>Ga0209530_1000550_pt1 | contig 24856 bp, 25 predicted proteins | sample BlaSpr_A8_Ref_O1_FD_187987 | JGI IMG/M metagenome (GOLD analysis project Ga0209530, IMG submission 187987) | Forest soil microbial communities from Thunder Bay, Ontario, Canada - Black Spruce, Ontario site 2_A8_Ref_O1 (SPAdes) (version 2) | ecosystem: Environmental > Terrestrial > Soil > Boreal...
GAAAAGCGCTATTGCCAAGGACAAGGGAATCGATAAAAAAGAAGTGACCGCGCAGATGATGGAAGAGTTCAAGACTGCCGTGGTGCGCGTGCTGACGCCACATGCGAGCGCGATCCTGCTTGATCCTGAATACGGCCTGCCTGCGGCGAAAGTTCGCTCCGCGAATGCCGGGTTGCTTTTGGCGTATGAAAATAGCGGTTACGACAACACGCGTCCTGGGCGGCTGCCGGATCTTCTCGACGATTGGTCCGTGCGGCGCCTGGTGGCGGCGGGAGCGGACTGCGTCAAGATTCTGCTTTACTACACACCTTTTGATTCGCGCGAAGTGAACAACATCAAGCACGCATGGGTTGAGCGTATCGGCGCGGAATGCGTTGCGTCGGATGTTCCGTTCTTCCTCGAATTCGTCGGCTACGAAGAGGGCGGCGACGAAAAGGGCGCGGCGTATGCCAAGAAGAAGCCGGAGATCGTGACGCGCAGCATGGAGGAATTTTCGAAGCCGCAGTACGGCGTGGACGTGCTGAAGGTTGAGGTTCCGGTGAACATGGCTTTCGTTGCCGGCTCCAAGGCTTGCAAAGGCGAATCAGCCTACACGCGCGACCAAGCGAAGGACTATTTCCGCAAGGCTGCCGCGGTCGCGAAAAAGCCGTTCATCTATCTTTCTGCCGGAGTGAACAATGACGTTTTCGCAGAGACGCTGGAGCTTGCCGCGGAATCGGGCGTAAATTTCTCCGGCGTCCTGTGCGGGCGCGCCACCTGGAAGGAAGGCATACCGATTTATGCCAAGCAAGGAGCGAAGGCTCTGGAAGACTGGCTGCAGGATCAGGGCGTGAAGAACATCAACAATGTGAACTCGAAGTTGTCGGCGGCAAAACCATGGTTCAGCTTTTACGGCGCCAGTTCAGCGGCAGCTTTGTCGTAAGGCTGGGTTAATCGCCAAGCAAAGAGTGAGCGTACCTTTTTTAGCCTCGCGACTTCGCGATTTTGAGGTGTTCGGAGAGTGTTTGCGGAACGCGCGGGTTTCCGTTAGAATCGTTGTTTAAACGGATGCGCGCGGAGCTGCTGTATCGCTGCCCGTAATTCCCGGCCTTCTTGGCTCCCGGACACCCAGAGGTAATGGCGGAAGACAACCACAGTAGCCAACTCGTATTTGACGCAGCTGATGAGTATCGTCCGGAAGCGCCTCCGCCACCTGAAATTCCCGCTTGGAAAGACGGCAGCACCCGCATCGGAATCCATACATCGATCGCCGGAGATCTTTCCGCCGCGCTCGAAATAGCCCACGAACTCGGCGCAAACGCGCTGCAAATATTTTCCTCCAGCCCGCGGATGTGGGTGCGCGGCCCCTCCCGAATTTCGGAGGCGGATGCGACGCGTTTTCGCGAACGGCGCAAAGTGCTCGGGCTTGGTCCTCTGGTCATCCACGATAATTATCTGATCAATCTGGCGTCACCGAATCCGGTGTTGCGCACGCGTTCGGTGCAGGCGTTTCATCAGGAAATCGTGCGGGCGCTTGCGCTGGGCGCGGATTTTCTGGTGGCGCACCCAGGGTGCAGCAAGGAAAGCAGAGCAGACGCGGCAGTCTCCGCGATCGCGCAGGGTCTGAAGCAAGCGGCGCGCGGTCTGAAGCTCGAGGGGCTGCAAATCCTGCTTGAAAATACCGCCGGGCAGGGCACGTCGCTGGGATCGCGGTTTGAAGAACTGCGGGCGGTTCTCGATGCGTCGCCGGACCTGCCGCTGGGAGTGTGCATTGATACGGCCCACACATTCGCCGCAGGATGGGATATTCGCACGACGGAAGGTTTGGAAAAGACGTTGCAAGCGATTGACCGGACGGTAGGCATCGAGCGCGTTCGGGTGGTGCACGTGAACGATTCGAAAACGCATCTGGGTTCCCGCGTGGACCGTCACGAACACATCGGCAAAGGCAAGATTGGGCTGGAAGCATTCCGCCGGATCGTGAATCACCCAATGCTCGCGGGGCGCGCGTTTATTCTGGAGACGCCCATCGACAAGCTGGGCGACGACCGCAGAAATGTGGCGGCGTTGTGGAAGCTGCTGGGAGTAAGCATTCCCGTCACGGGAGGGCGTGACGGAATGAAGCCGCGCCGCAAGAAGAAAAGCAAGAAGCATGCACGCAAAAATGTGAGCAGAGCGAAGGCAGGAACGAAAAAGCGTACTGCGAGAAAAAAATCCCGGGGGAAGTGAACTTGTTCGAATACGATCCGCGCACAGTCGAATTGAAGTGGCAGAAGGTGTGGGCGGAGCACAACGCATTCCGCGCGGTGGAAGATCCCTCACGCACCAAGTATTACGTCCTCGAGATGTGGCCCTATCCTTCCGGGACCCTGCACATGGGTCACATGCGCAATTACACGATTGGCGATGCGGTGGCACGCTACAAACGCATGTGCGGATTGAACGTGCTGCATCCCATGGGCTGGGATTCGTTCGGATTGCCGGCGGAAAACGCCGCGATCAAGAGCGGGACGCCTCCACGAGAATGGACGAATTCGAATATCGCGCAGATGAAGGCCGTGTGCGAAAGGTTCGGCTTCGGTTACGACTGGACACGCGAAATATCGTCGTGCGAGCCGGAATACTATCATTGGAATCAGTGGCTGTTTCTGCGGATGCTGGAGAAAGGTCTGGCGTACCGCAAACGCAGCCGCGTGAATTGGTGCCCACAGTGCCAAACGGTGCTGGCGAATGAACAAGTAGTCGGCGGCTGCTGTTGGCGTCACGAAACTACCACGGTGGAACCAAAGGAAATCGAGCAATGGTTCTTGCGCATCACGCACTATTCCGATGCGCTGCTCGAAGGAACAACTGAGCTGGCGGACGGCTGGCCCGAACGCGTCCTGGTGCAACAGCGCAACTGGATCGGCAAGTCTCGCGGCACGCGAGTGAGATTCGGAATCGCGCAGATGCCAGACTCGGCGCTAGAAGTTTTCACAACCCGGGTGGATACGATTTTTGGCGCTTCGGCGATTGTGCTCTCGGCGGGACATCCTCAGCTAGAGCGTTTGCTGGAAGGCGTGCCGGGACGCGCGACGATTGAAGGACAGCTTAAAGCCATGCGCCAGAAAAGCATGCGCGCGGCTGACATCGCCACGGCGGAGAAGGAAGGCTTCTTTACCGGACGGTTCGCGGTGAACCCGTTTTCCGGCGGGAATATTCCTATATGGGTGGCTAATTTTGTGCTCGCGGATTATGGAACCGGCGCAGTGATGTGCGTGCCGGCACACGACCAGCGCGACTACGAGTTCGCGGAAAAATACCATTTGCCGGTAAAAATTGTGGTGCAGCCGATTAACGGGCCGGCGGTGCGGCTGGATCGAATGAGCGAAGCGTTCACGGAGCACGGCAAGCTGGTGGATTCGGGGACTTACACGGGCCTGACGTCCGATCAAGCTATTGAAAAAATGGCGGCTGACGCTAAAGCCAAGGGCTTCGGTGAGTCCGAGACAACGTACCGGCTGAAAGATTGGGGAATTTCGCGCCAAAGGTATTGGGGTACACCGATTCCCGTAGTTTATTGCGAGAAGGACGGCGTCGTCGCGGTGCCGGACGACCAGCTTCCCGTGCGCTTGCCGGAGAACGTGACGCTCACGGGGGAAGGCCAATCGCCGCTGGCAGGCGTGCCGGAGTTTGTGAACACGACGTGCCCGAAATGCGGCGGACCGGCGCGGCGTGAGACGGACACGATGGACACATTTGTTGATTCGTCCTGGTATTTTTATCGCTTCACGGATCCGCACGACGCTCGCGCGCCTTTTGCGAAAGACAAAGCGGCGTACTGGTTTCAAATAGACCAATACATCGGCGGGATCGAACACGCCATCCTGCACCTGATCTATTCGCGTTTTTTGTGCAAGGTGATGCATGACCTGGGGATGGTGAAGGAAAACGAGCCGATCAAGCGGCTGTTTTCGCAAGGCATGGTTCATAAAGACGGCGCGGTGATGTCGAAATCAAAAGGCAACGTGGTCGGTGCGATGGAAATGGCGGATAAATACGGCTGCGACACGGCGCGCATGTACACGCTGTTTGCGGCACCGCCGGAGCGCGATCTGGAGTGGAGCGAACAGGGAATTGAAGGCTGCTCGCGATTCCTGAACAAAGTGTATCGCCTGATTGCGAAACACGCGGACCAAGTACGAAGCATTGAGACCGACTTAACCGCGAAAACGGACTTCGCCGCCGCTACCGCGAAAGAGAAAGTGCTGGTGCGGAAAGCGCACAAGACGCTAAAGCGCGTGACCAATGATTTCGAAGTTCGCTGGCATTTCAATTCCTCCGTGGCGCTGATCATGGAACTGCTTAACGAGCTTCAGGGACAGGAGCCGCTGGACGTGGAAGTGTCGCCCATGATTCTTAAGCGCGTTCTTGAGATTCTGGTGCTGATGCTTTCGCCTATCACGCCGCACATCGCGGAGGAGCTTTGGGAGAAGCTTGGCCATCCGACCGGCTTAGAGGGCGTGAAATGGCCGGCCTACCGCGAGGATCTGACGCATGAGGAGCAAGTCGAGGTGATCATTCAGATCAATGGCCGGCTGCGCGGGAAGATCCTGGTGGACGACGGTTTTGGCAGCGACGAAACCCTCAATCAGGCGCTGAAGGACCCGCGCATTTCCGTTTTGATTGCGGGCAAGGAAATTGTGAAAACGGTGGTGGTGCCGAAGAAGCTGGTAAATATCGTGCTGAGATAAATTGGGGCGAATGATATGACTTCGAGCAGCGGCGCGGCGCCAATCAAATCGGGCAAAGAGAGTGAAAAGGCTGGAGGCATCGTGAGCACGCGACACGGGATCGTCGTCCTCGATTTCGGCGGGCAATATACACAACTGATTGCGCGCCGCATCCGCGAGCAGCAAGTTTTCTCCGCGATTCTACCCTGCACCGCGAGAATTGAAGAGATTCGCGCGCTCGAACCTGCCGGCATCGTGCTATCAGGGGGGCCAAGTTCCGTGTACGACGCGACCGCCCCGGTTTGTGACCCGAAAGTTTTGCAACTGGACATTCCCGTTCTCGGAATTTGTTACGGCATGCAATGGCTGGCGCATACGCTCGGGGGAAAGGTCGAACCAGCCGAGCGGCGCGAATATGGCCGTGCAGAATTGGCGGTGGAGAAGGGTTCGAAGCTTTTCGCGGATTGTCCCGACCGCTTCACAATTTGGAACAGCCACGGCGATCATGTTGTCGGCCTTCCCGAGGGGTTTACTGTCACCGGGCGCACGGACAATGCCATCGGGTCGGCGGAGAACGTGGCGAAGAAATTGTACGGCGTGGAGTTTCATCCGGAAGTCAATCACACGGAGCATGGAACGGAGATTCTCAACAATTTCGTATTCCAGATTTGCGGCGCAAAACGAAATTGGGATCGGGCTGGATTTATCACCTCCATGGTGGATTCCATCCGGAAGCAGGCCGAAGGCAGCCGGGCCATATGCGCGCTAAGCGGCGGAGTGGATTCGGCGGTGGCCGCGGCGCTGGTTCATCGAGCTATCGGCGACAGGCTTACGAACGTCTTCGTGGATAACGGCCTTTTGCGCCGCAATGAATTTCACGACACGCTCGAACTTCTGCGAGCGCGCCTGGGATTAAACGTGATTGGCGTGGACGCTTCAGACCGTTTTCTCGGCCGGTTAAAGGGCATCACCGATCCTGAAGAGAAACGCAAGCGCATCGGTGGAGAATTCATAAACGTATTCGTGGAAGAAGCGAGAAAGCTGACAGCGGCATCGCAAGGGCCCGCGGTGAAATTCCTGGTGCAAGGTACGCTCTACCCCGACGTGATCGAGTCTGTTTCGGTAAAAGGCCCTTCGGCGGTGATTAAGACTCATCACAACGTCGGGGGGCTTCCCGCAGACATGCCCTTCAAGCTGATCGAGCCCCTCCGGGACTTATTCAAGGACGAGGTGCGACTGATCGGGCGCGAGTTGGGTTTGCCGGAAGAAATTTTGATCAAGCATCCGTTTCCCGGGCCGGGATTAGCAGTGCGGCTCCTAGGCGAAGTCTCGCGCGAAAGACTGGAGACGTTGCGGGCGGCGGATGCCGTAGTGGTGGAGGAGATCCGGCGCGCGGGGCTGTACCATAAAGTCTGGCAGGCTTTTGCGGTTCTTTTGCCGGTACAGAGCGTGGGCGTGATGGGGGACGGGCGGACATACGGGTTTACGATCGCGGTGCGTGTTGTGAATTCGCAGGATGCGATGACGGCCGACTGGTCCCGGCTGCCGCATGAAGTGCTCGAACGGATTTCGGTGCGTATCGTAAACGAAGTTCCGGGTGTAAACCGGGTGGTTTACGACATCAGCTCAAAACCGCCAAGCACGATTGAATGGGAGTAAGACCGAGACAAACCGCTAAAGAGTTTTTCCGGATACAGAAAAAACTAGCGGTTGGCCATCTTCTGGGCCATATAAAGCAAAAGCCGGCGGTCGCCATCGTCAACACGGCTAAGCAACCGGCGGAAGCGGCCCAGGAGCCGCGCCTCTTTCCCCTTGCTTCCCCACGCGATATCGTCGGCAGTCTTCCGCTTTGGAAGATTCGGCAACACAGGTGGTTCCTCGCCGTCGTAGAATAGCTGGTAGAGGGGAATCTCCATGGCCCGGGCCAGCTTTTCCAGTGTCTCGATAGCCGGAACGGTGTGACCGTTCTCGACGCGCGAGATGTAGCAGCGAAGAAGTCCTGTGCGCTTCTCGATGTCGCCTTGAGAAAGTTTTTTCGTTTCACGCAACAGACGGATACGTTCTCCAATTATCATGGCGGGTATTGTTGCATGGACTACTCCCTGTCGCAAGAGCGAATCTTTATATTGCGGCGGTGCCGTGCGACGCTGACCGGAAGTCAGTACCATCAGTTCCAGCAGTCGGTACCATGAGTTTATGTATCGGAGTGGAACACAATTGCTTTAGGCGATTTTAGGATATAAGCGTTTTATTTCGCGTAACCAAAACTGTATGGCAGACGTCCCAAAGAGTATGGCGGCAAGCGCCTCGGCCATCTCGCTACCGGCCCGCGCGAGAAAGCGGGAAGAAGAAGCGGAACTCGTCCGCCTGGCCCAGAGCGGAGAAGAAGCTGCTTTTGAAGAGCTGATACGCCGCCATCAGCAACGGGTTTTCGGGCTGGTTCACGGGATTCTGCGCCGGCGTGAAGACGTGGAAGACGTAGTGCAGCAAGTGTTTTTGAAGGTTTTTGTTTCCTTGAAACGGTTCGATTTGCGCGCGGCGTTTTCGACTTGGCTCTATAAGATCACGGTCAATGAGTGCTGGGATTACTTAAGGAAAAAGAAAGTCCGGCCATTAGTCTACGAGACCGATCTTTCCGAGGAGCAAGTCTCACGGCTGGACGGTGTGGTTTCGGCGGAACGTCCGCCGGAAAGCCCCGCGCGGCGCGCTGAAACGAAAGACATCCTGGACCAGTTGCTGAACGAATTACCAGAACGAGACCGGGAATTGCTGATGCTGAAAGAAATAGAAGGATTTTCGGTGCAGGAGTTGGCGGAGATGCTTGATCTGAACGTCAACACCGTGAAAGTGCGGCTGTTTCGTGTGCGGGCCCGGCTAATGGATGTTTACCATCGCCGCGTGGGCCCGAGCCAGGATCATTCGGCCGCAAAAGGAAGGAGCAAAACCGATGGAAGCGAGATTTAACCAAGCGGCCTGTTCGGAATTTGAAGCGCTGTTGGAAGATCATCTCACGGGCGAGCTGAGCGGCGCCGATGCGAAGAAATTAGCGGAGCATCTGGAAAGCTGCGCGGCGTGCAGCACTGCTTTGGAACATGCTGCTCCGAGCGTGGAATTGTTGCGCTCGGTGCCGCCGTCGCCAGACCCTGGTCCCGGTTTTTCGCGAGTGGTGATGGCGCGGATCCGCGCGGAAATGTCCAGGCGGGGCGAGCAGAAATCCATCTGGCAGCCATTCATTTCGCTGGCATGGCGTTTTGCAGCCACGGCAACGCTTGCTCTGGCGGTGCTTGTGACGTTTGATGCCGTCAGGCACATCCAGTATGGGCCCCAGACGAACATGGACTATGCGACGGTAACGGAAACGCGCGATCTGTTTCCCGACCCGTCCAGCCCTCCGGCGAATCGCGATGAAGTTTTAATGATGGTGGCGGACACGAATCATGGACAACACTAAGAAACGCGGTGAAGCCGCAGTTCTCGTTTTCGTAGTATTTCTGCTAGGCGCGCTGCTTGGCGGGGTGGGGAATCACGTGTGGGGCGAGCGGGTATGGGGCAAGCAAATCATAAACAGCCAGCCCACACGCAACGAGATCGTCGGTGATTTGACCAGGGATCTACAACTTACTCAGGATCAGCAAAAGCAGCTAGGGTCCATCGTGGACGATACGCGCGCTCAGTGGCGCACGCTCTACACCACGATTGAACCGCAGCACGAGCAAATCCGCCAGCAGAGCCGAGACCGCATCCGGGCGATCCTTACACCAGATCAAAAACCAAAATTCGAAGACTTCATGCACCGCATCGACGAGCAGCGCAAGAAAGACGAGCAGCAGATAGCCCGCTAAACTCATTCGGGAAAGCGACCTAGAAGGGAATATCTTCGTCCGAAATTTCCGGTCCTGAAGCGGAAGGTTCTTCGAGCATTGGTCCGCCTTCCATGTCCGGATCGGCGGGACGCGATTGCGTGCCGCTATGGCCCGCGCCAGCACCGGCAGCCGCCGCAGCGCCGTCGGCTCGTCCTCCGAGCATGCGGAAATTATTGGCGACGATCTCGAAGCTGGTGCGCTTCTGGCCTTCCTTATCCTGCCATTCGCGCGACTGAATGCGCCCTTCAACGAAGACGAGAGAACCTTTCTTCAGATACTGCTGCGCAATCTCGGCTTGTTTGCCCCACACAACGATCTTGTGCCACTCGGTGCGCTTCTGGCGTTCGCCGCTCTTGTCCTTATAGGTTTCATCGGTGGCCAGAGAAAAATTGGCTACCGCCTGGCCGCTGCCGGTATAACGCGTTTCGGGATCCCGGCCCAATCGCCCGACGAGAATTACTTTGTTGACTGACATGGATGTTTCACCTGTTTACAGAATCTCGAAGATATCGCGAGTATAGCTGAAGTGCGCCATCGCGGAGCGAAAAAGTATCGGATGCGGCCTGGGTGCGTTGGCTGCGCGAACTCTGCTAAGATTCCGGCGGAACACAAGTCGAACTGGACCGGAGGATACGGTGGCACAAAACTTCGAGAATCACACCAAGCTTGTTCCAGCTTTCCACTTCTTCGTTTTGCCAGTGCTCGCGCTCAACCTAGTGTGGTCCATAGAACGCGCATGGAAGTTCTTTTCAGCAGGCACGGTTATCTCGGCGCTTCTGGCTGCCGCCTTAGTCCTTCTCGCGTTGCTCGGACGCATGTTTGCTCTGACGGTGCAAGACCGCGTAATCCGGCTGGAAATGCAACTACGCCTGCAAAGTGTCCTGCCGCCGGACCTGCGAGCGCGGATTCCCGAATTCAACGTGGCGCAATTCGTCTCGATGCGTTTTGCAAGCGATGCGGAATTGCCGGAGCTGGCGCGAAAAGTTCTGGATGAACATCTGACCGACCGCAAAGCAATAAAAAAGCTGGTCCGGAACTGGCAGCCGGACCTTTTGCGCGCTTAGCGTCTTCCGGCCTTACCGCGGGGCCGGTGCGCGAGGAGCAGTGGCTGCGCCCAGTTCCTTGAGTTTGGCCTGGGCCCGGCGGGCTTCGTCGGAGCCGGGGAAGCGGCGAAGAACTTCGCGAAGGTCGCGGATCCCGGTGGACTTCATCCCCAATTCAACTTCAGCGAAGGCTTTTTTCAAGAGCGCAGCAGCAAGCTTAAAGCTCTTGGGATAATTGCCGGTCACGATTTCATACTGCGCAATCGCGTCCTGGTAATCTCCCTGCGCGTAAGAAATTTCGCCCAGATAGAACTGCGCATTGGAAGCCAAATCGTTGGTGGGAAAATTCTTGATGTAATCACCGAACTCCTGGCGGGCGAGATCGTATTTCCCAGTGCTGAAATCGCGCAGGGCATTTTGATACAGGGTATCGGCGGACATTGCAGGCATTGCAGGAACCGAATTTCCTGCCTGCGGAAGCTGCGACGAGCCCGGATTCGGCTGGGCAGATTGCGCGGAACCGAGCCCAGGCGCGCCGGAGTAACCATTCTGTGCACTCGACGCTCCACCTGAGATTTTTCCGTCGATGCTTTGCAACAAACCCTGAATGTCGTTCATCTGCTGGCCAAGCTTCGCCACACGCGCCTGGACATCCTGCATGTTGTCGGACAGGCCCTGCGTCTGCGTACTCATGGTATCGATGCGCGAGCTGCTATTTGCGGTGGCTTCCTGCACGCTTTTTTGCAGAACTCCCATTTGGGAGTTCAACTGGTTGGTGGCGTCCAGGGATTGCTGCACGAGGGTCCGCAGCGTTGCATTATTCGTGTCGATCGCGCTGCGCAGATCCCTCTGCCCCTGCAAAAGTTGAGTCACCTGTTCCTGCAGCTGAATCATGTCCTTGGAAACAGCGCCGGTGGGCTTGGCGGTGAGCATCGCGCCGCCAAGAGCGCCGATTAGTACTGCTGCGAGTGCGAGCACAACCCATCGTGTGCGCAAGGGAAGCCTCCTTATTGTTTCTCTGCGATCTCTCTATTGAATTGCGCGGACGGCTCGTGGAACGCCGGAGCCGCCCGGAATTTAGATTGCTGTTTGCCTGCCTAAATATTTAATGCCCCGCCACGAAATGCGCACGGCGATTCTGTTGCCAGCACGCTTCATCGTGCTCGGTGCAGAATGGCCGCTCTTTGCCCCAGCTCACGGTATCCATGCGGTCGGCGGAAATGCCGAGCGAAATAAGGTAATTCTTGGCAGCCTGGGCGCGGCGTTCACCGAGGCCAATGTTGTATTCCGTAGAGCCGCGCTCATCGCAATGGCCCTCGATGGTCACGCGAACCTGCGAATACGAGCGCAAGAATTCTGCGGTTTTTGTCAGGTTAGCGCGGGCGTCGCCACGAATATCGGATTTGTTGAAGTCAAAGTAGGCGTCCTTCACGTTCTGCTCGAACAGTTCACTCAAGCTCTGGTTTGCGGACGGAGGCGCTTCCACGGGTGCCGCGCCCACGGTGACACGTGCGTCCGCGGTTGCGGTGCCGCCCGGTCCCGTCGCGGTAATGGTGAAGGTCGTCGATTGCGTTGGATTGGACGGCGTGGAGCCTTGTGCCGTTACTTTTCCCACGCCCGGCTCGATATCGAGGTCGGTGGCGTTCGTGGATGTCCAGCTCAGGGTAACCGTATCGCCACTCTTCACTGAGCTTGGCGAGGCATTCAGCGTAACCGTGGGTTGCCCGGTTGGCTGCGGGGCAGCTTCTGTTGGCGGATGGCTTGCGACCTGCTTCTTGCAACCGCCTGCAAAAGATACGAAAGCAACTAGTCCCAGCAACAATCCTAGATTTCTCAGACAACGATCCTGCATTTATTGCCTCCTTCGACGTTCCTGCGAGGGCTTAGCGGGTGACGTCGCTTTATAATTTTGTGCAGCTTAGTGCCACACTACGAGAGCAACAGAAAAGGCATTATCGCCGTGATTCAGCGCGGCGACCAGTTCGGCGATTCGTTTTGTCCCTGATACGTCAACTGGCGCGGTTGGCTGCCATCGGCCAGCATGGACCAAATCTGCAACGTGCCGGTTCGATTGGACTCAAACACAATGTGTCTTCCGTCAGGCGCCCAACTGGGGCGTTCATTCCGGCCGGCATCGCGAGTGAGCTCCACCAACTGCTTGCTGATGACATCCATAACATAGATGTCGAAATTGCCGCTCGGGCGTCGCCAACAGAACGCCAGCAGTTGTCCATTTGGTGACCATGAGGGATCCACGCTGTATCCCATGTCCGGGAGGTCGAGTTTCTCGACGCCGGAGCCGTCTGAATTCGCAAGATAGAGAACCGGATCGCCGCCGCGATCGCTGACGAAAGCAATCTGCTTTCCCGTCTTCGGATTCCAAGCCGGCGAAGTGTTGACGCCGGCAGCGAAAGTAATCCGGTGGAGGTTGCCGCCGCCGGCATCGGTGACGTAAATTTCCGGATCGCCGTTCTGGCTGGACATGAAGGCGATCTGCGAACCATCGGGAGAATAGGCCGGAGAACTATTCGAGCCGCGATAGCGCGGGAAGGAAATCAGGCGGTCCGAGGCTGTCGAGTAAATGCAAATCTGCGGCGAAGTGATGCCGCGAAAGGGAACGTAGCAAGTGAACGCAATTTTGGTGGCGTCCGGTGACCAGCGCGGAGTGAGCGAAATGGACTTTAGATGAGTCATCTGATGCTGGTTCGAGCCGTCATAATCCATGGCCCAGATTTCTTTGTTTCCGCTCCTGCTGCTGACGAAAGCAATTTGCGTTTGCGCGATGCCGGCAAGGCCGCCGCTCAGCTTCGCGACGATGTCGTCGGCAAACTGGTGCGCCAGGCGGCGCGCGTCGGCGTCGGTGGCCGCGCCGCGATAGATTTTCTGCAGCGCGATGGGCGCAGTGGGATTGTGAACGTCGGACAGAAAACCCGCGGCGGCCAGGTTTGTTCCTTCGACTGAAAGGTTCCCGTAGGCGACCATGTATGCGCTGGCGGGCGCGTTGGACCAATCCGCAAACTTCAATTCGCTCGGCTGGCTTGGAGTCTGGGTCGGATAAAAGCTAGGGCTGACGAGATCGAGGATGCCGCAGTACTCGAGGTCGCTCCACAGCACGTCGTGAAACGTCTTCTCCAGGGCTGGCGGCGCTGGGGCGCGGAGTCCAAATTCGGGAACTGCAAGGCGCACTTTCGAAACGCCGAGGCCGGTGCCTGTCTTGAACCAGTCTTGGGCCGAGGCTGTTCCAGCGCAAAGCAGTAACGCTATTGCGACTGCGGCAAAGATTGCAAGTTTTCTAGTCATATGAGTCTTTCGATTCGTTTTCATTCCACCCTTATCATCGTTTGTAGTCGAACCAGAATTCCACGCCTACTTTGGAGCCTGAATATTCCGCGGGCAAACGTCCGAGAGGGGTTGAATCGCGCACCGCGCGAACCGCCGACGTATCTACAGACGCGTTACCGCTGGACTTGGTCACCTGCACATTCGTGATCGTGCCATCTTTCAAAACATCAAACGTGACCACCACTCTGGGCGCGAACTGAATTCCGGGATCGACAGTCGCTTGAATCCAATTGCTACTCACGCGGCGCTGAACTGCCTCCACATACCACGAAAAACGAGCGCCGAAATTTCCGCCGCCTGCATCATTGCTAAATCCCATGCCGGCTTGCGTGGCCGTTCCGGTGCCCATGGCGAACGACGTGTAAGGAACGGTCGGTGTGCCGCCTCCGCCGTAGGGAACTGCGTTGGGCGGAGGAGGAGCTTTGTTTTCCAGGACTTTGGAGGGGCGCGTCACATACTTTGGCGCCTTCAGACGATCAAATTTTGGAATCGGCGTAGCATCCGGTTGCTTTTCGGGGATTTTGGGAGGCGGCTCGGATTTGTAGAGGCCTTTCGATTCATCCACCACGCGATTAGGGCTGGCCAGTTCCGGACGCGGCATCGGAATTCCAGGGACGCTTCCAACTACACCAACTGAGATCGCGCCGCCCGGGCCGCCCCACGATTCCTCTTGATGCGAATAAGTTGCGGAAATGAAAAGCAACGCGGCTAGGGCGAAGTGAAATACCACCGACCCCGCAAAGAATTTTCCAAGCGGGCGCGTCCAATTGTCGAAAGCCGGATTTTGTGCGATGGCAGCCATTTCACCGAATCTGCGAACGTTCGCTTAGGGGCTGAGTGACTACGCTTATGTTTTCAATCCCAGATTGCCGCAAGGAGTCCACTACCGTAGCCCAACTGCCGAAGGGGACCGTTTCATCGCAGCGCACGTAAACAGCCTGATGCTTCAGGTCGTGCGATTGCGAAACTACCTGCTGGCCGAGATCGTGGATGTTAACGGCTTTGTCGTTTAGATAGACGCGCTGCGCCCGGTCGATGGTGACGACCATGCGAACTTCCGTCAGTTCTTTCACTGTTTTCGTTTTCGGCACGTCCACTTCGATGCCCGACTGCAGAATCGGCGCGGTGATCATGAAGATAATCAGCAGCACCAATACGACGTCGATAAACGGCACCATATTGATTTCTGAAAGTGTAGTCCCGGTCTCGCGCTGAATCTGAGGCATGGCGGTTTTTTACGCGCTGTATAGAGTTTCGATTTTCGCGACGAATTCTGCTGCAAAGCTATCCATGCGGTTGGCCAGGGCGCGAATGCCCCCGACGTAGTAGTTGTATGCGATGACCGCGGGAATAGCGGCAAAAAGCCCCGCGGCAGTTGTGATTAAGGCTTCGGCGATTCCGGGCGCAACCGCTCGAAGACTGGCGGAGCCCGCATCACCCAATCCCGAGAAGGCGTCCATTACGCCCCACACGGTGCCGAACAATCCGATGAACGGGGAAACGGAACCGGTGGTTGCGAGCCAGGGCATCCATTTTTCAAGACGGCGAACTTCCTCGCCCGCGGCCACTTGCATCTCGACTCCGACCGCATGCGCGTTTCGCACTTTGGTGGGAGTGGCAGCAGCTCCGGGACGGTTGCCGCCGCCGAGCTGGGCTTCGAGTTCGCGGTAACCTGCTTGATAGACAACGACAAGCGGAGTTCCGCCCGCGCCGACACGAAGAGTGTTGGGATCGGGAAGTCCTCGCCCGGCCCGAAACATTTGAAGGAATCTTTTGGTTTGCGGCTCGATTTGACCGAACAGCCGCGATTTTTGAAAGATGATTGCCCAGGAGAACAGAGACAGGACAAGCAGGATGCCCAGGACCACGCGTGCGACCCAACCCGTTTGTTCAAGCAGAGCGAACGGGCTGGCAAAAATGATCAGCGCCAGACCAGAAATAACATCCCCCAGGAAAAAAATTTATAAAACCTTGCCCTGCAACCGTAGCACACGCATACAGGAGGGTCAAACGATTCGCCCACGGCGCAAATTTCGATGATGCCGAAAAGGACACAACGGTACTGCCCTAATGCAGCGCGACATTGCCTCCGGGGCGCGGGTTATTTTTCACCAGAGCGAATGAAAAGAAGAACATGCAGGCGCAGCCGATGGCCAAGATCCAATACGTGTCGATATACGACAAGGTCGCGGCCTGATCTTGAACGCCGGCATAAAGCCTGGCGAAAGCTTGCCTCTGCGCTTCGTGCATGCTGAGACCTGCATGGGTGAGCTGTTGCGTCAGACCATTGAGCGCAGCTTGGAATTGCGGATTTCCGGGATTGATGTGGTCCGCCAAAGCCACTTGGTGAAATTGCGAACGCCGGGCGATGACGGTTGTGACGAACGAAGTTCCCACGCTCGAACCGATGTTGCGTGTGAAATTCACCAGTCCCGCGACAGCATTGCTCTTTTCCTGTTGCACACCGATGTAGGCGGCAGTGGTGGCGGGAACAAATACGAAGCCTAGCGGCAGATATTGAAAGATGCGGAGCCAAGTGGCGTGCGCGAAACTCATTTGCTGGTCCCACCCTCGGACGGAAACGTACATGCCGATGGCCAACATGAACCAGCCGCAAGCAATCAAGTAGCGGAGTTGGAATTTTGAAGTGAGCCGGCCAACGATCGGCAGCTCGACGAGCAGCAACAGCGCCGCTGCGGAAAGCACCATGCCAGCGGATTGAGCGGTGTATCCCATAAGCGTCTGAAGGAACTCCGGCATCAAGACCGTGGTCGAGAACGCCATCGCGCCGACCATGAACATCATCATGTTCGCGGTGGCAAAATTTCTATTCTTGAAAAGACGCACATCCACAATGGGGTCTTTATGAAACCACTCGTAGAAAACGAGTGACGTCAGGCATACCACCATAACCACCGCGAGTGTGACGATGAAATGCGAGCCGAACCAATCGTCCTCTTGTCCTTTATCCAACATGATTTGCAGAGCGCCTACTCCCAGCGCCAGCAGCGAGAATCCGATGTAATCGAGTTTGATGCCACCCTTCTTGAGGCGCTGCAAATATGGCGGGTCCTCCACGAGCTTGTAGACGAGAAATAACGTAATGATGCCCACAGGCAAATTGATGAAGAAAATCCAGCGCCAGGAGTAACTATCGGTCATCCAGCCGCCCAAAGTCGGTCCGATCGCAGGGGCACAGACGGCGGTAATTCCGTACAAGGAAAATGCCAGGCCGCGCTTCTCCGGCGGAAAGGTGTCGGCGAGAATCGCTTGCACCATAGGCTGCAGGCCGCCTCCACCTGCGCCTTGTAGCACGCGAAAGAAAAGCAGAAGACCAAGACTTGGCGCGATTCCGCAGAGCAGGGAACTGACGGTGAAGATCGACAGGCAGGTCATGAAAAAGCGTTTGCGGCCGAAAATCCTCACCAACCAGCCGCTAATCGGGAGGACGATCGCGTTCGCGACCAGATAAGAAGTGAGCACCCAGGTGCTTTGGTCGTTGCTCGCGCCCAGATTTCCGGCTATGTGCGGCAGAGCGACGTTTGCAATTGAGGTGTCGAGTACTTCCATGAAAGCAGCCAGAGACACGACGACGGCGATGAGCCACGGATTAGCTTTTGGGCGCCAAGTTTCCTGAGGGAGAGCTACAGCGGCAGCGCTCATCGCACCTTTCACGACACAGAAAAAAGCGAAACGATATTACCGCGAGGTCAAACGATTGCCCAAGGCAGAATGTGGGTTCGACTCGTGACGAGAGGTGGAAACAGTCGCAGGACGTGAGAGAGCCGATTTGAATCCTGATCCCTCGGAGTCGTGGAAAACCGCAGGGGATTCATCGCAAATTCAGGTAGGCGAAGAAAAGGCGAATATGTTAGGATGCGTCTGTGGACGAAGGACGCAAACGGGTTCTGGCAATACTCACCGCGATTCTGGCGGCGCCGCGGATGGCGGATTGGAACTGGGATGGGCGTGCTGGTGCGCCGGCGTGCGAGAGCATTGTGGTCACCGCTATGGGAGCAGCCGAGCGGATCATGGAGATGATCGACCGCAGGCACGGGAAGCCAACGACTAATTCCATGAGCGTGCCGCAGCGGTAGGCAGAATTCGCGGCCCAGGCAGCGTCAGTGGTCGCTGCCAGGCGAAGGCTAATGAACAAAGGCAAGATGCCGGGCTAAAGCCCGGCGCTACGAAGGCAGATCCGAATTCTGCGACACGACCTCATGAGCGATGTGAAGGGGCGGTGACAGTGACGAGTGAGCGGAAACGGATGACCGGCTTCAACCGTGTTAGAATTGTATTCGTTCATGAGCAGATCGTTCGATGTCGGGATTGAATCGCTCGCAGGCGGCGCCTCGGCCGCTCCCGCAGGGAGACATGGGCATTTAGGATCCTTCGCTGCGACCGCTCCCGAACCCCTTTTGGAGACGCAGGTGGCCGGTTCCTCGTTAGTGGAAATTCCTTCAGACTCCAAGCGATCTTTTTACATAGAGACATTCGGCTGCCAGATGAATGCGCACGATTCGGAAAAAGTTTCGGGCGTGCTGTTGGGCCGTGGATACCGTGCGGTTGAAAATCCAGTGCAAGCGGATTTGGTTCTTTACAACACGTGCAGCATCCGGGAGAGAGCGGCGCAAAAAGTTTTCGCGAGGCTGGGAGACTGGAAAACGGTTGCCAATGGAAAAATAATCGGCGTGTTGGGATGCGTGGCGCAACAGGAAGGCGAGGAAATCTTCGAGCGCGCGCCGTGGGTCAGTCTGGTCTGCGGGTCGGCGAGTTATCGAAAACTTCCCGAACTGCTGGCGCAGCTTGAAGCGGGCGGGCGGCGCGTCACCGGCTTGGATTTAGATACGGATGAAACTTTCGAGACGGAGATCACACGGCGGGATAATCCGATTCGCGCGTACATCACGATTATCGAGGGCTGCGATTATTCCTGCTCGTACTGCGTAGTGCCGCACACGCGCGGGCCGGAGCGCAGCCGGTCGAGCGAAGCGGTGATCGCGGAAGCCACGCGACTTGCGGCTGCGGGCTACACTGAGATTCAGTTGTTGGGGCAAACAGTGAATTCCTATCGCGATCCTTCGGCGCGCAGGTGGAGTTTTGTCGATCTGCTGCGCGGCGTTGCGGCAGTGCAGGGGATTCGCCGCGTTCGATTCACCACTTCGCATCCGAATGATTTTCACCGAGAGATCGTTGAAGCAATTGACGGGACGCCCGCGCTTTGCGATCACGTGCACCTGCCGGTGCAATCGGGCTCGAACAGCATTCTGCGCGCGATGCGGCGCACTTACACGCGGGAAGAGTACTTGACGAAGATTGAATGGATTCGCGCGGCGAACAGGCCGATCAGCATTACCAGTGACATCATTGTGGGATTCCCGGGCGAGACGGACGCGGACTTCGAAGAATCGCTAACGCTGCTGGATGTGGCGCAATACGACGCGATCTTTTCGTTCACGTATTCGCCGCGGCCGAATACTTCCGCCAAGGCTCTGCCGGATGCTGTTCCGGAAGCTGAAAAGAACCGGCGCCTCGCGGTTTTGAACGAGCGTCAGCGGCAGATTCAGATTGCGCGCAACGGAAAACTTGTCGGTGACACGTTTGAAGTGCTGGTTGACGCGAGACATGCCGCGCGCGGGCAGTGGGGCGGGCGTTCGTCCTGCAACCGGCTGATAAATTTCACTACAACGCGCGAGAATCTTCTGGGAGAATACATTTCAGTGCAGGTGACGCGCGGCGGACCGAACAGTTTAGTCGGCGAGCAAGTGCTGTGAGCGACGGGAGGCCACCATGGAACTCGAAGTGAAGATACGAGGGCTGATGATGGATCCCGTAACCAACATGCCCGTAGTGGTGTTGAAGGAAACGGCGGGAAACGGCGTGCTTCCGATCTGGGTGGGCATCTACGAAGCGAACGCGATTGCGCTGGAAATCGAAAAAGTGCAAACGCCGCGCCCGATGACGCACGATCTGCTGAAGAATGTTCTTACAGGATTAAATGTGCACGTGCAGCGCGTGGTGGTCTGCGATTTGAAGGACGATACGTTCTATGCGCTGATTTGGATGGAGCGCGACGGGCAAACGATGTCCATGGACTCGCGTCCCAGCGATGCGCTGGCACTCGCGCTTCGGCTCGATTGCCCGATCTTCGTGGACGATGAAGTTTTGAAACATTCCAAGATAGCCAGCGCGATTTCGGAGAAAAGCTCGAGCGAAGAACTGCGCAAATGGCTCGAGAACCTCAACGACGAAGACCTCGGCCGCTACAAAATGTAGTTGCGCTCGCGCGTAGCGCGTCGCCTCTGCCGGAAAATCAGCGTAGGAATTCAATTTCAGAAAAATAACGCGAGTTGGTCGGGGCGATACTTCGCTATCAGGTTCAGGGCGATACCCGCGAATGAGTCTTGCATGGAGTGTTGAATCATTCCCGGACGCAGGCTCTTTCGCATGATGGCGAGAATGCCGAAAAGCGCGCCGTAGATCGCGATTGAGGTCATGCCTTTGACACCCTGGTAGCCATGAGCGACGCCGAAAACGAGTGCTTGCCCAGCGATGGCCACGCCGTTCATTCCGGTGATGGCGAAAAACTGCTTCTGCAAATAGCCGCGAAAAATAAATTCCTCGCAGAACCCCGCGGAAATTGACAGCAAGACCCACAGTAAAATTTCCAGGGCGCCGCGCGGCATCATAACCAGCAAGGCTTTCTTGGCGTGGTGATTCTCGCCTAAAGCGTGACCCACGATAAGCAGGAATACTATGACGACGAGCCAGAACATGAATGCGACGCCGATATCGCGCCAGACGTCTGCCGCGCGCGCCCACCTTCCGCCAATGACATCCGCAAATCTTGTTCCGCTGCGGCGCACACCCAGGAACCATACGTAGGCCAACAGAACCAACTCGAAGAAAATCGAGAATAGATACAGGGGCACTCGAGTTCTGAGTTGTAAAGTTTCCGTACGCGCCGCGAAGTGCACTTGAATAAGGGAATAGGAGACGACGAAGAGGACCAGGACGACCGTATGCCAGACGGGCGCGAGTAGTTTTCGGTCGTCGGCAGGGGGCGTGACGATTAGAGTGGTCGCCATTGCGATCCTTTGATTTCCGGCCTTAGTAGGGCAGGAGTATAACAGCCCTGGGTTAAGCAGGTAGGGGTCACGCTAATTGCAGTTGTCCACAGGCGGAGTGCATTTTTTGCTTGCGCAGGGGACGGCCAAATGAGTAGAGTTGGGCTACTTGTGGTGTAATTGGGGCAGCAGGAGGCCATATATGGGCCCACGGTTGCAGCATGGCTAGCGGGGGCAAAATTTGACCTACGTCATCGCGGTCGCCAATCAAAAAGGCGGCGTCGGCAAGACTACGACGTCGATTAATCTAGCCGCCGCCATCGCGCTGAAGAAAAAGAAAACACTTCTAATCGATCTGGATCCGCAATCCAACGCGACGATCGCGTTTTTCGAATCGTCGGACATTCAGACATCGATGTACGACCTTTTCGCGGAGCATCCGGCGGAGCTGTCCAAGATCGTAAAGCCGACAAAAGACCCTTATCTGTTTGTGGCGCCGGGAAAGCTGTCATTGGCAAGGCTGGAGACACAGCTCGCAGGGCAGTTCGATGCGCCGTATAAGCTGAAGGACGCGCTCTCAAGCGTGCTGAAAGAGTACGAATTCATCATTCTGGATACACCTCCGGCGCTGGGGATACTGACGGTGAACGCTCTGGTGGCGTCCACGCATTTGCTGGTGCCGATTCAGGCGGCGTATTTCGCCATTGAAGGAACCGACGACCTGCTGGAGACTTACGCGCGAATTCGCTCGCGGCCCAATCCGGATTTGAAAGTGCTGGGAGTGGTGATTACGCTCTTCGACAAGCGCACCAATATTTCGCGCGACACGCACGAACAGATTCGCGCGGTGTTCGGCGAAGCGCTTTTCAAAACGCGGATCAGCAAGAACGTCCGGCTGGAAGAAAGCCCGGCTTACAAGGAAACTGTATTTTCGTTTGCGCCCAAATCTTCGGGCGCGGAAGAATACAAGAAGCTCGCTCAGGAGGTATTGCAACGTGTCCAAGAGGATCGGGTTGCCCGTCACTCTCAAGATGCGGCATGACGCGCACTACGTAGAAACGCTGACCAGCTTCAGTGGCGCGTCGATCGGGCGGATGATCCCGCTCAACAAGGTTCGGCCGAATCCGGACCAGCCGCGAAAGGCGCTGGGCGATTTGCGCGAGCTAACCGATTCGATACGCGAAAAGGGCGTGCTCGAACCGCTGCTCGTGCGGTTCATTCCGCGCGAAGACACGTATTACATTATTTCCGGCGAGCGGCGCTACCACGCTTCGAAAGCGGCGGGGTTGCACGAGCTGCCTTGCATCGAGAAGATTGCAGATGATGCGGAAACGCTGGAGATCGGACTGATCGAAAATCTTCAACGCAAGGATCTGACGCCTTTTGAAGAAGCGGACGGCTTGCAGCGTTTGGCAACGCACTTCGACTACACGCACGACGATATTGCCAAGAAAATCGGCCGGGCGCGCTCATCCGTGACCGAGACGATGTCACTGACCGTGATTCCGGACGCGGTTCGCAAGGATTGCATCGAACGCGGGATATTTTCCAAGTCACTCTTGCTGCAGGTGTCGCGCCAGCCGAACGAGAAGAAGATGCATGAGATGGTCAACCGCATTGCGCAAGGCGGATTGACGCGCGACGAAGCCCGCAAGGCGCGGAAACAGGAGTCCGGGTCCGACACGCGTCCGCACCCGTTCCTCTTCGATTATCGCGCGCAGGACGAATCTTTCCACGTGCGCGTGCAATTCCGCAAGAGCCACGTAGGCCGCGAAGAATTGGCCGCTGCGCTGCGCTCGGTGTTGCGCGAAATTGAGTCCGGCTCCATTTCCTCCTCGGCCGCATAGGGCTTTCCAAGCCGTGGTCGGCAGCTTGAGTCCGAGCGCTCAGGTTGCGACTATCGGCGGCTGCTTATGCCGTAGTCACAGCTGCGGTTGTTCTTACCGTTCATTCAACTATCGTAATAACGCCCGTTAACTTCTTCACCGATGATCGCGACGTCGCACTTGGATGTATCAAGTGGATCGGACTTCCAGGAAAAGCCGATGGATGGGACCTCGACTTCCGCTTCCATCTGGCAAGTGGCGCGAGTGCCCGTAAAACGAAAATGTTTGGAGGCATCCTCGTACTTCGCGGGTTCCCCGTTCGATTTCCAAATCATCTTGAAGCTCATTCGCGCCGGAGTGGCTACCGAGTCCAACGCGGGCCAGCGCGGCTGATCGACCACCGCAACGTTTTTCATTTCAAGTGTGAAAGTGCCTCCGTCTGGACTGATGTTGAGACCGCCTTCCGGCACAGGAACGACCCAGTAGAGTCCGGATGGCGAAATGGGCGGGTGAAAATCGTGGATCTGATTCGCGGGGACAGCCTGTCCCCGGAACAGCGTGAGTCATATGTGGGTGAGAGTTCCGTGCTGCGTTGTACGCGCCGCCCAGTAATCGCCAAACATGACGCCGTAGTCAGTTGTCGGGCTGCCGAATGCGATTCGATTTCCCTGGTGGTCGGTACCCATGCCGGTAAAGGTGCTGCAACGCGCTACTTTTCCTTTGAAGTGGTAAATGTGCGAAGGTTCCAGATTCGGACCCGCCGGTTGATTGTGACTCCCATTTTTGTCGAGCCATGGAATTGGGTATGGATCGCTGCCGCCGTTCGCGGTCATGGACTCTTGGTTAGGGACGATATCAATGAATGAAGGGGAAAGCAGTGGAAGCGCGGCAAGAGCGCTGGCCTTCAACATGTTTCTGCGGCTGGTCCGGCCGGATTTGGAAAGCAAGGTCATCGAGTACCTCCTGATCGGGGATTGTAGACTATAAACGCTTTTCACAAATAGCGAGCTTGGGTTAGATGAACTTGTCTTTGTGTTACGCCGCATCTATCCTTGCCGCTGCCGATATGATTCACGAAGCCAGCAAGCTGCTGCTTTGGGCCGATTTGGCCGGCACATTCCTGTTTGCCGTGGAAGGCGCATTGATAGCCGTCCCCGCGAACCTCGATCTCCTGGGTGTCATGGTCCTAGCATTTTCTACGGCGCTGGTGGGAGGAATTATTCGCGATGTCCTGATCGGCGCTGTTCCGCCGGCGTCCCTTCGCGACTGGCGTTACGCCACTGCGGCGTTTACCGGAGGCGTCATCGTTTTCTTTTTGCATCCGTACGTCCGAAGCATTCCCGCTCCGGTCATCATGACGCTCGACGCTGTAGCGCTGTCGCTGTTTGCCGTCGCGGGAACGGAGAAAGCGCTGCTGTATAAGATGCATCCGTTCATTGCCGTCTTGTTAGGGGCTGTCACAGCGGTTGGCGGCGGAACGGTGCGCGATGTGTTGCTCGCGCAGATTCCCAATGTTCTTCGCTCGGATATTTATGCGACGGCTGCCCTGGCGGGCGCGACGGTAATGGTCGCGGCGACAAAGCTGCGGGTGCCTCCTGCGTTGGCTGCCGTCTCAGGCGGACTGGTCTGTTTTTTGCTTCGCGTCATCAGCGTTTGGCAGCACTGGAATTTGCCGAAGGCCTTCACCGGCTAATCTCGGCGCTCCGCATCTGTGACCTTCCCATTTGTTTGGCGATTCCATGTTGATTGTGAAACGCCAGAGGTTAGCTGTTATTCTTTCTGCCGATGGACTTCACTCCGCAGCAGATCTCAATTCTAGAGCGCTTACAAGCGCGCGATTTTCAGATCGTGGCGTTTCCGATGTACGCGAACTACGTCGGCGTGCGCCGGAGGAATTGCGCCGCGCTGCTGGCGCCGGTAAGCGCGGATCGCTTCCAGCTCCACGGACAGCCGGCCTACCTTATCGGCGGAAACTTCAGCGTGCGGGTGACGAGGGAAGGGCGCGACTGGTTCGTCTGGAAAAAGGAGAAACTTGAGGTAACCACTGAGCGCCTCGCTGAGCTTGAAAGGTTTGCCGCGCAACTATCGCAAACGCTTATACCGGTCATTTAGAATAGCGAGTGGCAGTTGAAAGTTTAGCCCCTCTCAGCGCACACTATGCAAATGACCGATTCTTACGACGTGATATGTATCGGCGCAGGGCCAACAGGGCTCGCGAGTGCCATCGAAGCCAAACGTGCAGGACTGCGCCCCCTTGTGATTGACAAAGGATGCCTGTGCAACTCACTTTTTCACTATCCCATTAACTTGCTGTTTTTCACCACACCGGAACGCATGGAAATTGGCGACTTGCCCATGACGATTTCCGGCGGTAAGCCGACACGCGGCGAAGCGCTCAAATATTATCGGCGCGCCGTCGAACACTATGGGATTGAAGTCCGCCAATACGAGCGCGTGGAGGAGATCACCGGCCATGATGGCGCGTTCGTGGTGCACACGCACGATAAAGAAGGCGCTGCGCTTGAATATCATGCCCGCAAGATTATTTTGGCCACTGGATACTATGATCTTCCGAATTTCCTCGGCGTGCCTGGCGAGGATCTGCCGCACGTCAGCCATTATTTCAGCGAAGCGCATCCTTACTGGAACCAGGACGTCGTGGTTATTGGCGGAAGGAACTCTGCCGCGGAAGCAGCGCTTGATTTATTTCGCGCCGGGGCGCGAGTCACTCTGGTTCACCACGGTGCGGAAATGGGGAAGAGCCTAAAATACTGGGTCAAGCCCGACATCGAAAATCGGATACGTGCCGGAGAAATTCGCGCCATGTTTAAAAGCGAAGTGACGCGTATCGAAACCGATAAAGTATGGGTGAAAAACGGAAGCGGCGAGCAAGTCATTCCGGCCACTCAGGTCTTTGCTATGAGCGGCTATCATCCGGATTTCGAGTTTTTGAAAAAACAGGGAGTTCAGCTGGACCGCGATTCGCTGAGGCCAGAAATCAATCCGGAAACCCTGGAAAGCAAT
>Ga0209530_1000551_pt1 | contig 24848 bp, 22 predicted proteins | sample BlaSpr_A8_Ref_O1_FD_187987 | JGI IMG/M metagenome (GOLD analysis project Ga0209530, IMG submission 187987) | Forest soil microbial communities from Thunder Bay, Ontario, Canada - Black Spruce, Ontario site 2_A8_Ref_O1 (SPAdes) (version 2) | ecosystem: Environmental > Terrestrial > Soil > Boreal...
CCACCGCTCGGACCCATCGCGCCGCCGCGGAGCCACGTTCGAGAGCGGTCTGCCGGGTTGACGTCCCCGTCATGTACCAGCAGGCCGCGCGTCTAAGTACGGCGGAAATCAAGCTTCTGCGCGCCGGGGAAGACTATCGGCATGAGATTGAGCTTTGTCTCGATTCGCACGTCATAGTGACCTGCTTCGACAGCGAGCCCCAGATGTGGGAACGGCGGGAGGGCGCCGCGAAATTCCGCATGGAGTGGGCCCCCGGCGCAGCGCTGTTCGTACCGGCGCGAACCCATCTCTGGATCAGAAGGGATTCCCGAATTATCTCAGACATTCTTCTCGTCATGATCGATCCAACGGCCCTGAGAACCCTAAAGAACGTCAATTTTGATACCGCGGGAATTCAGTTTCGCCCGCACTTTTCACTCGATGATCAGGCTATTTCCAACACCTTGGCGACGATAAAAGATGATGTCGAGCGACCTGGACCTGGGGGGCGGCTGTACCGCGAATCACTGATTATCCAACTCCTCATCCGTCTAGTTCAGGTCGCTTCCAATTTTGAAGTCTTAAACGGTAATTCGAATGCCAAGGGCGGGCTTGCCGGCTGGCAGCTCCGCAAAGTCCTTGGCCTCATTGATTCCGACCTGGCCAAATCGCCGTCGCTCAGGCAACTCGGAAGCGCCGTCAGAGTCAGCGGCCGTCATTTCTGTCGAGCCTTTCGGCAGTCCGTTGGCGTACCTCCGCATCGTTATATGGTGCAGCGGCGAATCGAGCGCGCAAAGGAATTGATGCGCGATCCGCGTCTGCGCTTGACTGATATCGCGCTGAGCACCGGGTTTGGAGATGCGAGCACATTCAGCAGGTCGTTTCGACGGTTCACTGGACTCGCGCCCCGCGCGTACCGAAAACTCGTGTGACCCGTTGCCGAGCCGGAGCCTGAAGCCAGGTTCAGCGCTTCTCACTTTCGATTGCTTGCCGAACGATCGGCAACGAAGTTCGGGAGAGCGACTTCCTGCCAGCTGCCGCCGAGCGCCTTGAACAGCGAAATATCGGCAAGACAGCGGGTCAAGGCGCTGGTCACCTGTGCGTCCTGTGTCGCGTAGAGTTGCTCTTGGTCCTCGAGGACCGGGAGCAAACCCACTTGGCCTCTTCGATAGCGCTCTTGTCCTTCTCGCAGCGCCTGACGATTGTCCGCCAGCTGCACAGTGAGGGCCTGGTAACGCACCTCTTCGGCCCTCTGATTCGAGAGTGCATCCTCGACCTCCCCGAAAGCATTCAAGACCGTCTGCTCATACGAGAACAGTGCCGCTTCCTTATTCGCGCGCGCCGCATCGACGTTCGCCGTGAGTCTCCCTCCGCTGTAAAGGCTCTGAGTACCATCGAGACCCATGCGCCACAACAGGCTCGCGGTTTGAAACAGCTCGTGAACCTGGCTGGTGGATGGACCGATGCTCAGAGGAATGGAGAAGTGCGGGTACAGATCGGAGACCGCAACCCCGACCTCGGCGTTCGACCGCGCATACTCGCGTTCCGCCCCCCGGATATCGGGGCGCTGAGCGATGACTTCCGAGGGAAGCGAGGGAGGTAAAGGGGGCGGGGCCGGCATCGCCGCGTCGCTATGAAGATCGCCGGTCGCGAACTCTGCGGGCGTCTGCGCGAGCAGAATGGCGAGGGCATGAGTCAGCTCATCCAAGTGGGCTTGCAGCGGAGGGATGGTGGCCTCAACCCCATGGACGCGCCCGTCGGCTTCGCTCACGTCCAGGTGGGAGCGCTCGCCGGACTCGAACGCACGATGGGCAAGCTTCTGCGTTTGTCGGGCGATGTCGAGATTGTCGCGGGCGATTTGCAGACGCAACTCGGTCGCTCGCAAGCTCAGATAGTTGTCCGCGACCGCCGCCGTCAAGCTCACCAAGATGCCGCGGCGCGTCTCAACGGCCGCATCGGCCGCCGCTCGTGCAGATTCCGTTCGGCGCCGGATTCCCCCGAACAGGTCGAGTTCCCAGGAGGCGTTGAAACCAAGTGCATAATAGGGATACTCGCCGTACTTCGGATCATCCGGCGGCCAATCAACCGTTTGCGTCTCGCGTCGGCTCTCGGCCGCCGCTCCAATGCCAATCTGAGGCCGGCCACCCGCCTTCGCGACCCGCACCGCGTCGTGCGCCGTCCGAATCCGCTCGCCGGCGATCTTTAGGTCGTAGTTGCTCTCGATGGCTTGCTGGATCAATTGGGTCAAAATTGGGTCTTCGAAACTCGTCCAAAAAGATTTCAGTGCCTCCGCGGAGTTCGGCTCTCCCGGATTTGCGCTCCAATGCTCAGGCACCTTTGTTGTGGGCGATTGATAGGTCGGCCCCACGACGCAGCCAGTCAAAATGAGGCTCATGGCGGGCGTCGACCATTTGGTCATGGGCGTAACTCCTGCGGTCGAACGGCCTTCCCCGAGCCAAATTCGGCCATCAGGACGACGAGAAGGCAACTGGCGAAAAGCAACCAGCCAAGAGCGGATAATGTGTCCGAAATCCCCAGAACGGCGGACTGTCGACGTGCCGCGCTCGCGAGGATCTGTAAGGATTGCGCCCGGGCAAACATGGGATCTGAGGTGGTATGCGCCATGCGGGCCGCCAGGCTGGCGAGCGAAGTGCCTCGGCCATCGTGATAGAAGCCTGTATTGCTGAGAAGCTCGCCGAATTTTCCCTGACTGTTCAGCCGCAGCGACGTGGTGGCCCAGGCGGTGGCGATGGTCCCGGACAGGACGCGCGATAGATTCAAAACGCTCGCGGCGGGAAGACTCTCAGCGGGTGGCCGCAGACTGGCCACGAACATGGCAATCAGCGGCACGGCGATCATCGGCAATCCAACTGCTTGGATCAACTGCCCCAAGTAGAGTTCTCCGACCTGCCACTCGCTGGTGATCTGAAGGTTGAAGAATGCGCCTATGGCGACGACCGCGAGCCCGGCGATGATCATCGCGCGGACCTCGACGATTTTGCGCGTCAACACAATCACGCAGGCGGCATAAGAGAATGCTTGAGGCCAGAACGCAGTCCACAGCGCCGGCGCCACCTGCTCGGGCCTGAAATCCTGCACCCGAGCCAGCGCCGCCGGCACGATGACTCCCGACATTCCGATCGCGAGCCCCAGCGGCAGCAAACCGATGGCGGCAAGCGTAACGTTCCAGCGTTTATAGAGTTTCACCCAGACGATCGGATGACGTAACTGGCTCCAGTCACGCAGTGCGAAGATGGCGAGACACAAAGCGGAGGCCGCGAACAGGATCGGGATGGTCGGCGTCTGAAACCAGCGCATCCGATCCCCCTGACTGACTGCGCAGGCGAAAAGACCCAAGGCAGCCGATAGCGCGATCAGTCCTGCCAGGTCTGCGTGGACCAAGGGTCGCCATTCAATCCGTTCGCGCCGCAATCCGATGTAGCCGGCCGCGAGTGACAGGATCCCCGGGGGAAGCGCCGCCCATAGAATAAAGGACCAATCGAAATGCTCGACGCCCCAGGCGCCGATCACGCCGCCTAACTGGGGAGCCGCAGTGGACGCGGAGAGAAACAAGGCAATCGCCAAAGGTGCTCGGGTGGGCCCCCAGGTGCGAAGTTGAATGATGATCGACTGCGGCATGATGGCCCCGCCGGCGAACCCGGTGATGATGCGCGAGAGCATCAGGGCGTCATAGTTCGGCAGCATGAGCGGTATGATGGTCCCGATCAGGAAAATCACGACACCAACCAGCAACATGCGCCGCACTGACAGCGCGATCCCAAGCCACGCGCCCATTACCACGCCGATGGGCTCGCAGACGGCGTAAGCCGTCGAAAGCCAGGATCCGGTATCGATGCCGACACCCAACGCGCCATTGATATCGCCTCCTTGCAGCGCGTAGTAGCGGGTGGCCATCTCCACCATCCAAGCGGCGGAGAACCCGGCGACGCCGGAGAGGATGGCATTAGCAGTTATCGGCGTCGGCGTGGGACCCGGCGTATTCACCGTGCGCTACTCCGCTCTTGTCGAATTTCTCCCACCGCAACAGTGGCAATTGCGGACATTCCAGGACGCAAACGATCGATCCTCGCCTGGCCGGGCGCAAGAATCACCTTGACTGCAAATCGTTGCGCGACTTTGGTGAAGTTCCCGGTTGCGTTATCCGGAGGAAGTAATGCCTGCAATGCGCCCGAGGCGGGCCCGAAGCTGTCGACGGTTCCGTGGAACCTGGTGCCTGGCACGCTATCGACTGTAACCACCGCCGATTGGCCAGGGTACATGTGGGCCATCTGGGCTTCGCGAAAATTCGCGACAATCCAAACGTTCGGCAGCGGGACGACGAGGCCTATCTTACTGCCCGGAGTCACGTATTCACCCGGCAACGATGCGCGCTCGGAGAGTTGCCCGTCAGCCGGGCTCACGATACGAGTGTAGCCGAGATCGATGCGCGCGAGCTCGAGCTCGGCCGCCCTCGTCTTGACAACTTGTTGGGCCTCGAGACCCTGTGTACGAATGACTTGCAGCATCTGTTTTTCGGCGTCCAATTCCGCCGCTGTTTGGTCGCGGGAGGCGCTCAGACGATCCTCGTCAGCCTCGGCGGTTTCCAGCTCACGCCGAGACGTAGTCCCATCATCGACAAGCCCCCGCTGTCGAGCGTGCTCGAGTCGCGTCTGTTTGAACCCCGCCTCCGCCGCACGAACCTCCGCCGATGCGGCCGCGATCTTCTGTATTTGCAGACTGGCCTGACCGGACAGGACATCCACGGCAGACTGAGCGGCTTCAAGTGCCCCTTCCGCATTCGCGACTTTCGCCCGATAATCATCGTCCTGGATGGTCGCGACCAACTGGCCTTGCTTGACCGTCTCGTTGTCCTTCACTGGGATGAGCTGCACATAGCCGGCGATATGAGACGAAATCGTGATTTGATCCGCCCGGACATAGGCATCGTCCGTACTCTCGCTCCCAGTGATGCCGCCCAGGGTCGCACCATTATGGATGGTGGCCAGCGCCACGCCCAAGGTCAGTGCCACCAGCAAAACAATAATCAATGTCGATCGGCCATGCAGTCGCTCAATAAACAATCGCCCGACTCGTGCGACAGTGGACGGCCGGTCGCGAGTGGAAATAGTGGTGTCCATGTTGCCTTGCCAGTCGGTGCGGTTTGCGGTGGATACCGGTCTATTCCGGCGCCTCGGCATCGGCGATTGCGAGTCCGCTATTGAATTGCTTTGTTTCAATCATTGCAGTTCTCCCTCTGACGAAACCAATGGGCTCAGTGCCTCACAGTGTCGGTGAGGGTATACGTGCTTTGCCTTGGCAACTTGATCTAAGTTCGCAACTATTGGCGGATCTCGCCCGCGATAACTTCCAATGACAGGATCCATCGATACCATCGTCCAATGGACTTCGCCGCGCGCTTACAGCTTGATTGCGGTAGGAACCTTCAATCACGGGAGCAGGTATGTCAGCCCAGAAAACAGCGATTGTCACCGGTGCATCGCAGGGTATCGGCGCGGGGCTGGTGGAGGCCTTCCTCAAGGAGGGTTACAACGTGGCTGCAACAGCTCGCCATTTCAGCGACTCGTTTGTCGCCTCCCCCACGCTGGTTCTCGTCGAGGGTGATATCGGCAAGCAGGAGACTGCTGCCAAGACGGTCGACGCCGCGATGGAGCATTTCGGCAGAATCGACGTCTTGGTAAATAATGCGGGGATCTACTGCACCAAGCCGTTCACGGACTTCACCACCGAGGACTTCAATGCCCTCGCTTCCACCAATCTGCTCGGATTCATCTACATCACACAGCTTTCGGTGAAGCAGATGCTGAAACAGGAGTCCGGGTGCGTCGTGAGCATCTCTGCGTCGCTCGCCGATCGACCGATCCCCGGCGAGAACGCCTCGGTTCCGATGATCACGAAGGGGGGACTAAATGCGATAACACGCAGTCTGGCAATCGAATATGCAAAGCAAGGCATTCGGTTCAACGCCGTCGCCCCGGGCATGGTAGACACGCCGCCGCACAATAATGACCCGATCGACTTCATCGGGACATTACATCCGCTGGGGGAAATGGTCGAGGTGAACGACGTTACCGATGCAGTTCTCTACCTCGCGGCTGCCGACCAAGTGAGTGGTGAGATAGTCCATCTGGATCGGGCTGCTCGCACCGGCCGCTGGTAGCCGCCAGCCGGCTTGGATGGAGCCTGTGCATCCAGCGACGCCCGAAGGCGGCAGCGAGTTATTCCATTTCCTCGTAGTGCACGGCGCGCGGTGTGCCCCCCGCGCCATTCACCGGTGTAATGTCCATGGGGCACGCCGAAAATACGACAAAGCAGTCCATCGAGGCACGCAACACCAGGAAGTCGCCGGGACGGCTGGCGGGCTCGTGGAGATCGATGCGCTCGTTGTTTTCAACGGGGACATTCATCCAGAAATTGATTGGATTCGGAACGACCTCGGGGCGAATGTTGAGCCGCGCCAACGCCTCAAAAAAGTTATCCCGGCAGTTTCGGTGATCTCGCGGACAGCCATAGAAGGCGTACAGCCAATGATCGCAACATGCAAGCAGCATGTCGTGGTTGCAACCGGACGTGTCGCGCTCGATCTTCAACAACACATTGCGCCGGTTGCTATAGAGTGAATCCCCTGCTCTCGGGAATAAGCGCGATAACATCCGGCGGGTGTGCTCCACAGAGAGGTATTCGGTCATGTCGTCGGCCGCGATACACCACGTATCCACGGTCTGCGTGCCCGGCGTATTCACGACCTTCACCGCGTGTCCCGCCTTGACGAACACCGCCACCGACCCACCGCCCGGAATTTCCGAGAGCGTTCCCAAGTGCACATCCCCCTTCCCGTCGGCAAATCGATTGTCGAAAATGGACTGCGTGCGGCGTGCGAGAATATTCCACGTCGTAACTTATTTCCAGTTGGGGGCTTTGGACCGCCATTACCGCGACGCCCCCGGTACGACTCGGTTTGGCTCGTAGCTGCCACCGGCTACCCTCCTAGCTGCGAGCATGTTAAGGTCTCGCAGCACCACTGCATGGGCAGCGCTTACCGCGCAGGGAGCCGATATGGGGGGCGACGTATATCGACGCTTTTGCGCCGCCGCGGTGCAAGCGGCCCCCGTATTCCTGGAACGCGACGCCTCGATCTCCAAATTGGAACAATGGGCCGGCAGAGCCAAAGCAGCCGGTGCCGACCTGATCGTCTTCGGCGAGTCCTATATTCCCGGCTTCCCGCTCTGGAACATGTTGTACGCACCGATCGATCAGCATGCGTTCTACCGTCGTCTGTACGACAACGCCATCGAGGTGCCAAGCCCGCAGGTTGACCAGCTCGGAGACGTTGCCCGCCGCCACCGGGTCGTCCTTTCGGTGGGCGTAACCGAGAAGGCGACCGAGAGCATGGGGACGATGTGGAACACCAACCTGCTGTTTGATGCGGACGGCACGCTGCTCAACCGCCATCGCAAACTGGTGCCGACGTGGGCGGAGAAGTTGACGTGGGCAAACGGGGATGCGTCCAACCTGCGTGTGGAACAGACGGAACTCGCCAAACTGGGTATGTTGATATGCGGCGAGAACACCAACACGCTGGCGCGCTTCGCCCTGCTGGCTCAGGGCGAACAGGTACACATCGCATCCTATCCGCCGGCGTGGCCGGTTCACCGTCCGGGAGCGAACCGGAACTACAATCTGACCGAGGCCATCCGCATTCGCTCAGCCGCGCATGCCTTCGAAGGCAAGGTGTTCAATGTAGTGGCCTCGTGCGCGCTGGACGAGCAGGCGATCAGCGAAGTCTCCCAGGGCGACGCCGAGATGCGCAGGATTCTCGCATCGGCTCCTCCCGCAACGTCGATGATCCTCGGTCCGCAGGGCGAGCTGCTCGCCGAACCTCACGTGGGGGGCGAGGGTATGGTCGTAGCCGAGATCGACATCTCGCTCTCGATCGAACAGAAGCAAATCCATGACATCGTCGGTTCCTACAACCGGTTCGATGTTTTCCGGTTGACCGTCGACCAGCGACCTAACCGGCCAATTACCATGATTCGTGATGAAGGAGGCTCGCGGGCTGGGACTGCGGCCGATACCGGGCCTCTGATTGGGGAGACACCGCTGAGCTCATCCAATGGGTCAGCACGCGGCAAACAAAAACAAGGGGTACCCTGATGACGATACAATACCTGAACCCGGATCTCGCAGCGCCAACGACGACTCCGGACCTCATCGCTCGCAGAGCGGTGCGCGCGGCGTACTTTGGTTTCTTTGTCGACATGTTCGAGGTTTATTTGCCCATCGCGGTGCTGGCGCCGGCGCTGGTTTACTTCATCCCCTCCGGTCTGAGCGCGGCCACCAAAGCGACGATTTTCTCCGTGGTATTTGCGATTTCGCTGATGGGGCGACCGATTGGCTCGATGGTCTTTGGTCATTTTGGGGATCGACTGGGAAGGCGCCGGATAACGCTGATCTCAGTCGCCGGCTTCGCCATTGCGACCCTTTTGGTCGCGGCGCTTCCCGGCTACCAGGCTTGGGGTGGCGGGTCCATTGCTGCACTGCTCTTCCTGCGCTTGGCGGATGGAGTTTTTATCGGCGGCGAATACACCGCGGCCAATCCGCTGGCCATGGAATATTCTCCCAAGGAAAAGCGTGGGCTCAATGCCGCCTTCATTCACGTAGGCTACCCAGCCGCGCTGGTTTGCGTCTCCTTGCTCACCGCCTTTATGCTGAAATTGGCGCCCGGCGGTGATGCCGAGTCCGCGTATGCGGTCTGGGGCTGGCGCATTCCGTTCTTGATCGGCGCCCTGCTCGCCGGCGCTCTTTTCCTTTACTACTATGTCGCGGTCCCTGAATCGGAAGTCTGGCGCTCGTCGAAAAAGAGCGCCGCACCTCTGAAGGAGATCTTTGCGGGTGCTGATTTGCGTCGCTTGGGCCAGCTCATCATAGTCATGAGCGGCGCATGGCTCACCCTCGACGCGACCGTGGCGGCGCTTCCAGGCGTGATCAATACCGTTCTTGGCGTGAAGTCGCCGGACGTCAATACCGGTATCCTGCTCGGCGCAGCTATTTCCTTGCCGATTTTTCCGCTGATCGGTGTTCTGAGTCAGAGGTTTGGGCGCCGACCTACACTCATCGTCCTTGGATTGTTGAACCTCGTACCGGCAAGTGCGCTCTATTACGTCCTGATGGCGGGTGCCTATCACGACTCCGCCATGCTGGTTGGATTGATCGCGCTCATCTTGGTGCTCACGATCCCCGTATGGGCAGTCATCACGCCCTACTTGGCGGAGAGCTTTCGAACCGAAATCCGCTCGTGCGGGTACGGGCTCAGCTACAGCTTGGCGACGATACTGCCAGGTTTTTACTCTTTTTACATGCTGGGCCTGGCCAAGCTCATGCCTTATGAGTTCAGTCCGATCGTGCTTCTCGCCCTAGGGGGACTCATGCTCAGTCTCGGCGCTCTTGCTGGGCCCGAAACGAAGCATGTGGACTTCAATCAGTAGGCGCTTGCTCAACGAATGCGCTGGCTGAAGCTCACACCGTAGGCCGCCGGGCGCGCAAGCAACACCGGATCGGCTGAGGGTTCGATACCGGATTGCAGATTCAAGGGGCTGAACATGATCAATCTCTGCGCCGTCGTTTGATCTTCAGCTGTTTTCGTCAAGCTGATGGTGCCCAATGAGACCAGTTTGCGATCATTCGGCCACACCGCCGTGCCGTCATTGACGGGATCGCCCTCATTGGCTACCTGCGCCAACAACCGAAATTTGACCGGTCCCTGGGCAATACGCTTGGGTAACTCATCCATCAAGTAATTTGGATCGGCCTTCTTCGCGTCCGCGTCGCTCAATGCATGTTCGCCGGCCACTGGAATGATTTGGTAACGGGCATAGTGGCTCACCCCCTTGGCGTTGGTGAATTTGAACGCGTTGACGCCGTAGAAAGCCAGCGTCCCGAAACTCACCGGCGCAGGCCTGGGGGTGCTCAGGAATTTCACCGCTGCCGGATGAGTGCTCAGAAACTTCTCCACGGGCGTGGGTTTCGGCGCGTCGGGTCCGCTCTGCGCGGCAGCCTGCAAGAACGCCAGGAAGTCCTCCGGCGTCGCGACCGGAAAGCTGTTGGCCGAAATGCTCACGATGTCTGTAAAAGCACCGTCCGGCAGTGTGAACCGAATCGCGATTCCGTGCGGACTGGCATTCGGATCCGCGTCAGGCAGCGTCGGGACCCCGGTCGTGTCAGAAAACCGAACCAAGACCGGTACGCTCTTCGCGAAATGAGGTGCTTTGCTGAAAGACGCAGCGGAGGGGCTGGGCGTAAACGTTCCTTCGACCATCACGCCCTTTGCATGATTGGCACGGAAGCCCTTGTGCGGACCGTTGGAGAGCTTGTTGAGAGCGGCCACCAATGCCACCGGCAACGGTACTTGCTGTGCGGCGGGCGCGTCGTCGGCAAGCACTGTAATCGAGTTCCCGAGCCCGACGATGAAAAAGAGAGGAACTAAAGTTATACGGAGCGAGACCATGATACCTCCCGCGGCTCGAACGCTCTGGCCGCTTGCCTCAAAGGCTGTGCTGCGATGTACATTCTACCGAGGTTACGGCCGAAGTCACCCTGGAGAACCACGAGGCGTGCGCTCCCGGCCACGCATCGGCCTCATCCCGGCTTACCTTGGGCGGGCATGCCGTGGAAATGTAATCATCGGCAGTAACCTCAATCGCGTAACCAATCGGGTTCTCCCGTTCGCTGACAGTCGTGGTCTAATCCCTCTGGATGCGACAAAATGTCGTACAGACTAGGTCATCCTCCAGAACTTACGATGTTTCGTAAACACCTGATCTCAAGCCAAGCGAGCGGCGAACCCGGTTTCCGGTGGCGGGGCGCCGAGGTCACGCGCCTCGAAGGCTTTAGCGACGCCGTTTTCGCCTTCGCCCTCACGCTACTTGTTGTATCGCTCGAGGTGCCGAAGACTTTTCCGGCACTAATGGTTGCCATGCATGGCTTCTTTGCCTTTGGCACCTGTTTCACCCTGCTGGCATACGTATGGTACCAGCACTATCGTTTCTTCCGCCGCTACGCACTAGAGACCTCTTGGGTGGTGTTCCTCAATTGCGCGCTGCTGTTCTTCGTCCTGTTCTACGTCTACCCGCTCAAATTTCTCTTTACGGCGACGTTCGAGCGCTCCGAGATCGAAGCCTCTGACGCGCGGGCGCTGTTCACGATCTGGAGTCTCGGCTACGCGGCCGTGTTTGCGGTTCTTGCTCTGCTGTATCTGCATGCTTGGCGCATCCGTGCCCAACTGGAGCTGACGCCAGTAGAAGCGATCCGTACTCGAGTGAGCCTGTTGGACCAGCTCGCCATGGTCCTCATTGCCCTGCTTTCGACGGCGCTAGCGCGCGCAATGCCCGATCGTTACGTCGGAATCGCGGGATATATTTACTGTATCGTTCCGGTCTATTTCACGATCGCGCATTCGATCGCCGGCCGTCGGGAACGACAGCTTCAATGACAGCCATCCGTCGCCCGTGCGGCATTCGTCTTCGCCCCGCCATGGCCGCGTGAGGCGGCAAGACGGCCAGAACCGGTCAACGAGCGCAGTGAACTGATCGCCGCAAAGCGGCCGTTCGCGAGTTCCGTCAGGCTGGCGTCGGCAAAGCCGTGCTTCCAGCACAAGAAGGGGTTTTTCGAGCCCTCCTTCGCGGCGGAAATTTCGAGGGCGGCCCATATCTCGACCCTACTTTACAGAACCGATTGGTTCACCACCACTTGACATCAGCAGCCACCCTGTCTATGGTGAACCGATCGGTTCTAAATGACTGGCGCCCGATCAGAGAGCGGAATCAATGACAACAATAAAGGCGATGCGGCTGGCTTCGGTGGTCACGGCAATCAATGTCCTGGTCGCGAGCAGCTTTTCCATCGTGGGGATCATCCGCCCACAATACCTGGTCCCTGCTGAATCCGTTCCAACGGAAGCGTCGTTGCTATTGGCGATGTACGCGGCGGCGCGCACAATTCCGCTGGCTTTGTTCGCGTTGGCGGCGATCTACAAACGTGCCACGCCGGCGCTGCTGATCCTGGGTGCGCTCGCAGGTGCCATGCAGTTGCTGGATGCCGGAATCGGTCTGTTTGAGCATGATTTGGGGAAATGCGCTGGGCCGCTCTTCATTGCCGTCCTCCAATTCTTCGTGGTCTATCTGCTTCACAGACCCGGAAAGGCCAATATCGTCTTCGGATGGATTTTCACGGGTCATCAAATCGGTGCCGCGGCCGCAGCGTACGGTGCAGGATTGATGCGTACCTCGGTCGGAAGTTACCTCCCAGCCTTCTTCAGCGCGGGGGCGTTCTGCATTCTGGCGGCTGCTTTGATTATTGCGATTGGCTCGAATCGTAAACTCGATATGCAACCCGTGTGAGCAACAGAATGGGTCCGCTGGAATCTTTCACAATGGGTAGCGCTGTCTCTCTCAGATATGACTGCGGCAGTTCGCTGCGGTGTGATCCCTGTCGTTCCCGACTTCTTGGCCGGCTAAGACATTCCCGTCGATAAACGTCGTATAGGGCGTCGTGATTCGAGCGGCGATCTCAAACGAATTGGAAGAGTCCAGCCACGGGGGTGGCGAATGGGGTTAATGATTTTCTTTGGTGACCGAGGGTTTGCAGCGGTAGGCGGTTCCCTTGGGCGGGTCCCGGTCACGTGTGAGTAGGAGCGTGTCGCCGCCGAGCTCCACCGTTTGATTCTGCATCTCCCGGCGCTCATCCCTGACGTAATTCGTGTCCGTTAGCCCCTCGACGTTGCCGAGCGCGGTACACGATGCTACGTCGGCCTCCCTGTGAGTCATGGTCACGTTTTCTGCACCCGGCTCCGACGGAATGCTTACAACACACCCGGCGGGCAGCAGGCACAGGGCCAACGGCAAGGCAAGGTGGAGATTCGGCATATGTTTCCTTCGTTTAATCAGAAATTGTCTTTTACGCGGTCCGCGCAGGGCGGGAACGGAGGTACCGAAGAAATAGGAGAGCGAAGATCACGTCAACATTCACGAGCATCGCGAGGCGTGTCGGGGCATCGCCTGAAAACCAGTGATAGTAGATGATCGCCGCGAACGCCAGCTTGGCCGCGGCGCCAAGACCTATGAATGGCCGATAGCGCCGGGGCTGTTTCGCAACGAGCCAGTAAGCGACGCCGAAAAGAATAACGGTGGCTGCAACAAGGTGCACCCAAAACGTCGGTGGGCCTGCGAGCTGAAGCAGATGCGCAGCCATCTCGTAGCGGCCCAGGACCAACAGCCCGACAGCCCAACTGAAACACGCCGCCGTAACAAAGAGAGAGCGTTCGTACAGATCTCGGTTCCGCATATCGCCACCTATCATCGTAGTTTTCGAGGCATGTCGCCAGAGGGGTTAATTTTCAAAGTCGTGTACCGATCGGTTATCGTCAACGCCTACTGAAAGTTCACCGTCATGGCGCCGGCAGCGGCATAACCATGCGCGCGTCCGCAAAAGACCTCCCATGGGTGGCCGATTGTCGGTTGCGGTAACCGATCGGACTGTGGGCCGGGCATTTTCATAGTTCGCTCAACCCACTACGGTCCGCTCTAAATCAATCAGATTGGCTGAGTAAGAGGTCCGAATCCGCTCCTGGATCCCCTGCGAAACGAACCGTACTTTCGGGCAATCGAGCGGGAACGGAAGTTTCCGAACTGAACTGCGGTGGTCAACCACCGACCGATTTGTCCGGACCGTACGTAGGAGCAGTTACGCCACCGATTGGTCTGTCGTTGCCCATGCTATGCGGCATGCTCCTACACCCGGGTTTGCCTGGCGTACGGAAAATGCGCGTGTACGCAAGCGTCGAGCAGTGCTCAGCCCTCTCACGCTGCGGGTGAAGCAGGAGGTACGCGATGATGAGCTCGATTTTGATTGATGAGGACTTCGCCAGCGTTTCGCGACGCCACATGTTGAAATCCGCTCTGCTAACCGCCGTTTGTGCTGGCATCCCCGCCGCGAGTGTAGCGGTGGCGCGAGATGGCAGTGTAGGGGACACCTCGACAGCAACATCGGCTTCACGTACGACAGGCCATTCAGGTCCGCTGTCCAAAGGTATGGTCGCCTTCATGCTCGCCCATGAGCAGTTTCCCGCGCCCGAACTGATACGCCTGGGAGCCTCGGCCGAAAACGCTGGATTCGATCTCCTGGCCACCAGCGATCATTTCCAACCCTGGCAAGCGAACGAGAGCCACGCCGGACAGGCCTGGGTGACGCTTGGTGCCCTGGGGCAGCGAACACAGCGGGTCTGGATGGGACCTACAGTCACGTGTCCGACATTGCGATATAACCCGGCCGTCGTGGCGGAAGCGTACGCAACCTTGAGCGTCCTCTATCCCGGCAGGATTTTCCTCGGACTTGGGTCGGGCGAGGCGCTGAACGAACAGGCCGCGACCGGTGAATGGCCGGCGTGGCGCGAGCGCTGGGATCGACTCATTGAGGCAGTCACGATCATCCGCCAACTATGGACGGGACAGACCTTACAACACAAAGGCGCGCACTACACGGTCGATGGCAAGCTCTACGACCCACCGGCTCAACCGATTCCATTGCTGTTGGCTGCGAACGGTCCGAAGGCGATGAAGCTCGCGGGCGAGCACGGCGACGGTCTGATCACCGATCCGCAAACCTGGAGGCAGCACAAAGCGGAGTGGGAAAAAGGAGCGCGCTCGGCCGGAAAGGACCCGGGCGAAATGCCGGTACTCGTCGAAGCATTCGTGGTCGTCGGCGATCAGAGTGAGGCGCACGCCCCAGCCAAACTTTGGAACTTCATTCCCAAAGCATTCAAGGGGTACCAGAACATTCGGGACCCTGCACAGATCGAGCATCGCGCCCAAACGGAACTGCCATTGCCCAAGGTGTTTGGCGATTGGACGGTCAGTTCCGACCCGGACGCGCACGTGCAAACGATCAAGAAGCTCTTTGACAGCGGCGCCACCATCGTCAATATCCATTCGGGCCAAGCGGACCAACAGAAGGTTATCGAATTCTACGGCAGGGAAGTGCTACCGCGGGTCAGGAGCCGGGCGGCTTCCGGCTAGTACCGCGAGTTTCCTGCGTGCGAATGAACTGGCGAAACAAGCGCGACCTACTCTAGCCAGGACGCGGCTTGCCCCCACTCGACGCGCGGCGCTCTGCAGCCCACCGCAGCAGGCCGGATTCTTTTGCGTTGTAACACCATGCGGTGGCGGCAACGGCCAACGGCGCGCACCGTGATGCTCGGACCAGTGCCGCTGCCATAATTTGCCCGAATTCCTCCACTGAACTGCCCGAAGAGGCTCGCACACTGCTGGCTGTGGGGGAAATTAGGAGGGCTGCGGCATGTCTCCGGTTGATTTCGAGATCTGGTTGAATCACTTCGAACACCATGCCCAGCATCCGCGTTGTGTTCCACACGGCCTCTCCGATCTTCTAAGGCCGGATGAGCGGCGGCTCATCGCGAGCTCGATCGCGACGTTTCAGCTCGGGGAACAGTCCGAGGGACGTACGCTTCTGCGATCAGCGCAACGCTTCGCGCGCGGACGCCGTATCCCCGCGCTCGTGCGTATCACCGCACTATTCATTCGCGAGGAGCAGCGTCACGCAGCGCTGCTCCGAACCTTCATGCAGGATCATCATATCGCGCTCAAGGGGGCCGATTGGACCGATCGGGTGTTTCGCCTTGTACGACGACTCGCGGGTCTGGAGCTCTACCTAAATATACTCATCAGCGCTGAGCTGATCGGGATCGTGTACTACCGGGCACTCGAGGCGGCCACGGATTGCCAGCGCTTGAGGGTGCTCTGCCGTGTCCTCGTGTCCGATGAGCTCGCCCACGTTGGATTCGAATCGCAGCTACTACTCGCGATGCGGGCGGACCGGGCGGCTCCGGTGCAGGCCCTGATGCGCTTGGCCCATCGAGCATTCTTCGCGGGCACTACCGGCGTCGTATGGTTGACACACCGTTCGGTGTTGCGCCAGGGAGGATACGGCGTGCGGAGCTTCCTGCGCGCCTGTCTATCTCAGTACGCCTTCTACTTAGAACCCGTGAACGCGACGCTCGCGTCCACATCGGTCCCCTGAAGCTGCGGCATCACCAGCCGATGCCGCGCGACCCCCCGGTGACCAGGGCACGGTGGCCGATGAGTTCTTTCGAGAGATCGAGTTTGTTGGACATGAAATGATCCTTCGCAGATGGGTTAATATTTCTGGAGCAGTGATCCAGGCTGTAGGCTGATCACGATCTTGCCGTGATGGTCGTACATCGCTCACGGCTCCTTCTTGAACAGGTCCTGGAAGATCAGAGGCCCCCAGCGCTTGTCCCGCGCGTGCACAAGCGCGCCGCCCTCTTCGAGCTTCCCCAGATTGACGGGTGCGAAACCGAGTTGTTCGGCGAGGGCCGCCACCAGCGCTGCGGCACCTTCGTCGTCGCTCGAGAGGAACACGACCCGCCGGCCGCCCCTGACGTTTGGATCGGCGGCCCAGGTTCCCGCGGCGAGATGATTGAAGCCCTTCACGAGCCTGGCACCGGGGAAGGCCTTGGCGACGACGGCAGAGGACGGAAGGCCGGAGAGATCTTCGACGGGAACAAGCGCATTCGTCGCGTCAACGATCGTTTTGCCCTGCCAGCTCGCCAAAGTTTTGGCGACCTCCCGATGTTCCCAGAACGGGACCGCCAAGATAATCATGTCCGCCTTGATTGCTTCCCGCAGTGTCTTGGGGACGACCGTGGACCCGATCGCCTGCGCCTGCGGCGCCAACGCTTCGGGCGACCGCCGACTGGCGACCGCGATTTCGATGTTCTTCCGGGCAAAGGCGCGGGCGAGGGCCTCGCCCACTGCGCCGAAACCGACGATTGCATAGCTCATGACAATTCTCCAGTTCAGTACAACCGTGATTCTGGGGTCTTGACTCATGAAGACAATTGACAAAAAATCTATAAGTCCCATCTACTCTTTAGATAGCTATGCTCGATAACGTCACTATCAATCAACTTCGGGCCTTCGTTGCCGTGTGTGACCAAGGAAGCTTTTCCGGGGCTGCACGGGCGCTGAGGCGTGCACAGTCGGCGATCAGTCACGCGATCAAGGCACTCGAGAGTGCCTTTGATGTGGAGCTGTTCGAGCGCAACACCCGCAAAGCGACGCTTACGGCCGCGGGCCGCAGCCTCCTGCCTGATGCTCGTGCGGTGATCTCACGCACCGAGGAAATGAAGACGCGTGCGGTTTCCATTGCTGAAGCCGGGGTACCGCAAGTCTCGATTGCCGTGGATACCTATTTTCCGCGCGCGCACCTGATTGAATGCCTGCGCAGCCTGCAGGCGGACTTTCCAACGGTTGCAATCAATCTGCGCATAACGAGCATGCAGGGCGGCGAGCGTTTGGTTCTCGAAGGCACGTGCGGGTTGGCGGTGACGATCACGGACGTGCCGGAGCTGAGCCCGGGTACCATAGAAAGGCAGCATTTATGTGAAGCGCAAATGGTGACCGTCTGTGCGCCATCGCATCCGCTGGCCGCAATCGCGGGGCCGATCCCGCGAGAGGAATTGGGCCGGCACATCCAGCTCGTCGTAACCGACAATCAGCCCGATGCGGAAAAGACACAACAGGGGGTCGCCGGCGAACGCCAGTGGCGGGTGAATGACCTCGGCGCGAAGCACGATCTGCTCAGGGGAAGCTTGTGCTGGGGGCACATGCCGCGCCATATGGTTGCGGAAGACCTCGCGAACGGAACACTCGTCGAAATCCAACGGCGCGCATGGCACATGCGCCCCCTCACCTTCATGATCTCGCAGCGGCGCGGGTACTCGTTTTCCGAATGCGAGACACAGCTGGTCGAGCTCCTTGGCAATCCTCAGCGCTTCCCAAAGGATACCAGCCAGCGCTCCGTTCTCACGCAAAGGCGAAAAACCCAGAAGGCCCGCCATGCGTGAGCAACAGTCAGTACGGCCTGCCGCTCCTCGAGCCGCAAAGTAGATGAACAGCAGTCTGCTTTCTGGAATCTTCAATGGCTGCGACGGTTTGATAGCGGCGGTACGGGCCACCGGCAGCAGTCGGCTCAACTTGAGACATTTGGATAGCCCAAATCATCGCCTAGAAGCAGCCGTTCCCAGCTTGGGTGACCGTATCGCGACCATTAGCGTCGGCTGAATAGCGTTTCACCCGGGTTTTATATTTTGATTTAGGCGGAACACGTTATCAGGATCGTACTTCGCTTTAAGCTTTGCCAGGCGCGGGTAATTATCCCCGTAAGCTTCTCGCACGCGCTCGGCAGACTCGTCACCCAACATATTGACGTAGGCCGCATGAGTAAATGGGTGAACGCGAGCCCAAGCCGATGTGGTCCAATCGATTGCTGCCGACGTCATTTTTGGGTCATCCCAAAAAGCAAGATAGCCCGTCCCAAATCCAGGCGGATAAACTGGCGCAGCCGAGGTCGAATTCATGCGGCGTGTTGCCGCGCCGTGAAGTGCGTCGATCGTGATGTCGCGCCCCATGGGCGGCGGATTTCCGGGATCGAGAAGTGCTTTTACGCCCGCCGCCGGCAGCTTTCCAGCGACCTCTCCGTAACGCACACAGGCTAGGCCATCGGTGCCTTCGCCTCGGCCAACCAGGTCATCGATATTTGTCACCTTGAGGCTGTCTTTGCTGGGTTTGACGGCAGACGTCGTCAGCTTGTCGACGACCTGTCGCCCCAGTCGAACATCACCGCTCCAGCAAATAGAAATCTCTGGATGAATATTTCCATCGGGAAGAGTCAGAATACTTGTAAACATCGTAAGCTCGTCCGGTAAATTCGCCGCGCATTCGTTAACAAGTGCCGCTACGTCATGAGCCGCGGCCGCCGGGAATTCTTGGGAGCCTGCGAATATGTCGCCAACCCGAAAAGCCTTGAAATAAAGTTGAGTCACGACACCAAAGTTAGCGCCCCCACCCCGCAGCGCCCACATCAACTCGGGATCGGTTTCCTCCGTAACCATTCGTATGCGGCCGTCGGCAAGCACCACTTGCGCACCGACCAGTGAATCACATGCGAGGCCGGCCACGCCCAGCAGATAGCCGTAGCCCCCGCCCAGTGTGAGACCGGCCACGCCAACGTCGCCGCAAATCCCGAGCGGCAGAGCCAGTCCATGCTTCACCGTCGCTTGATTGGCCTGATACACACGTACGCCTGGTCCGCAGGTAACACGCCCGCTGCGCGGCTCGACGCCTATGTTGCCCAATCTGGATAAATCGATCACAACGCCGCCGTCGCAGCTGGATCTGCCTGCTTGACAGTGGCCGCCGCTACGTACGGCGAGAGGTAGGGATCGCGCGCGCGCGAAATCAAGACAGCGCGCCACATCGTCGGCACTGACACAGCGCGCAATCAAAGACGGATGGCGATCGAAGACGCGGTTATTGGTGAATCTCTCCGTCTCGTAGAGAGGATCGCCTGGAAGGATGAGGTCTCCCTTGAAACGATTCCGAAGCGGCCGTACATCGAGCCGATTTCCCGCTGACACATTTATTTCCGATGCCACCGATAGGGTGTACGGCAGCGCGGAAATGGCAAGCAATACTTCTCGGCGCGATAGGCCCGTGTTTTTCTGATTCATGGCGGTCTCTGAGGTCGATTCAAACGCAATTGGACGCTTCATGGTGTGATCAGTCAACACAGTCCGCTGGCCAATGATTCTGATGCGTCTCCATCGAACATAGAAAGACGACAGTGGCGGGATTCGTCTACATATGTGGTTATAGGTTCAAATTGGCAGCCAGTTCAACTGGTCCCGGAGACCATGCACGGATTGGTGTCGCCGTATAGCCGACGTTGGTGGCTGGCGGCAATGGGTCAAATGCGGAAGTAGCTATACCTTCGTCTGATGTAGTTCGCCGACGTTATTTCGTCGGTGGATATGGCGTTCCATCGCGGTGGCTATACCCTCTGTAGTCGGCAATCATATCGATGTCAGGGTATGTACAACGGTCTTGTGAGTTAGTTGTGCCAACCTCGAGCACTCGGGCTGGCTGGCCAGATTTATTTACCAAATGGTGACCATCGGGATCACCACTCCTAAACGCGGCGCAGTCCCCGGCGCGCAATATTTCTTCGCCAGTGTCGGTTACCAACGTCAGCTCACCATTGAGTACCCAAACGAATTCGTCCTCGTGGCTATGCCAATGACGTTGACTGGACCAAGCTCCCGCCTCAATGACCGTCACGTTCACGCCGAATTGTGTAAGTCCCGCAAAACGTGCCAATCGTTGACAGGATTGAGCGATGCACGGCTCATCGAAGGGACGTGGATAGGTACCGCCTGACTCCGAGGGCACGGTGGAAATTTCGATTTTCTTCATAGCATCGAATACCTAGACGTGAGTGTCACAGTTCTTACAAGTTCAGCACCTGGCACCGCCAAGCTGATTTATTCGCCATTCTGATGCCGTATACCGGACACTCGCAAGTGACGGGTGTGGGTCAACGGCGCCCGCACGAGGAGCAGGTAACCTAGAATGAGCGAACGAAGCGCTCCGCGCACACCGGGCAAAGTCCGCCCGTTTTCTGACCGAAATACTGGGACTGCCGGCGCCGGTCCGGTTCGGTCTCTTCGAGATGGTCGAACTCGACAATGGAGTGTCTCTCGATTTCGCGGCCGCCGATGGACCGATCCAGCCACAGCACTACGCTTTCCTGATTTCCGAGGCTGATTTCGATGCCGTCTTCGGCCGTATCCGTGAGCAGGGTCTCCAGTACTGGGCCGACCCGAGGCGTTGCCGCCCTGGCGAGATCAATCATAACGACGGGGGACGCGGGGTCTATTTCCCCGACCCCGACGGCCACTATCTGGAAGTGATCACGCGCCCATACGGGAGCGGTAGCAGTTGAGGGGCAAGGATGCATCGTTTTAGTCAGGAGTCTGCCGCCAACTGCGGCCCTATGGCTGCGAGAACTCGCGGAAATCCCGGTGTCAGGCGGAAATCTTTAGCTCATACCTTCACGATGCCGACGTACGCGGTGACTCAAGTAAGTCCAGACAAAATTCGCGGCCGCGTTGCTGGTAATCTCCGCGTGATCGTAGGCCGGTGCCACTTCACAGAGATCCATGCCCTGCCAATTCAAGTCGGCACATTCTTCGAGCAGGGTCAGTACCTGCGAAGTGCTGAGACCGCCAGGTTCCGGAGTTCCAGTGCCGGGGGCGAAGGCCGGATCCAGACAATCGATGTCCAATGACAGATAGACGGGCACGGCCTGCACTGCCAGCCGCTCCCGTATTGCCGCTGTCACGGGCCTCAGCTGCTCGGCATTGGTTAGACCCCGCAAGTCGCGTGCCGTGTACAAGAGGCCACCCCGATCCGCCACGTAGCGCGTGGTTTCGCGGGCGGCTGCGGATCGAATGCCGATTTGAATACTGCACCTGGGGTCGATCAGCTCCTCGCGCAGCGCTTCGTACACCCAGGTGCCATGCCCGGAGGGCTCGTCGAAATGGCTGCTCCAGGTGTCGCAGTGCGCGTCGAAATGCACCAGTCCCAGGGGCCGGTTGAATTTACTGCGATAAGCGCGTAGCAGAGAGAGGGTGATCGAGTGATCCCCTCCCAGCCAAACGACGTGGTACTTGCCAATGAGCTCGGCCGCCATGGGTTCGAGTGTGGCGCGCATTCGTTCCAGCGAAGTATTGGGCAGATTGAGGTCTCCGACATCTGCCATCTGTGATACCGGCGATACCTCGAAGAACGGATGAACGGCATCGCAAAGCATATGGCTGGCGCGCCGAATCTCGGTCGGCCCGTGTCGCGCACCGGGTCGGTTCGTGGTCGCTCCGTCCCACGGCACACCGGCCACCACGAACAGGGCTTGTGGCCGGGTCTCCAAACTGGGTGCTCGAAGGAAGCCGGGTTGCGACGTGGATGACTGGAACGCATAGAGATAATCGGCCATGGGTCGATCATACTTGAGGCATCCCCGGCCTGGAAATCCGCCCCGGCGCGCGAGTTCCTTCGTGACGTAGCGTTAACCATTCTTGCTTCCCGGTACCCGTCACTGGCGTCCGACGGGTAGCGATCGAAAGGGTGAATTCGCCAGCCGATGGTATTCGATCCATGCCAATCGTCAGCCTTCGGCCAGTTAGAGACATCGAGTAGAGGAAATCGCAGCAACAAAGCGGCCGCTCGCGGCCTAGGGTAGTCTACGAAGAGACTAACCGAGAGCCCATGAATGGCCAACGCCGCCGAACTAGGCAATCGTCAGGATCGCTACCCGAGCCAGGCGCCGTGACCGATCCGGGCAGCGCAGTATTTCTGAGCTACGCCTCCCAGGATGCGGAAGCAGCCCAGAACCTGTGTAATGCGCTTCGCGCAGCAGGCATTGATGTCTGGTTCGACCAGAGCGAGCTTCGAGGTGGCGATGCGTGGGATCAGATGATCCGGCGCCGGGTAAAGGGCTGTTACCTGTTTGTGCCGATCATCTCGGCAAACACCCAGTCGCGCAAGGAAGGTTACTTTCGACGTGAGTGGAAGCTCGCCGTCGATCGCACGAACGACATGGCAGAGGGCATGGCCTTCTTGCTCCCCGTCGTTATCGATGGCACTTCTGATTCAGAAGCGCTTGTGCCAGAGAAATTTCGCGAGGTGCAGTGGACGCGCCTGCCAGCGGGCGCGAGCAAGGATGCCTTTGTCGAGCATGTGCGGCGACTGATTGCACCTGAGATCGTCGCGCAAACGCCGTCAATTCCGCGCTCTCCCGCTAAACCGGCCCCATCGACGAGCATTTCGCCCGTGGCCGCACCGGCTCGGGCGCCAGGAGCGATCCGTCCATTTCTGCCCTGGATTGTGAGTGCTGTGTTGATTCTCGGAATCGGCGGCCTCCTCGCCGAGAAGTTTCTGGTGACGAAGCACACGGTGCCGACAACGCAAGTACCGGCCACGGCTGCCGTGCACAAGGAAGCGGTCAGCGACAAATCGATCGCGGTATTGCCGTTTGCGGACATGAGTGAGAAGAAAGATCAGGAATACTTCTCGGACGGGCTGTCCGAGGAACTCATAGACCGCCTCGCGCAGACACCGGGCTTGCAAGTGATCGCTCGCACCTCCTCCTTCTACTTCAAAGGCAAGCAGGTCACGATCGCGGAGATCGCCAAGACGCTGGGTGTCGCTCATGTCTTGGAGGGCAGTGTCCGCAAATCTGGCACTAGGCTACGCGTGACCGCCCAACTGATTCGCGCCGACACCGACCTGCATCTCTGGTCAATGACTTACGACCGCGACGTGAGAGACATCTTCAAAGTCCAAGACGAGCTCGCCGCCGCAGTGGTCACGGCATTGAAAGCCAAGCTCCTGCCGGCAGAACGGCTCGATACCTGGCACCGCACCGGCAGCAGCGAGGCCTACGACCAGTATCTAATTGGCAAGCAGTTGCTGAACCGCTCTGGCGTTGGTGATTACCGGCTCGCAGTCTTCGCGTACCAGAAAGCCATCGCTCTTGACGGTAATTTCGCGGCCGCCTATGTTGGGCTAGCCGAGGCTGAAGCTGCCGTGTCGGGTACGGAGACAGGCGATCGGGTGGCACTGCAACGAGCACTCGACGCCGCCAATCGAGCCGTTGCTCTGGCACCCGACTCGGCAGATGGATATGCGACTCGCGGCTCGCTGCTGGGCGAATTCTTCTGGGACTGGAGCCGCGCACGAGCCGACTTCGAAAGGGCAATCGCCTACGACGCTGGAAACGGCACGGTGCAGCGCAACTACAGCGCGCTTCTTTCTAGCCTGGGCTTGGTCCGAGAAGCGCTTGTCGCGGCGAGGAGGGCGATCGACGCGGACCCACTTTCCGGAGCCGCATGGGACAACCTGGGTGCAATCTTGATGGGCGATGGGCAGCTCGTCGCCGCGCGGGCGGCCGTACTGCGCGCTCAACAGCTCAATCCAAATTCGTTTTGGCCGCCGTACAATCTGGCACAGATTGAGTTGCTCGATGGACATCCGGAGAAGGCCCTCACCGTCGCGCAAACGACGAGGAACCCGGCTCTAGTGACGGCCATGGCGGCATACACACTGGGCCGAGGTGACGAAGCAGAGCGAGCGCTCAACGAAATTCTTTCTCGACAACCGCAGATCTTTGGGTACCAGATCGCAGAAATCTACGCCTGGCGTGGCGAGAACGACCAGGCATTCGAGTGGCTGGAGCGTAGCTACGCACAGCACGATCCCGGACTGTCGTCCGTTAAGACCAATCCGTTCCTAACCAAACTGCGAGCGGACCGACGCTATGCAGCGCTGCTGAGGAAGATGAATCTGCCGTAGCAGCGCACGGCGGCCGAGTAACGAAGCCACCAACCCTCACTACCGCAACGCATACCCCAACGCCCGCGCCGCATGCTTCAACGGATCCAGCATCACATCATCCGCGAGTGCCCGGTGAATCTCCGGATGCCCCGGAAACAACGCCCCACGCTTCAGCGCCCGCTCATTGATCGCAATCGCCGGCGCCCCGCCATGCATCGACGCCGCATATAAAATCCCCTCCGACCCAGGAAACGCCTCGTACAAATCCCGCGCCCACTCCCGCGCACGCACTCGGCTCCCCGAGTGAATCGCCATCGACGCCCCCATCCGCGTCGCGAAATCCCCGCTCAAATCGAGCACCTCGAGTGCTTGCACAGTCTTGAACACCACGAGCCACGGCGCCTGAAACACCCGATCGATGCGCCGCGTATCCTGAAACGCCTCGGCGAGGCAGGTCTTCGCATCGCTCGCCGCGTAATACACCCCGCGCTCCTGCAAGCAGGGCAAACCCTTCGCCGTCGGCTGATGGTGATCCCAGCGCCCGTTCAGCGGCCCGAAGCGACGCAGCTCATTCCATCGAAGCGCGTG
>Ga0209530_1000554_pt1 | contig 24737 bp, 20 predicted proteins | sample BlaSpr_A8_Ref_O1_FD_187987 | JGI IMG/M metagenome (GOLD analysis project Ga0209530, IMG submission 187987) | Forest soil microbial communities from Thunder Bay, Ontario, Canada - Black Spruce, Ontario site 2_A8_Ref_O1 (SPAdes) (version 2) | ecosystem: Environmental > Terrestrial > Soil > Boreal...
CTTCTCTTCCGGTGCGTTATCGATCGAATCAAACGACCGAAACTGTATCTTCGGATTGTGCTTCGACAATACCTTCGTGATCGCCGCCGTCAACGTTGTTTTCCCGTGGTCAATATGACCGATCGTCCCCACATTGCAGTGCGGCTTATTCCGTTCAAATTTTTCTTTCGCCATTTCCTGTTTTCCTCAGGGGCTAAAGCCCCGAACCTATAGTTCGCGATTCGGCGTAGCTAGAGCCACGCCCGGATACGAATTACCGCGACGCCGTCTTTCCCTGCGTCTTGGCAATAATCTCTTCCGCCACGTGCCGCGGAGCCTCTTCATACCGCGCAAAATGCATGGAGTACTCGGCGCGACCTTGGGTTGATGACCGCATGTGCGTCGCGTAGCCAAACATCTCTGCCAAGGGAACGATGGCCTTGATCACCTGCGAGCCGGCGCGATGCTCCATGCCTTCGATGCGTCCGCGGCGCGAACTCAGATCGCCCATGATCGTGCCCGCGTAATCTTCCGGAGTCACGACTTCGACCGCCATCACCGGCTCAAGAATCACCGGGCTCGCCTTGCGCGCCGCTTCCTTGAAGGCCATCGAGCCGGCAATCTTGAACGCCATTTCGTTGGAATCGACATCGTGATAGCTGCCATCGAACAGCGTCGCCTTAATGTCAACCATCGGATAGCCGGCAAGAACGCCGCCCTCCATGGCCTCCTGCATGCCCTGGTCGATCGGCTTGATGTATTCCTTCGGAACCGTGCCGCCGACGATCTCATTAATAAATTCGTAGCCCTTGCCGGGCTCGTTCGGATCGAGATAAATCTTCGCGTGTCCGTACTGGCCGCGGCCGCCCGTCTGCCGAATGTACTTGCCTTCGGCTTCGGAGTGCTTGCGGATGGTCTCGCGATACGCGACCTGCGGTTTGCCGACGTTCGCTTCGACCTTGTACTCGCGCATCATGCGGTCGACGATGATTTCCAGGTGCAACTCGCCCATACCGCTGATGATGGTCTGGCCGCTGTCGGGATCGGTGTGAACTTTGAACGTAGGATCTTCCTGCGCCAGGCGCGACAGCGCCATGCCCATCTTTTCCTGATCGGCCTTGGTCTTCGGTTCGACGGCCACGGAAATCACCGGCACCGCAAACACAATCGACTCGAGCGTGATGGGATGCTTTTCGTCGCAGATGGTGTCGCCCGTGCTGACATTTCTCAGTCCCACCACGGCGCAGATATCGCCCGCCAGAATATCCTGAATGTCTTCGCGCTTGTTGGCGTGCATCTTGAGAAGACGACCGATGCGCTCGTGCTTCTGGGTCCGAGAATTCAAAACCGATTCGCCAGACTTCAACTGTCCCGAGTAGACGCGGATAAACGTCAACTGACCGACAAACGGGTCGGCCATGATCTTGAAAGCGAGCGCCGAAAACGGCTCTTTGTCGTCCGCTTTGCGGGTGAGCCCGGTGCCCTTGTCAGGATCGAGGCCATGCGTCTCTTTGGTGTCGAGCGGCGAAGGCAGGTAATCGACGACCGCATCGAGCAGCGGCTGCACACCTTTATTCTTGAACGCCGTCCCCACGACCACCGGGAACAACTTCAGTCCAATCGTCGACTTGCGCAGCGAGCTCTTCAGTTCGTCGGCGGAAATAGTTTCGCCTTCCAGAAACTTGTGCAGAATTTCGTCGTCATTTTCGGCAACGGTTTCGACCAGCTGCGTATGGAACGCTTCTGCCTTTTTCTGCAGCTCGGCAGGAATTTCGGCAACCTCATACTCCGCGCCCATGGTCTCATCGTTCCAGACGATGGCCTTCATGGTGACCAGATCCACTACGCCTTTGAACTTATCTTCTTGTCCGATGGGAATTTGAATCGCGACGGGCTTGGCATTAAGACGCTTACGGAGGGTATCGACGGCATGCTCGAAATCGGCACCCATCTTGTCGATCTTATTAATGAAACAAATTCGCGGGACGCCATACTTATCGGCCTGCCGCCAGACTTTTTCAGACTGCGGCTGCACGCCGTGCACGGCGTCAAATACGGCAACCGCACCGTCGAGCACGCGCAACGAGCGCTCCACCTCAGCCGTAAAATCCACGTGGCCGGGCGTATCGATAATATTGATGCGGATGTCGCGCCAGGTGCAGGTCGTAGCGGCGGAGGTAATCGTAATGCCGCGCTCCTGCTCCTGCTCCATCCAGTCCATGGTCGCAGTGCCTTCATGCACCTCGCCGATACGGTGCGTCTTTCCCGTATAAAACAGGATGCGCTCCGTCGTCGTGGTCTTCCCGGCATCGATGTGGGCCATGATGCCGATGTTTCTGCAGCGATCTAATGGGACTGTTCTAGGCACTGTCTTTCTCTAACTTTCTGGGGCTCGAATTCAAATTTGTCATCCCCAGGCGCCGTCTTTTGGCGCCGCAGGATTTGGGCTACCAGCGGTAATGCGCGAACGCCTTGTTTGCTTCCGCCATGCGATGCACATCTTCCTTCTTCTTGATGGCAGCGCCTTTGCCGTTTGAGGCGTCAAGCAACTCGTTGGTTAACTTTTCGATCATTCCCTTTTCGCCGCGGCCGCGCGCATAACTCACCAGCCAGCGGATCGCAAGCGACGTCCTGCGATCGGGAGCGACTTCGATCGGCACCTGGTAGTTCGCTCCACCGACGCGCCGCGTTTTTACTTCTAACAAAGGCTTGGCGTTCTCGACTGCCTTGGTAAAAAGCTTCAAGGGTTCGTCGCCGCCCTTTTCCTTCAACTTCTCGAGCGACTTATAAAAGATGCCCTCGGCAGTCGACTTCTTGCCCTGCCACATCATCGAGTTGATGAACTTCGTCACTAGATCCGATCCGTAGATGGGATCAGCATCAACTGTCCGCTTCGGGGTATGTCCTTTTCTTGGCATGCTTCTCAGCTCTCAGCTTTAGTTTCGTCAAACGAATTTCGCAGCGCCTCACTGGCAACGAGCCAACGAGGGCTGGCAACTTCTTCTTCTATGCCTTCTTCGCGCGCTTGGTGCCGTACTTCGATCGTCCCTGGTTACGGCCGGTGACGCCAGTTGCGTCGAGCGTTCCGCGCACTACGTGATAGCGAACGCCCGGCAGATCCTTCACGCGGCCGCCGCGGATCAGCACAATCGAGTGCTCCTGCAAATTATGGCCAACGCCCGGAATGTAAGTCGTCACTTCGATTCCATTGGTCAGGCGGACACGCGCCACTTTGCGCAACGCCGAGTTCGGCTTTTTCGGCGTCTGGGTATACACCCGCGTGCAAACACCGCGCTTTTGCGGACACGATTGCAGAGCCGGACTCGCGGTCTTATATTTCGTCCGCTCGCGGCCGAATTTCACCAGCTGATTAAAAGTAGGCACTCTCGCCACTCCCAGACACGGCAAGCCGCATCTCTACGACATTTTTCAACCACACATTTCCCGCAGAGACAGGACCACCCCGTCTCAGTTCTGGCACAGGCCTGCAGCGCCCAGCCATACTCTCCCGCACGGCGCTACTCAACGCATGCCGGTGAGAATTCGTTCAGTTCCCGCTCAGACTAGATCGCCGACGACGGTGACGCCACGCCTTGCCTTTACCGAGGTTCGGAGGCGCTCCGTTTCGTCTGCTTCACCCTGCATAGCCTCGCGTGCAGCGTAGGTTTTCGCAGGACGTTTCAGCGAGGGCGTATCCGGTCGCAATTCCGACCAGATACGTATTTCTTCAAAGCTCAGCCAACATCTTCCCGGCACCCATCGGCGGCGCAGGTGGCGCATCCAACAGAGCTGCCGTGCACAGGCAAGCCAGACTTAACTCGCAGAACTGTTTGATAATAACAACTAGCTTGCACATCGTCAACCACTCTCCGGCGCATCGAAGAAAACAGGTAAAAGTCAGGTTTCAAATCCTCGAGGTTTTAGAGTTCTTTTAGAGTTCTAAGGTCTTTATTTTTTGGAGTTCTAAGGTCTTTATTAAGGTCCAGAGTTTCGAGCGATGTTTATGGCTGCCTGGGTCGGTCGAGACTTTGAAACCCTGAAACCTTGAAACCTTGCTACTTACCTTCTACACTGACAGTTTTCCAGTTCACCCCATTGTGCTCGCGCCTGGCAAACGGACGCGAGGAGGATTCATGCATCGTTGCAGTTCCAGTTTTCTTTCTATATTGACCCTATCCTTCGTCCTCGCGCTGAGCGGCTGCCTCGGCACCAGCAGCAAACCTCCTGCTAACTTGGCCGTATCGAGCGTATCGCTGAGCCCTGCCACCAGCGTCTCGATCGACGTGGGTACCACTCAGGTTTTTACCGCCGCGGGCAAGAATGCCACCGGCGGCACCGTCCTCGGCGCTTTCATTCAATATGTTGTTTCAGTCCCACAGGGTGTAACCACCCCGCCTCCACTCACGCTCACGAGTAGCGGCAACGCCTGTGCCGGCACCTGGGACGCGAGCGGCGCGATTTGCAGTCCTGGCACGACCGGAGTCGCCCTCGTCCAGGCTGTCATCAACGGCGTCTACAGTCCGCCTACTACCGTCTACATCCACAACCACGTCGACAACATTCAGATCGTCCAGTCCCAGAGTCCACCGCCCCAGTACGACTGCTTTTCTCAAGGACAGACCTGGCAGTTTCGGGGAATCGCCTATAGCGGCACTACGGACATCAGCGACACCGTCGGCCCCCTGATCTGGTCCTCGAGCAATCCGAGCGTCGTGACGATGACGCCGCTCCAGACCGGGCAGCCGACCCTCCCCGTCTTTTCGGTTCAGACCACTGCCAAAACTCCTGGCATCACTCAGCTGGTTGCGAATGTTTCCGGTACTTCGAGCGCTCCTTTTCTATACACGACCTGCCTCGTCAAGGCCATCTACCTCCAGATCAACGGACAGGGACTGGCTGGAAATTCGATCGTCGTGAATAACGGATCCTCCGTCACGGTCACGGCTACTGCGGTCGATACCCTGTATGGCATTACCAACAACAAACCCCTGGCTAATCCGCCACTTACCTGGAGCACAACCGATCCGGAAGTTGCCGCCTTCACGACCCTCACCAACACCACCGGAACCAACAATGCAACGGCCCGCAACAACCTTGGCGGGGCCACCCTCACCGCTTCCTGCACTCCTCCAAGCTGCAATCTTGGATTACCGGGCGTAACGCCAGCAACCGGGACACCCTCGTCCGCTGTCGTCCCCAGTCTCCCGATCTATTCGAGCGACGGCGTCCTCCCGAACGGGACCAACGGCTATGGCGCTATCGCCGTCAATGTAACTCTTTCCTCTAGCAGCACAGCCCCCACTTACTCCGCATGGGCCGCGACCACGGACTGTCTGAACGTGACCGGCTGCACCAGCGCGGTGTTTGCCGTAAGCCCCGGACTCAACCCTGTCGGCGCCATCGTAAGCGTGCCGCGGACTCCCAATTCCATGATGTTCAACCACGTGACGTCGCCCCGCCTCTACATCGGGACCAATCAGGGTCTGATGTATGTGAGCACCACCGGTAGCAGCCCAACCGTCACCCCGATCTCGAGCGCCGCGGCTCCCTGCAATGTCACCTTGTGCGGCACGATTCTAACCATTTCAAACGACGGCAACTATGTCGTCGTCTCTGACACCATTTCCTCTCCGAATCAGGTTTACATTTACAATGGCAGCAGCACCGCCGCCACTGCCCCGGTCGATCTCATCATTCCCGGCGAAACTGCCACGGCCGCAGCTTTTTCTCCCGATCAGTTGAAGCTTTTTATCCTCACCAACACCAAAAGCATGTATGTCTATTCCACGGTGGATGCGCTCAACTCGATTCCGATTGCGACCTCGGTAGCCGACGTCAAATTTTCGGCGGACGGCAGCTTCGCCTACGTCGCCGGATCGCCTACCGCCGATACCGTGTCCGCCTATTCGACCTGCGCCTTGCCGACCGTGCCAACGACACAGATCGGGAGCGTTCTTGGGTCGAACCCGCCATTCGAGATCTTCCCCTCCCCGGTCGTTACAGCCGACTCCCAGGGACTCACCCAGAGCATCATCGCTCTCGAGCCGCCGAACGTCGAGGTCTTGACCGCGTCACAGTTCACCCAGAATCCATTGGCCTACAATGACTTCACCTGTAATCCACCGACAATATCCAGCTTCACCGCAGGCTCGTCCTATGGTCTCGGAACAGCTAGTCTCACGCCCCTCTATGCCCAGCTCGTTGCCGATGGCACCAAGCTGATCGTCGTCGGCGAAAACGTCCCGGCCGTGCTCGTCTTCAACGTAAGCAACGGAACCACTTCCTCGATACCGCTGGCGCGGCAAGGCTATGGAAGCAGCATCCCGCTCTCTGCCGGAGCCTCAACCGATGGCAGCCAAGTCTTCGTCGCCGCCTGCGACCAGTATGACGAGAGCACAACCCCTCCCACGTGCTCCGTCGGGTCGATTCACATCATTAACACGGAGAGTCAGTTCGACTACCAGCAGGTTCCCTACGTCAACGCCAGCGACAATAACGACCGCAACATGTGTAACAACGGAGGGAACCCCGTAACCCAATGTCTGCCCAACATGGTAGCCATCAAGCCCCAGTGACGCTTGGTGAGGGATGGGCGTCTCGCCCGTCCCACCCGGCGGGGGCAGCTTGGCAGCGCCTCGAACGCCAGCAGCATTCGAGAGTCAGCGGTAGAAATCGTGTGCCTGTAATATTTTTGCGACGGACTTAGAGTGACCGAGCGCGCTAAACTTAAGAGGATGCGCTCTACAAATTGCCCGACCGGCTAGGACTGCTGGCTGAAAGCCGAAAGCTTTACGGCCCTACGTCTTTGCCCACACTATCGAGCACGCCATTAATGAACTGCACCGACTCCTGTGTGGAAAACTTCCGGGCGATCTCAAGCGCCTCATTGATCACCACCGCACGCGGCGTTGCTGGAAACCCCAAAAACTCCGCCACCGCGCCACGGAGCACATTCCGATCGACGGTCGCCATCCGCTCCATGCGCCAGTGCTGCGTGTGTTTCCCGATGAGCTCGTCAATCTCCTCCATCCGGTCGCTCGCCACGCGAAACAAATCATCCGCGAATCCGCGGACTTCTTCTTCCACGTTCGATCGCTCCGCCCAAAACGTCTTCCGGACAACTTCCGGCGTCTGCTTACCCATGTCTGCCTGAAAGAGCATCTGCAGAACCAGTTCGCGGGATTTGCGACGAGTACCCATGCGGCGTTCAGCCATCAAAAACCAAGCTGTGATTGAGAGTGACAACAGTTTACAGGACGGCTGCATTGCGGAGAGATTCTTCGATTAAGAACGAGCCTTGCGTTTCCGAGAAGTTGCCTTTGCCTTGCCCTTCGCGACGGCTGATGGCGGATGGCTGACGGCTGTCTTCAGATTCGCCATCTCCACCGCCGCCAACGCCGCCTCGAATCCCTTGTTCCCCATCTTCAGCCCAGCGCGATCGATGGCCTGCTCCAAAGTTTCGCAGGTCAACACACCAAAAGCATGAGGAACACCAGTCTCCTGCGCCGACTGCCCAATCCCCCGCGTCACCTCATTCACAATCACGTCGTAATGCGCCGTATCGCCGCGCAACAGACAACCGATACAAAGTATCGCGTCGTACTTTTCGGTCTCAGCCAGCATCCGAGCTGCCGCAGGAATTTCGAATGCACCCGGCACGCGCACCAGGGCGATATCTTTCTTTTTAGCGCCGGAGCGAAGCAAGCCGTCGTAAGCGCTCTGAAAAAGCCGTTCCGTAATAAACGCATTGAAGCGGGAGACAACGATCGCAAAGCGTTTCCCAGACCCACTCAGGTTGCCCTCGATAGCAGCGATCGGAGGCTCAGGAAGGCGTTCGAGTTTGATCTTCTCGTTCGTAGATTTTCCCAGTGTGTTTCCCCGTGTAGTTTTATGTTCCCCTGGGGCAAAGCCTTTGACTTACCTGCCTTTAAATGAAGCCGGGCGCTTTTCCAAAAATGCGGCCGTCCCCTCCGCCTTGTCCAAGGTAGTGCAGCACAGCCCGAACAAACTAGCCTCCAGGTGCAGTCCCGAGGCTAAAGTCATCTCCATGCCCTTGTTGACCGCCTCCATGGCGTACTGCACCGCCAGTGGAGCATTCGCAATGATCTTGGCCGCAATCGCCTCCGCCCGAGGAATCAGCTCCGCCGCCGAAGTCACCTCATTCACCAGCCCAATGCGATGCGCTTCCTGCGCAGAGATGATCTCCCCCGCCAGCACCATCTGCATGGCCAGCCCCTTGCCCACCAGCCGCGGCAGCCGCTGCGTCCCGCCATATCCCGGAATAATTCCTAGCTTTACCTCCGGCTGACCCAGCCGAGCCTGGTCACTCGCCAACCGCAGCGTGCAAGCCAGAGCCAGTTCGCATCCGCCGCCGAGCGCAAATCCATTAATGCATGCAATCACCGGCTTGCCCAGATTTTCAATCAGGTCGAGCACCGCCTGTCCCCTGTGCGCATACTCTTTGCCGGAGACCGCGTCCTGCTGCGCCAGTTCGCTAATATCCGCCCCCGCCACAAAAGCCTTCTCGCCCGCCCCAGTCAAGATCGCTGCGCGAATCGCGGCATCTGTCTTGATCTCGTTAAAGGCAGCCCCAAGTTCTTTCATGGTTGCCAGGTTGAGCGCGTTAAGCACCTTCGGCCGGTTGACGGTGACGTAGGCGATAGCGTCTTTCTTTTCGAGGAGTATGTTTTCGTAGGTCATAAAATTCGTGCCGAATTCTTCCTCCGCATCGGCTATCGCCGCGAAGTTCACCAGTGCTAGGGGTGAAAATTCAGATTCAGCGGTCTTTCGTCTTTCCCCTCCACCTCTGCCATCAGAGCGCAAGCCTGGGACCTAGAACGTCCCTGCCACCGGGTTTTCGGGATTCGAGTAATCGTAAAATCCGCGCCCCGATTTCCGCCCATACCACCCTGCCATCACCAGCCGCTTCAGCAACGGAGGCGATGCAAAGCGCCGCTCCTTGAACTCGTCATACATCACGTGAGTAATGTAATAAGTAGTATCGAGCCCAACAAAATCCAGCAAAGTAAACGGACCCATCGGATACCCGCATCCGAGCTTCATAGCGTTATCGATATCCCCGATCGACCCCACGCCCTCTTCATAAGCCCGGATCGCATCGAGCAAATACGGCACCAGCAGCCGGTTTACGATGAATCCCGTCTTGTCCGAAGTCCGCACCGGAACCTTCCCCAGTCGCTGCGCGAACAAGTAAGCCGCCTCGTAAACCTCAGGGGAAGTCGCAATCGTCTTCACCACTTCGACCAGCTTCATCAAAGGAACGGGATTAAAAAAGTGCAGCCCAATAAATCGCTCCGGACGCTTCACTGCCGTCAACAGCTCCGTCACAGAGATGGAAGAAGTATTCGAGGCAAAGATCGCTTCCCTCTTGACGATCGAATCAAGCGCCGCATACATCTTCTTCTTCTCCTCAACATTCTCAATGATGGCCTCAATCACAATGTCGCAATCGGTCAGGTCCGCCTTGTTCGTAGTCCCCTTAAGCCGAGCCCGAATCTGGTCCTTCTGCTGCGGAGTAATCCCACCCTTCTCCACCGGCCGCTCGGCAAACTTAGCCAGCGACTTCTCAATCCCGGCAAGCCCTTTGTCAAGATACTTCTGCTCCACCTCAAGCACAGTGACGTCAAACCCAGCCGTAGCGCAGACCTGCGCAATGCCAGATCCCATCAATCCGCAACCGAGAACCCCAACTTTTTTGATATCCATACTGAGTGCCTCACTGTTTTCGAAGCTTGTGCTTCGCCGCCACATTGGTCCGCTTCGCATCAACCAGTTCTGTCATTGCGGCGCCAACAAAAGTAGGCGGCTTGGGTTCGTTGTACCGGACGAGGAAAAAACTCACTGGAAGCTCTCCACCACCATAGCAATCCCCTGTCCGCCGCCAATGCACGCCGTCGCCAGCCCGTACTTCTTCTTCCGCCGCCGCAACTCATAGAGCAGCGTGATCACGAGGCGCGTTCCGGTCGCCCCCAGGGGATGCCCCAAGGCAATCGCCCCGCCGTTGACGTTGACTTTTTCGCGATCGAGTCCCAATTCTTTCTCGACCGCCAGATACTGCGCCGCGAACGCCTCGTTCACTTCGATCAAGTCGATGTAGTCCAAAGTCAGCCCCGCGCGCTGCAGCGCAATCTTCGTCGCCGGCACCGGACCGCTTCCCATGATCTTCGGATCGACCCCCGCGATTCCCCAATTCACAATCCGTCCGAGCGGACTCAGATTTCGCTTCTGCGCCTGCTCGAGCGACATGACCACGACCGCCGCCGCGCCATCGACGATTCCGCTGGCATTGCCCGCCGTGACCGTACCATTTTTTCCAAACGCTGCCCGCAGCTTCGCCAGACCTTCCAGCGTTGTTTGCGGACGGCGATGATCATCTTCGGTCAGCATCTCGCGAGTCGTTTCGCCTTTCGAATTCCGCAGCGGCACGGGCGTCAGTTCTTCCTGCACTCGTCCAGCTTGATACGCCTCATCGGCCTTTTGCTGCGAGCGTAACGCGAACTCATCCTGCGCGAGCCGCGGGATGCCCTGCTGCTCGCCATAGAGCTCGGCCGTATTCGCCATGTAGAGTCCGCAATAGGTATCGAGTAGCGCCACCATGAGCGAGTCTTCCAGCTTGCCGCCCGGAGCCAGCGTAAACCCATCGCGCCCACGGATCGAAAACGGAGCCTGCGACATCGATTCCATGCCCCCTGCCAGCACCATCTTCGCTTCGTCGGTCTGAATCATCTGCGCCGCGCTGACAATCGCCTGCATCCCCGAACCGCAAAGTCGATTCACGGTCAGCGCCGGAGTCTCAATCGGCAAGCCCGCCCGCAATCCAACGTGCCGCGCTCCATAGAGCGCGTCGCCCGAGGTCTGCTGTGCGTTTCCGAAAACGACGTGATCGAATTCCTGCGAGTCAATGGCTGCGCGCTCGATCGCCGCCTTCCCCGCGATCGCGCCCAGTTCCTGCGCCGTGTAGTCTTTGATCTTTCCGCAATAGCGTGCAAAGGGCGTGCGCGCCCCGCTGACAATGGCAATGTCTCCAGGCTTCAACATGAGTCCTTGCAAATAGAAGAGTTCGCTGGCTTGAGGCCAACTTGTGAGTTTATCAGTTGAGTTTAAAAGCGGGAAAGAGCATCACCAGAGATGACCAGAGATGCGCAATCGCGAGTGGTGCGGAGTTTCGCTCCGCGGCGCGGACTAGAAACATCCGCCCGGGTGAGCGACTTTTCGCGAGCAAGCTCACCTTGTCGTTCTAGGCTGCCTGCGAGATTTTTCCTGTAAGCGCCGCCGCTAGCGGCACTCCGTCGGGACTGCCGAGTCCGGTACAGGGATCCCATCCCTGCGTTGCGCTAAACGCTCCGTTGTTGCCTTCGGTTATGTCGTGGAACCCGGAGGTCTCGACAGATTGCACGTAGATCAGCGGGTTCAGAAAGCCGATCGACTTCCCCAGCTTCTGATTGATACGCGCCACCAGCCCCGCCCATAAAGGCGCAACCGCACTGGTGCCTCCGACGACAGCGTTCTCGCCATCGACGCGAATGTTATAGCCCGTGTCAGGATCGGCGTCGCCCGCGACGTCGGGCACGCCGCGGCCTCCTGCCTGCACCGATGGCAGCGGAACACCGAAGCCATCCTGCCAGGCTGGAAGGGGGAATATGTCGCTCACCCCCCCACCCGTCGCTCCGCCGGACGGTTCGTCGTTCCACACGGTTTCGTTGACGATCTCATCGTTCGAAGCTTGCAGAGTGGTGCCGCCACATCCGAGGACGAACGGATCCGATGCAGGAAAATCAGCGTGATTTTGGCCATCGTTCACTCCGTCGGAAGAGCCACTGTCACCGGAGGCGACGCAAACGGTTACGCCGATGACGCCCGCCGCTTGAAAGGCCTCATCGAAGTTGGTCATTGCCTGGCCGGTCCAGGTCGATTCCGCAGAGCCCCAACTGATGGAGATGACCGACGGTTGATTGGTGGTGTCGTGCACAGCCGTGGTGACCGCGTCCAGAAAGCCCTGGTCGGTGTTGGGCGCAAAATAGACGACAATCTTCGCCGCCGGAGCGATCGCTCCGGACACTTCAATATCGAGCATCACTTCAGCGTCGGCGCTATTGGCATTGGTTGGGCTGTTCGCACCGCCATCGACAGACACGGAGATCACCTGCGGCGGAGTGAGATTGAGGCCGCTGAAATAGGTGCTGATGTCGTCGAGTTGAAAGCCTCCGCCTAACTCGATCAGCCCGATACACTGGCCAGTTCCGTCGCCTGCGGGGTAGTCGTAGATTTGAGCCACTTCATTCGGATCATACGAAGTGTCGGAGGCGTGAGTCTTGGTCTTGTGCTTGTCGGGCTGCTGCGCGCGTCTGAAATGCGGTTCTGCCTGTGGCCGATTGTCGAGTCCGAAAACTCCCGTGACGATCTCCGCATAGTCGGACGGAACGCTGATCGTGCCGACTCGGCCCCGGAAATTTCCCTTGGGGTGACTGTACTCTTTGAGCTCCACCTGGAAAGCTTTCTGAAGGTTGCTGACGGTCCCCGAGACCAAAACCGTCCGGCGCGCGAGCTCGGTCCCGGTTTCATGCACCTTCAGATTAAATTCCTGGGCAAACTTCTTGATTTTTTCGACATCGGCCGGATCGGCGCCGTACGCCTTCTCGAAGTCGGTGCGGGACAGGTGTTTGAAGCCGGGTTTTGCGAGAGCGCTCTTTAACTCCTGGCGCTTCGCCTCTGACCTCGAACGAATTCGTATGGAGATCTCGACGGTTTGGTCTGGATGCGAATTGTGGATCAGGCGCGCACCACGGACGGCTTTGCGTTCACTGCCTGCAAGTACACTAAATTTTCCAGCGGAAGTCACGACTGCTCCTTCGTTCGGGGGAACAGAGCGGCTGGGCACGAATTGCGATTGGGAGTCGCATAGGGGGGAAGTCCAGGGTCGTCCCGCCGTTCAGATGGAATCCGAAACAGCTTGAGGATATCAGGAAAAAAACAGAACGATCAATCCTGAACGAGTGGAAGTAAGTAGGAAGTGCAGGTGGATTTTTCCAAATTTGGAACCGTCCGCTGAAATCCGCCGGCCCGCAAGATAGCCATTCAGATTCCTTCGCTCCCGAACGATCCAGCTAGGAAGCCTTCCACTGCGCCGTGACCACATGCGGATCGTCGGATAGACTTTTCATGAATGAGGGCACATCCGCCCTTTGCGGCACCCCTCGCCACTGCAATCGGAACTCGAGCGCACGCTGCTTGGTCTGATTGAAATACGTGGCGGAGGCGACATTAACCTTGTATCCCGCTTGCCGGACGAGGGCTTGAATTGCTTCTTGCTGCGGCTCGTCGTGCTCCGTGGTCAGGCACAGGGTTCCGTGCTGCTCCTGCTTCATCTTGGAATCAAACCATCGCAGGCCTTCGAGCACCAGGATGCCGAGCGCAAACGCCGCGATGCCGAGCTTAATCTGCCCACCTCCGAAGCAAAGACCAACAATGGTGACAAACCATAGCGTGGCCGCAGTCGTGACGCCGAGGACGAAGCCGTCGCGCCTGAGGATAGCGCCGCCGCCAATGAACCCCATGCCTGTCAAAATGCCGAGCGGCAGACGCATAAGATCGAGGCTTACGAAGGAATCGCCGGCTCTTCCCCGGGTGGCGAGCAACAGGTTCGTTTGGACCATCGCGATAGCCGCGGCCAAACAGACCAGTAGTGTTGTGCGCAGTCCGGCCGGGCGGCCATGCTCGCCGCGATCCAAGCCAATCAGGCCTCCCGCCAAGATCGAGAGCCCGAGCCTTATCGCGATCTGTTGCCAAGTTAATGTTAAGGGCATCCGTTCCTCCTTTATCAGTCGAACTTAGTAAGTTGCAAACAGCCGAATTCCTGGGCGCCGAGTTTATCGGTCCATGTCCGCCAAGGCGAACTTGCCGAGCAAAAACGGATGCGACGTTTGCGGCGTGGTTTGGGCACCGTTTGAAGGGTACGGATCTTGCGTCAGGGTCGGAAATCCCCAGACATTTCCGTTGCGCAGGTCGACGACGACCTTGCCCAAGACTTGGCGGCTGCCATCCGGGGCCCGCAGCATGGCAGTGCCGGGTTCGACATAGACATCATGAGCGTCGCCGGATTGCGCCATGACGGCGCCCGGCGCAATGTACGGGTGTAAGGCGATTGCGGCCAGGGAGACAGCGATAACGAGCAGAAGGGATTTAACGACTCGATCAATTTTCATAGGCTCTCCTTTAGCAGACCGGAAGGCTCCGGGAGACTTTTCGACATGCATCCAGCATTACGAACAAAGTATAGGGCCTTCCTGCCGCCGAGACAGGCGGCGCAGTTCGTTTTTCGCCAGGACCTGGCGAGGGTATCACGCATGAATTCGGTGATCATTCAGTTTCCTCCATTCATCTGGTTGGGGCGGATGAAATAGTAGAGAACGGTCAGCCCAAGCAGAAAGACCACTCCCGCGGCAAGATTGACGCGGGAGTCCCACCAGGTTTTGGCGACAGACATGAGAACCACGGCGAGCCCGACGATCGATCCCCATTTCCCGAGAGGCGATCGGGCGGGAATTTCGGCGGCTTGGGCTGAGGTGATCCTGCGGCGGAAGTTAATGTGGGCAGCGAGGGAGATGATCCACGAGAGCATCATGCCGAAGAAAGCGCCGCGGAGAATGTATTCGAAGGCTTTGGCGGGAGCCGAGCGTTCGAGCACAAGCGCGACCATGATTCCATAACAAGAAACCAGCAGTGCCAGATTTGGAGTGCCTTTCCTGCCCAGGCGGCCTAGCACTCGCGGAGCCCACCCGGTACGGGCCAGCGAGAAGAGCATGCGGGACGAGATGTAGAGAGCAGCGTTCGCTCCCGAGAGCGCGGCGGTCAAAACTACGAAGTTCATGAAATGAGCCGCGCCGGGGAAACTGACGGAACGGAAGACAGTAACAAAAGGGCTTTCGGTTACGCCGGCACGGTTCCAGGGCATGATTCCAACCAGGACGATGATGGCTCCCAGATAAAGAACGGTGAGGGTAAGAAACGTCATGCGCACGGCGCTGGCAATGGCCTTGGCGGAGCTCGATTCGCCGGAAGCTACGGCTACGAATTCGACGCCGCCAAAGGTGTAGATGGCGAAGGTGATGGCGAGCAGCGGAGCGGCGGCGCCGAGCGGGAAAAATCCGCCGTGGTTGGTGTATTGAGGAGCGGCTCTCCCGCTAATGAGCAGAGCGGCACCGAGCACGATGAAGGTGGCAATGACCGCGACCTTGATCATGGCGAACCAGAACTCGAAGCGTCCGTAGCTGTGGACGGCGAGGAAATTAATGGCCAGCAGAAACGCTGAAAAGGAGAAGACCCAAACAATCGCCGATACGCGGGGAAACCAGAGTTGCATGTAAGTGGCCGAGGCGATCATCTCGGCTCCGATCGAGACGGCGATTGCCAGCCAGTAGCCAGCCCGGGAAATAAAGCCGGCATAGCGGTTGAGATAGAGGTCTCCGTAGACTCCGAAGGAACCGGCGGCGGGATGCGTGCTGGCAAGTTCGCCGAGCGCGAGTGCGACCGTCCAACTAATGAAGGCGGCCAGCACGAAGCTTAAGATGACGGCGGGTCCCGCGAGTTCGATGGCGGCGGCGGTGCCGAGGAGAAGTCCGGTGCCGATCGAGCCGCCGACGGCGACCATCGTCATCTCTCCAGCGGTGAGCTGGTGACGCAGGCCGGACTCCGAGTCATTCGATGCTGGATTCGGAGATGGATTCGAAGGCGTAGGCATGTGGCACGTCTTCGTATATCAGAAGCGGGAGCGCAAGTGGCGGGAAAAGACTAAGAAGCCGGTGCCTAAACTACTTCGGTTGAGGCTGCATGCGGGCTGATCTCCGGGAAATCTGATTCCAGCAAAATCGACGCGGGACTCGCGACGACGACACGATTGCGGCCCGTGTGCTTCGCCTGATAAAGAGCATCATCGGCGAATTTGAGGAGCAGATCGACGCGGTCAGTGGTTTCATCGAAGGCAGCGACGCCGATCGAGACCGTGAGACCATCTTTCAATTTGCGGTCAGGCTGAACACTGTATTCCCTGAGGCGTTTGCGGATTGCCTCGGCGCGCACGGTTGCCTGTTGCAGGGAGCACTCGGGGAGAATGAGAGCAAACTCTTCTCCCCCATAGCGGCAGGCGACGTCTTCAGCGCGCACACTCCGCAACAGAGTCTCGCCGACCATGGCTAATGCGTCGTCGCCTGCCGAGTGTCCGTAATTGTCGTTATAGCGTTTGAAGTGGTCGAGATCGAGCATTATGACGGCAACAGGACGGTGTTTGCGCCGTGCGGAGTGGAGTTCGCGATCGAGGAATTCCTGCATGTAGCGGCGGTTGTAAAGACCGGTCAGCGGATCGCGGACAGCTTGCAGACGCAGATCTTCCCGCAGATTAAGGTTAGCAATCGCGACCGCGAGGTGTTCGGCAACAGCGGCTGCCAGCTGGCGACGTCGAGCAAAGGCGCCGGAATCAGGTTCTGGATCGGAAAGCGAGGATAAGGGATCGTCGTTCTGGATGGACAGGATTCCGATGGCGTCGCCATTGGCGATTAGGGGGATACAAACCGACGCTCCCTCGCCGATCAGGTGTGAACAGCGCGGATTGGAAGGTCCACCGGCGTGAACATGGGTGCAACCGCGGCGCAGAGCCCAACATTGTTCGGGTGAAAAGATCTGCCCCCTGGGGCAAATTCCCCATTCCGCCGCAGACTCAACGCGGTTGCGGGAGCGACTATACAGTGAGACGCAGCCGGATGCGCCGGGAAACAGACGACGCAAGCGCTCGGGGATGAGGCGAAAAACCTCTTCCCTGGAGGTGCAAGCCTGGAGAAGACTTCCAAGTTCGCTGATCCGCGTAATCTCCGCAGTTTGGCGGCGAGCGCCGTCGAGCAGTCGGCCGACTTCCTGGTGAGAAACGCCCAGCTGTTCTTGCGCGGCCTTGCGCTGGGCGATTTCCTGTTGCTGATGGAACTGGGTGAGCGCCAAGCGCAAGGTCAGGGCGAGGAGCGACGCGGCGATGGCCACGCCCGTGAGAGCTTCTCCGTATGCCTGTTTCCACCGGTCCATCAGCAAAGCCATGCACACGAGCATTGCGACCAGAACCAGGTTGGTGCCGAGGAAGCTCCAAAAGCTCTCAGGCTCCGGGTTCGATTCGGGCTCGGGAGAAGGTTTCCAGGTGAAAGCGACGAGGCCGGCTGCGACTAAAGGCACCGCCCAGACGAGGTCGGACCAGGCAATGAGAGCCGGACCGCCCCTTAAGTACAGCCAATCGCCGACGAAGGTGGCGACCGCGCAAACCAGCAGGAAAACCGCTAATCGAAGTAAGAGGTTGCGCTTGCTGACGATGCCGGCGAACTGCAGGCGCACCAAGACTGCAATCAGGAGGAGCCAGCTTTGCGCGTCGCTGAAGGTGACATTGCGCAAGAGCGCCTGTGCGGGCAACATCCGCTGCACCGGGAGAAAGAAGAACGTCGAGTAGATAAGACTCACGACGATGGCGATCTGAAAGAGATCGAGAAAAATCTCGTACCTCACCCGGGCGCGTCGGTGAACCGCCGGAAGAAACAGCATCATCAGGACGGGGGCGCCATAGAGACAGTACAGCAGATTGCGAGTCGGGTCTGACAAAAGCCTTTGCCCGAGGATCGTGTCATAGGCCTGTACGGCGGTAGGAACAAGAATGAATAACATATCGACGGCGAAGAGAAACCAGAACAACGCGGCAATGCCTTCAGCGCGACGATATGCAACCCAGGTGCAACCAAGGACCACAAAACTGTCAAGAACCAGACTGCACTCGGAGAGACCCAGGCCCAGCCGTCCCGTTCCCAACACGAGGAATCCCACAACCTGTACCGCCATGAGGGCGGCGAAAACCAGGACCAGAAACCAACCCTGATGGAGGTCTGCGAACTCGCGCAGGCGAAAGCCGTGCCGCATCTGCGAATTGGCTGTCACACCCATGGCTTGTCGAAGGACCACACAGCTTCAGTGCTTGCTATCGGCCGGAACGGTGGGAAACTCCAGTGCCTCGATCATATTCTTCCTGCATTCGACTTTGTTGTGAAATCCACACTCAAGAGCGAGGGTGAGCAGTCGAATGGCGTGACTTTCGTAATCGCGAAGCGGGGTAACCGCGTTGCTGGGGTGAGGGGCGAATCCTAAAATCAAGACGGATCTCTCTGTCCCCATGCCACCCATGCCGGAAAATCCTAATCGTGCCGAAGTGGCCCGCCGCGTAGAAAAAGCGGAGAAACTTTTGCAGAAGGGTAAGACCGCTGACGCCCTGGTGGAATATCTGCAAATCCTTGAAAGTGATCCGCAAAATGACAATGTCCGGCAGATGGCGGCGGATCTTTGTCTCTCGCTAAACAAGGGAGCGCAAGCGGTACGGCTGTTGGGCGAGTTGTTCGAGCGGCAGGTGGCGGCAACGGATGCGACCCGAGCAAGCCTGACCTACAAGAAGTTGGCGCGATACACCAACCCGACATGGGAACAGAAAGTTCGCTTCGGGCAGTTGCTGGAACACTCGAATAAGAAGTTGGCCATCGGAACCTACGAAAACGCACTGGAAGACTTGCAAAAACAGGGGAAGAAAGAAGAGGCGTTGCTGGTCTTGCGGCGGATCGTGAGTCTTGAGCCATCCCAGGCCAATCATCTGCGGGTGGGAGAATTGTCCGCCTCGCTCGGCGAGCACGTGATGGCATCGCAATCGTTTTTGCAGCTGGCAGAACTGACCGAAGCAGGCGGTGGAAGCGCCAGCGCTTGGTTCGAGCGCGCCTACACGGAAAATCCGGCCGACTCGAAGACCGCGGTCGCATATGGCAAGAGCTTGCTGGCACAAGGCGAAGCCGGAGCCGCAATCTTCATTTTCGAACCACTGGTGCAATCCGGAGATGCATCGATTGAACTTCGCGATTTGTATGCCCAGGCGCTCCTGACTGCGGATCGCTGCCTGGATTGCGAACCCCTGATCTGGCAGATGTTCGAGCAGAATCCGGCACGGATGCACCAAGTGGTGAACCTGATCGGAAAGATGATCGATCTCGAACTCGACACGGAAGCAGTGGCGCTAGCCCGGAAGCTGGAAGCGTTCCAGCGGCGGCGCGGGGAGCGGCGATCTTTCATCGTGACGATGCAGGAACTGCTGGCGTCGCACCGTCCATCGGCAGAAATGTTGGAATTCCTGGCGGAGTTGTTTAACGCTTCCAACCGCGAGACCGATTATGCGCAGGCGCTGTTGAAGTTGTTCGATCTCTACTGCACCAAACACGATTACCAGAAAGCTGGAGAGTGTCTGGACCGGGCGGCGGAAGTGGATCCCTACGAGCCCGGACATCACCGACGCTTGGAGACGCTGCGGGGAAAGATCGATGATCAGCGCTTCAACGTCATCGCCTCGCGCTTTACGACGGTGAAGAAGGAAGAACAACAAGTCAAGGCTCCGGAGCCAACCTTGGGAGCGGCTGCGCTGCAGGACTTGATGCTGCAAGCTGAAATTTTGGTGCAGTACGGGATGCGTTCCAAAGCCATCGAGCGCTTGCAGCGCATTCAAGAGCTGTTTCCGCGCGAGGAAGAACGGAACCAGGATTTGCAGCGCTTGTATATCGCGGCCGGTATTGAACCGCAGTATGCGAAATCGGCAACCACCGCGCCGTTGGCACCCGCGCAATCCAGCAGCGATCAGCTCGCCACTGCAGCAATGACGGCGACCGCGGCGAGCGACGTGGCCGACGTCAGCAGTCTGGCGAGGGTCGCTGAAATCACACGCAAACTGTACCACCAAGGAAACGCCGAAGGAGTATTGAAGACGGCGGCCGGCGAAATCGGTGCGAATTGGCGGACGGCACGTTGTATAGCGGCCTTGCGCAAACCGGGACTGCCGCCGTCGAGTGTGCAGGAATACCACATGGAGGGCTTGATTCCGGCGAGTTCGGCCGCGCTTGTCACTCTGGTGGAAACGCTGCAGGATCTGGCAGTGGCGCGAGGCACGGTGACGATGGGCGACGCCCGAAATATTCCTGAGTTGATGGGAGTACGCGCCGCCATCGAAGAACTGCAGATTGAATCCCTGCTGGCTCTGCCGCTCACTGAAGGCAATGACCAGATCGGAGTGCTGATCCTGACCCAGAACACGGGACGGGTGTGGCAGGCTTCGGAGGTACTCGTGATCCGGACGTTGAGCGACCAGGTGTTGATCGCGCTCAACAATGCCGGACTGCGGCGACTGGTCAAAAATCTTTCGGTGACTGACGAGAAATCGGGTCTGCTGAAGCGGGCATCGTATTTGGATCTTCTGCAAGCCGAAACCCGGCGCGGACTACAGCAGGGGACCACCGTGACCGTGCTGCTGATGCAGTTTGGACGCCGGAATTCACTGATCAAGGAATATGGCGAGCAGGCAGTAGCGGCGGTGATGGAGCAGATCGGGCAACTATTTTCCGCAAACATCCGCACCAATGATCTGGCCTTCCGCTATGAAGCAACGACCGTCGCGCTGGTGCTTGGCGACACCGGCGAAAAAGAAGCTCTGCTGGCGGTGGAGAAATTACGCCGGTTGCTGGCGGAAGTGCGTTTCCCAGGAAAAACTCAGGGAATCGAGTTCTGCGCCGGTCTCGCGCAGGCGGTGATGCGGCAGCATTTCGACCCGGTAGACATTGTGACGGAAGTGGCAAACCGCGCCGATCACGCACTGGAACAGGCGATTGTGCAGGGCCCGGGAAAGATTGTGACGCAAGCACCACAGTTTGCCGCATCCGCGGCTGTGGCGTAACCGCTCGCGTACTTTTCCAAGCAAGCGGAATTCGATCTCCAAGCAGCATAAAGAGAAAATCTAGCAGCGGAAATCCAAACCCGCATGAAGATTACAATGGTCTTCATGCCCGACGATCTTCTGCGCTACCGCTCCGAGTTTCCCATCCTCGAGCGCACCAACTACATGATCTCCAATTCCCTGGGAGCCATGCCGCGCGCGGTTTACGCCGCGCTCCATGCCTATGCCGATATATGGGCAACGCGCGGTGTCCGCGCCTGGGAAGAACGTTGGTGGATGCTGGCTGCAGAAGTGGGCAACGAACTGGGCGCCCTGATGAACGCGGCCAAGAATTCAGTCTCACTTCACCAGAACGTTACCACCTGTCAGGCGGTGGTCGCATCGTGCTTTGATTTCTCTGGCAAACGCAACAAAGTCGTCTACAGCGACATGAACTTTCCTTCCGTCATGTATTTCTGGGAGGCGCAGCGCCCATGCGGGGCGCAAGTTCATATGGTCAAAACAGACGATGGCGTCACGGTTCCGACCGAGCGCCTGCTGGATGCTATCGATGAGCAGACTCTGATTGTTCCCGTCTCGCACGTCATTTTTCGCAGCTCCTACATCAACGATGCCAAAGCCATCATCGACAAGGCGCACAAAGTTGGAGCTCACATCGTCCTCGATACGTTTCAGTCGCTCGGAACCGTTCCTGTCGATATCCAGTCGCTCAACGCTGACTTCGCCTGCGGAGGGGTGCTCAAGTGGCTCTGCGGGGGCCCTGGTGTCGCTTACCTCTATGTTCGGCCTGACCTGGGCAAGAAATTGGAGCCGAAGCTTACCGGGTGGTTCGCCCATGAAAATTCTTTCGCCTTCGCCACCGGCCCCACCCGCTACGCTGAGCCCCCGTTCCGCTTCATGAATGGAACCACACATATTCCCGCGATCGAAGCCGCGCGTCCCGGCCTAAAGATCATTCAAGAAGTCGGCGTGGAGAAAATCCGTGAGAAATCAAAACGCCAGACTGCTCGCCTGATCGAACTCGCTGATAGCCACGGATGGCGCATCAACACTCCGAGAGATCCGAACCAACGCGGCGGCACTGTCTCGATCGATATGCCTGATTCGCAGCAAGTGAGCCGCGAGTTACTCGCGCGCGATATCCTCGTAGACTGGCGTCCTAGAGCCGGGGTCCGCTTTTCACCGCATTTCTACAACACTGACGCCGAAGTTGAAGCAGCGATGGCCGCTGTAATGGAAATATTAAAAGCCCGCGCCGTGACCGCGTAAGCAATAACGGCATAACTCCCCGAAGACAACTACTAGCGACCGAGAAGCGCTTACTTGTCTCCAGCATCTCCGCTCAATCATAGTCAGGGCCTCGTATCAGTAACCGGTCAGTAACAGTTACTTACTTCGGTAAGCCGGTCCCGACGCTTTCTCCGTGTTGCTTCGTGAATCTCTTCTTTATCCTCATATCAGCTCATCCGAGACAATCCAGGAACACGCTGTGACCGTCTGCCCTGCCCTCTTCATCCCGATCAGCCGCCTCACGGTCCTTTCGTCGATTGCCATTGCTGGCGGCTTGTATTTTTTCTTTCTCGGATTCCAACTCCTGGCTCGCAAGCGCTTGTTGCTCGCCACGCCCAGATCCGGAATTCGCGAGGCTGCATTGGGACTGGTCGAAATCAAGGGCACGGCCACCGGTCCCTACACGATGCCCGCGCCGATTACGGGTCGGTCGTGCTTTCTCTACCACATCACTGCCTGGCAGCAGAATGACGGCAAGAAGCAGGAATGGGAAAAAATTGCGGACGAAACTTTGCACCTGCCGTTCTTCATGGACGATTCCACGGCGCAGTTACTCGTCGAACCGCTTGGAGCCGATCTTGATCTGCATCAAGATTTTCGCCGAGAGTACACCACGTCGCTTTTCTCGTCGACCACCTTCTCGAAAGAGGACGACATTCCGCCACGGGTGCTGGTATTTCTTTCGCGCCACGGTATGGTTCCGGCACATCGTTTACGCATAGAAGAACGGTTGATCAAGCCCGAAGACACGCTTTGCATCGCCGGGACACTGATGGAAAATCCGGGCGTTCAGGTGCGTCCCTTCGCGCCGCGCGACATTACCCCTCGCGACACGTCCACAGATGAATTGCGCAGGATCGCATCCAGCAACAATCAGTCGCAGCAGCTCTCTGCGCCTCAGGTCATCAGACTTCAGAGTGGCGCGGCGCCTAGTTCCACGCAAGATATGAGTCAGCAGGCAAAAATCGCGGCCGCGCTTAATCGCGCTGGTATCACCAAACCAGAAGCTTGGTCCGCTGCCGGCGTCCCATACCAATCGGTCGCAATTGAGGAGAATGCGCCGCTCGCCTCCGACCAACGTTCTCATGAGTCACGTCAAAGTGAAGGGAATGCAGGTGAAGATGGGCCAAAGTCATCTGGCTTCAATCTGACGCCGCCCGTTGTCTTAATGAAAGGCGAGAACGATCCGACATTCGTAATCTCTTTCCGCAGTCAGAAAGAACTCGTCAGTGCGCTCGCCTGGAAATCCGCAGCCATGATCTGTGGAGGTGCCGCCATCGCCTTGCTCGGCTTCTACATGCTGTTCGTGCAAATGGAGTTCCTGTGAGCGGCGAGGAGCTTGGGCTTTCGGCGAGCGATTTCTTGCATTTCGCTCCGAGCCCGCAGTGCCAGGTACATGGCTGTTGGATGATTTCTTAGTTCTCCGGCGGGCCAGTAGCTAACTGCACAACGAAAAGGATGCACCGCTAATTTAGAATGTCTCTCGTGAGCGAACCGGTCCGAATCGGGATTCTCGGCGACTTCAATCCCGAATTTCGTTCCCATCACGCGACCAACGATTCGCTCCAGCACGCTGCCCGGAAGCTCAAGCTCCAAGTGGAATCGGTTTGGCTTCCAACGCCATCACTGCTCGAGCCCGCAGCCGCAGCCACGCTCGATTCCTTCGATGGCTTATGGGCCTCGCCCGGCAGTCCCTACAAGAGTTTTGATGGCATGCTCAAAGGCATCCAGTTCGCGCGCGTTCACGACCGTCCGTTTCTTGCCACCTGTGGAGGCTTTCAGTACACGCTCATCGAGTGCGCGCGCAATGTCCTCGGTATCCACGACGCCACCACCGCGGAAGAGGACCCGAATGCCAAGAACCTCGTCATCTCTCCCGTGGCCTGCGCGGTTCCTAACCGCGACAAGAATGCGCCTAAACTGTCCGGACGGGTGAATCAGATCCGCCTGCGTCCCGGCTCCTACCTCGCGTCGTTCTATGGAAAGGAAATGATTGAGGAAGAGTTCTTCTGCAACTACGAGATGAATCCCGAATACGAATGGATGGCCATGGAAGCAGGCTTTCCCGTCGTAGCCCGCGGCTCGAAGGAAGAATGCCGTGCCATAGAATCTCCCGCGCACTTGTTTTTCATCGCAACCTTGTTCCAGCCCCAACTGTCCTCTCGCGAAGACAACTCGCATCCGCTGATCATGGCCTTCGTGCAACACGTTGCCGATTTCCACCGCAAACGGCTAGACGACTCCATCCTTACGTAAAGAAATAGCTTTTCGGAGACAACATGGCATCAATCGAACCGTGGTTGCGCGGTACAGAGACTGATGTTCCAGCGGTCGCGCGCGCCGTCTTGCACGCGTTGCGATTGGCGGATGAAGACTTGCACAAATGGTGCGGCAATCTTTCGCATGCCCAATTGAATTTGCGGATTGCGGGGGCGGCTCCGGTTGCCTTTCACATACGGCATCTGGCGCGCAGTTTGGATCGTCTGCTGACTTATGCCGAAGGGCGGAGCTTGAGTGAAGAGCAAATGACTCGTCTGCGGACGGAACTCGATTCCGGAGCGACTGGCAAGGAACTGTTCGCTGAACTCACTGCTGCGCTCACTGATGGGGCAGCGCGAGTGCGAGCGCTGGCCAAGGTAAATCTTGAGGAGACAAGGACCGTGGGCAAGGAGCATCT
>Ga0209530_1000555_pt1 | contig 24689 bp, 22 predicted proteins | sample BlaSpr_A8_Ref_O1_FD_187987 | JGI IMG/M metagenome (GOLD analysis project Ga0209530, IMG submission 187987) | Forest soil microbial communities from Thunder Bay, Ontario, Canada - Black Spruce, Ontario site 2_A8_Ref_O1 (SPAdes) (version 2) | ecosystem: Environmental > Terrestrial > Soil > Boreal...
CTCAGCAGCCGCAAATCACGCACCCCGCACCCGCGTGTCGCACCCCAGCAGCACTCGTAGACGCCAACGCCGCCATCACACGACTTCCGAATACTTACGCTTGAACTGCGCAACAGGGGCGTGATGGGCGAGCTCGCAGACATCGACAGAGAATCAATGAGGAAGCTGATAGGTCTGATTGGGAGCATGGCTGGCTTGCCGGTAGCCGAACCAGCTTCCGATACATAACCCGGAGCTATTAGCCGGCGTGATCAGATGCATCAATGGCCGGGATAAGCCTGGATGAGGTCGTCCGGCTATTATTGATGCGAGCTCGCAAGACTGCCCATGGCGTCGGCTCTGATCGGACTGCCAATTAGAATGCTGTAGTTTGAGGTCAGTGTATCGCTGACAAATAGAGCGCAGCGCAGCTTTTTCATACTGTGCCACATGGGCGAATATCTTGAGTCATCTGACTACGGTGCGACTAGTACTACAGCAGCGGGCCGTGACGTTGAACGGCGTGGCTCCGTGATCTGGGGGTCCTGACCGGCCAGGCTTGGTGCATGCTGGCTGTCGTGGATGATGCGCGGGTGCGGACCGGTGAGGGGCATGCCGCGTGACCGGAGTCGTTCAATGAGATGTTCGCGCAGGTGGCGGGGTGTTTCGGGAATGCGGCGGTGCGGCGGCACGGGCGGGGATACCTGCTGGGGCTGCTGTCGCACCAGGAGCGGAAGAACTCCTGGACGCTGGCGGAGTTCGCCGGGGATGTGCCGCCGGACGGGATGCAGCGGCTGCTGAATTTCTCGCCCTGGGATGAGGACGCGTGCCGGGACGCGCTGGTCCGGTACGTCCTGCGGAATCTGGGAGATCCGGCGGCGGTGCTGGCCGTTGATGAGACCGGGTTCCTGAAGAAGGGGACCATGTCGGCCGGCGTGGCCCGGATGTATACCGGGACGGCGGGGCGGGTGGAGAACTGCCAGGTCGGGGTGTTCCTGGCGTACGTGGCGCCGGACGGTTCGCGGGCGCTGATCGACCGGGACCTGTACCTGCCGCAGAAATGGGCGGACGACCGGGACCGCTGCCGGGCGTCGGGGACCGGCGATGAGGTGATGTCCGCGACCAAGCCTGAGCAGGCCCGGGCGATGATCGAGCGCGCGGTGGCGGCGCAGGTGCCGTTCGCGTGGGTGGCCGGCGATGAGGTGTACGGCGGGAACCCGGGGCTGCGGTCGCGGCTGGAGGAGCAGGGCCTGCCGTACGTGATGGCCGTGGCGTGCAGCGAGCCGGTCACCGTCGCGGCGGGCACCCGCCGCGCGGACGAGCTGGCCGCCATGGTCCCTGCGGCTGCGTGGCAGCGGCTGAGCTGCGCGGACGGGTCCAAGGGCCCGCGGCTGCATGACTGGGCGCTCATCGCGACGGCCAGCCCGCGGCACCACCTGCTGGTGCGGCGGTCCCTGCACCGCAATGAGAAGGGCGAGATCGAGCTGGCGTTCTTCCGCTGCTGGTCACCGCGCCCGGTCACGCTGCCCGAGCTGGTCGCGGTAGCCGGGGCCAGGCGGGGAATCGAGGACTGTTTCGGCGAGGCGAAGAACGAGGCAGGCCTGGACCACTATCAGGTCCGCAAGTACCGCGCCTGGTACCGGCACATCACCTTGGCCATGCTCGCGCACGCGTTCCTCGCCGTCACCGCCCGGCACCTGCCAGGCACCGCTCCCGCCAGCGAGAACGCCAGCGCAGGGACCGCGAAAAAGGGAACCTGACACCTGTGGACAAATCTTCACCCCGCCCAGGACATACGCCCCGCCCGCATTCATCAAGGACGAAACCGGGCAGGACCTGATCCCGCTCACCGCCGGCGAGGCCCGCCGCCTGTTCAACCTGCACACCCGGACCGCCCGGGCTCCGGCATTCCACGAGCAGTGGTCCCGCTGGAGACGACGCCGCCAGGCAGCCGCCCGGAAGTCACACTACGCCCGCAGGCTCAGAGATCACGGCACGCTGTTGTAGTACTAGACGGGACTGTGTGCGATCATCGACTTGCCCCTGGTGATCTCGACTACAGTCGGGCAGCATGGCTATCAGACTGCATGTCTATGCACCCGCCCCCTGGCTGGGAGCGTCCGCTCATGCAGCGAAGGGTGCGCGGGTCCGGCGGTCGCGCAGAACCGGATGTACAGCGCGCGCCGTACCTTAGGCGCAGAAGCAACGCTTAGCGCGCCGGATTCGGCGATACGGGCACCTTGGGGACTTTGATGCACGGACCGTTCGTCACGGTAGGTGATCTCCAAGCTGGAGCTAGTCAGCATTTCGGCGACCGCGGTACTCGGCAGCTCATAAGATATGGAACAGAACAGTTACTGCCAACGCGACCGTGGGGGCACTCGGGCGCTGGTACCGTCTCCCTGCGGTGGTTGCTGCCACTCGCGTTCGGCGGACCTGCTGTTCACCTTTGCCGCATTTTGCGGCCCGCAGAAATCCCGCAAGTCCGGTGCCAGGATGCGGTTCCTGCGGGGGGATTCCCGCGAGCTAGACGGCACTATCCGGCATACTTTGGCTGGGCGAGCACAGCTTCCCGTTGCTGGCCCAGCGTCTGAGCGCTAGATGATCAAGTGATAGCAGCGGAGAAGATATCCCGTTCCTAAACGCGGCTTACGGCCTGATTCGGGGCTGCCTGATCCTATTGTTGTAGAGGACTCTGGGAGGGTGGCATGGATCCAGTCACGGTGATTGTGGATGCGCTGGCGGCCGGTGCTGCGGCGGGGGCCAAGGACAGCGCATCGTCGGCGGTCGTGGACGCCTACACGGGGCTTAAAGCGCTGGCCCGGAAACGGCTTGGCCGCCAGCCCGATGGCGAGCTGGTGCTGGCCAGGCACGAGCAGGCCCCTGATACATGGCAGGCGCCTCTAGCGCTGGAACTAGCCGCAGCCGCCGCTGGCCAGGACGACGAGCTGATCACCGCCGCGAAAACGCTCCTGAGCCTGATGGGAGAGCCAGGAGCCATGACAGGGAATCAGGTAGTCGATGCACGTGGAGCGTATGGCGTTCAGGTCGGAACGCGGAACACGCAGCACATTACCGTGAGCGCCCCGCCGGCCGGATTAGGGCAGTTTCGCTGCGGATCTGCGGGGAGTGCTTACCCGTGAGCGGTTCCGCAGGTCCGGTGGGATCTCCTGACCCTGGCGGCCACTGGCAGGTCGCGGCCCAGGAAGCCGTTGGCGTGCAGATCGGTCAGGGCAACATTCAGGTCATTCATGTCCACAACCAGGTCATATACAGCAGCAACGGGCTCACCTGGACTGACAGGGCACCGACGCAGCCGCTGCTGGCCAGTCCTGGCGGGACGGGTGATTCCCCGTACCGCGGCCTCAGCGCGTTCGAGGAGGAGGACTCAGCGTTCTTCTTCGGCCGCGAGAATGCGGTCAGCGACGTGCGCCAGCTCATGCGGCAGCGCCTGGAGGGCCTGGGGCTGCTGATGGTCTCCGGTGCCTCGGGGGCTGGCAAGTCATCGTTGCTGCGGGCCGGGGTGCTGGCAGAGCTGAGAGGGGTAGGCCTGCCGTCAGTGCCCGCTGCCGCGCAGTGGCCGTGCGTGATATTCACGCCGGGCCAGGCACCGCTGGACGAGCTGGCAGTGCGGGTCGCGGTCCTGGCCGGGGCCGACGCGGCCGAGGTGCGGCGCGGCCTGCATTCCGATCCTGCCGGGTTCGCGCTGACCGCACGCCAGGCCCTCCCGGCCCGTTCCCCAGGGGCGGGGCAGGGAGAGCAGCAGCAGCGGCTGCTGATCATTGTCGACCAGTTCGAGCAGCTGTTCACGCAGTGTCCTGACGAGGCGGAGCGGCAGCGGTTCATCACCGCTCTCCACGCCGCCGCCTCTGGCCGTGCCGGCTGGCGTGATCAGGCCCCAGCCCTGGTGGTACTGGGTATGCGAGCAGACTTCGAGATCCGGTGCGTGGGCTATCCGATGCTGGCTGAGGCGCTCCAGAGGCGGCATCTGGTGATGCCGATGAGAGAGCAGCAGCTGCGCATGGCGATCACCGAGCCGGCCCGCATAGCGGGCGCGCGTGTCGACGACGACCTGGCTGAGGAGCTGCTGCGGGAGGCCCGCGGCGGCCCGGCTGGGTCCGCTCCGTCGGCGGACCGCCACGGCGGCGTATTCGGCGCGGGGATCCTGCCGCTGCTATCGCATGCCCTGGACCAGGCCTGGCGTATTCATACTGGTCCGACGGTCACCCTCGCTGACTACGAGCGGACCGGCCGCATCGATGGAGCGGTGGCCAAGAGCGCGCAGCGTGCCTACGACGGGCTCGCTCCTGACCAGCAGGCTGCCGCACGGCTGGTCTTCACCTCGATGACGGCCGTCAGCAGCGACGGCACTGTCACCGCTGCCCGTGCTGCGCGGGCCGACCTCGTCCAGGACATGGACGAGGTGGCCGCCCTCAATGTCGAGGCCGTGCTGGAGGCATTCGCTGCAGAACGACTGGTGACGCTGGCTGCAGGCACGGCAGAGGTCAGTCACGAGGCCCTGCTGACTGCCTGGCCGCTGATGCGTGATACCTGGCTTGCCGATGCCCAGGCAGACCGGATCGTCCGGACCCGCCTGCGCGCCGCCGCCGCCGACTGGACCTTCCGTGACAGTGACCCTTCCTGCCTGTACAGCGGGACCCTGCTGGCAGAAGCGTCCGGCACCATCATCAGGATGCAGGCTGACCCTTCCCGTCATCTGCCGCTGAGCCAGGCAGAACGCGACTTCTTCCGCGCTAGCGAGCGCGCTCACCAGAAACGGGCCCTGCGCAGGCACGCCTTCATCGCGACCCTCCTGCTGCTGGTCATGGGCCTGGCCGCGTCCACGATCTACGCCTTCCATGCCAGCGGGATCGCGACCACCGAACTCAGCGCCGCAGGGTCGGGGAAGCTGACCGCCGACAGCCAGGCTCTCGGCAACGCCGACGGAACCCTGGCCAGGCTGGAAAGCGTGGCAGCATGGCGCATCGACCCGACCCCGCAAGCCGGCTACGGCATGCTTGCCGCCGCCGCGTTGCCCGCGGTCGCTACCCTCGACGTCTCCGTCTTCGGCGTCACCACGGCGGCATTCGGGCGCGGCAGCACCCTGGTCACCGTCTCGGGCGGCGGCGGTCTGCGGCTATGGGACTCAGCCACTTACCGGCAGAGCGCGCAGCCCCTCGATGCAGCGAGCGTAACGAGCACGAACAGCAAGGCGGCCGCCGTCGATACGGCGGCGTTCAGCCCCGATGGCAGCGTCCTCGCCGCGGCCTCCTCTTCCGGCGTGATCCGGCTGTGGAACATGGCAGACCGCGCGAGGGCCATGAAACCCATCCGCGCACCCAACCCGGCACGCTTCGGTACCCTGCCCTTTAATGCCGTCGCGATCAGCCCCGGCGACAAGACACTGGCAACGGCGGATGCTGACGGCACGGTACGCGTGTGGGACATCGCTACCCGCCGGCAGGCCATCTCTCCTATCGTCACCGGCACGCAGCCGGTCTACTCGGCGGCGTTCAGTCCCGCTGGGAAGATCCTGGCCACCGCCGACGGCGACAACACGGTAAGACTCTGGGATGCCGCCACCGGCAGCCCGATCGCGACCCTGCTCCCCGGCCAGGACGGCATCACCCAGACCTTTTCCGGGTTCGTCACCTTCAGCCCGGACGGCAGCATCCTCGCCAGTGTGACAGCCGCGGGAACGATCTGCCTGTGGGATGTAGCCACCCACCAGCTGATCGGTGAGCCGTTCACCGGCGCCAGCCCGGTCGACTCGGTCGCGTTCAGCCCTGACGGCACCATCTTGGCCAGCGCTGACCTGGACGGATCGGTCCGCCTGTGGAACGTGGCAACCCAGCAGCAGATCGCAAGCCCGCTCAACGGCGACGACGGCTCCGTCAGCTCGGTCTCGTTCAGCCAGAATGGCATGATGCTAGCCAGCGCCAACAATAACGGCACTGTCCGGCTGTGGAACATGAGCAACCTTTTCCAGGCCGCCACCCTTGCCAGCGGCATCGGGCACGGCCGCGGCGTGGCTGTAGCGTTCGGCGCGCAGGGCAAGCTCCTAGCCGCGACGGGCATCTACGGCAGCATGGTGTGGAACGCCGCCACGCGCCGCCTAGCGGGATACTTCGCCCAGAACCTGGCGTATCCCGGGCAGGCAATGACAGTCAGCCCCGGCGGGACGACTCTCGCCGTCGCCACAGGCGACAGGGTTGTCTTGTGGAATATCGCCACCAGACGGCGCATCGGGACCATCATTGCGGGAAGCAGCCTCGACTCGTCGGTAGCGTCAGTAGTGTTCAGCCCGGACGGCAATATCCTCGCACTCGGCATCAGCGGGCAGAGTAACGTGGTCCAGCTCTGGGACCTGGCTACCCACACCGCCGTTGGATACCTGGACGCTTTTGCACCTCGGGGCGACGAGGACGCGTCACTTGCCTTCAGCCCGGACGGGAAAAGCCTCGCCGGCACGTCCGGCGGGGGCATGACAGTAGTCTGGAACATAGCCTCGCACAAGCAGATCCGCGGCCCATTGATCGCCACCCACATCGACAGCGTAGAGGCCTCGACGGTATTCAGCCCCGACGGCCGCATGCTGGCCGCCAGCGACGGCAGCATCGTCGCGGTGTGGAATACAGCCAGCTGGCATCAGGTCGGGAATCCATTCGCCAGCAACCAGAGCCAGCTCAACATGGTATATTCAATGGCTTTCAGCCCCGATAGCGACATCCTGGCCATTGGCAGTGAGGACGGCACGGTCCAGCTCTGGGATACCGCGACCGACCAGGAAATAGGCAGCCCGCTCGTCAGCAGCAGCATAGATAATGGGGCAGTCAGGTCACTGGCATTCAGTCCCGACGGCCAGACTCTAGCCGCGAGCTCGGAAGACGGCGCGGTACAGATATGGGACACGGCCGATCTCGTAGATGTCGCACAGAACCTGTGCACCGTTGCCAGGCAATCTCTCACCCTCACCCAATGGAACGAGTACGCACAAGGCATTGCATATCAGGAAACCTGCCCTCAATATTCGGAAACTATCCCCGCTCCCACCGCCTTCAACTCGCCCTGATTTGCGAACGTTGCAGCACCAGCGGATGCGCAAACCACGATGAGAGATGAGGCAAGAGCAGGTCCGCGGCAGGCTGGACAGGTACGACACCACTTCGTCGCGGCCCTCCCGTCGGCGCCGCCCAGTAACCTTGTCAGCGACGATAGCTCCGGATAAAAGGCCAGTCCAGCAGCCTGCCAGGAGACGACCTACACGAGCAACCACTAGCTGTGACCATGGGAGCACGCGAGATCCGCCGATCTGCGCGGTCGTCGGCTCCTCGCTGATCACCAGCCAGGGCGCACCCAACAGATCGATCTGTGCGCTGGCATCGTCCGGATCTTGCCGACGAGCGGACGCCTTGTCGCGCGAGGTTGAGGAAGATCCCCACCGAAGGTTCGAGTCAAAGGAGGCCTCGAAATGTACGGAGGCGGGGCGGTCCGCGCTCCGGCGCTCGGCTGCGTCCTGTGTCAGCCGACGCTTTATGTGAGAGTCGCGCAGGTCCAGCCTGGCATTGTACTAATCTGTTACTGAGGTGTGCCTGGATGACGGCAGACAAGCGTTGGTACGAGACGTTGGGCATGATCGGCGGGGACTCGGCCAACGGTGATGCCTCGGGCGGCGGTGCGAGACGCGCACGCGCCAGCGAACGCTGCTCGACAGGTTCCGCGTCTACCTAACGTGCGGCCGCCGAGACGTCAAGGCCGACGGGACCAGCTTGTGCTCGGAAGTGGGTGTGATGTTGAAGCCGCCTGAGCCGCCGTGGGCGGCCTCGGATGCACATCGACGTGCTCAGCACCCAAGAGTCGGCGGCGTCTATGTGGTGGAGCGTCACGTCTTCCCTTTCGGAGACAGGAAGCCTCGCCGTCCCGTCGTCGTGATGTGCGAGCCGATCGTCGGCCTCGACGAAGTCTGGGTCTGGACGCGCACGTCCGAGCCGGTGCCTGGCATCCACCACCCGAAGAGCCCCGTCCTGCGTCTGGACCGCGACGGGTGGTTCTCTGAGCTGAACCTCAAGCGCGTCGCAGCGCGGCACCTTCGAGACCCGAGGTCGGCGAGATACCGGGGCCAGCTGGAGCTGGAATACTTCGAGCTGCTGAGGGCAAGGTGGGACGCGTGACCGGCCCCCGTGAGGAGCTGCTGAGCACCGGCAGCCTCGGCCCCGAGGGCGTCGCCTTGCTGTACCGCACGGTCGAGCAGGTTGTGCGCGTCCGCAACCTGCCCCCGCCTGAAGGCGCCGACAAGTGGTCGCCGGACATGCTGCTCGAAGCCGCGCACGACGTCTACCTGCACCGGAAGGGCGCCGAGCGGTTGCTGTCCCTCGCTGCCGGCACGAGCGCCGAGGACGGTTTCCGTCAGAAGCTCTGGCGGATGGTTGTGAACGACCTAGCATCGATGAACCGGCGCACTGCTCGTGGCAAGCTCCACGAGCGCCTCAAGGACGTCACCGCCGGCATGTTCGGAGTCGAGTGTGTCGACGGCCTCCTGCGCCTGCCGCGTGGTCCCGAGCGGGTGGACACGGCCAGGTTCGATGAGCTTGTGGCTGCCGCGGCGTCCGTTCCAGTGGTGGTCCCGGCCTGGGACCCGCTGAGCGAGCGGGACGCTCCGATCGCCGACCGTGTATGTCTAGAGAAGATGGTGACCGTCGTCCTTGAGACTGCAGGAACGGCCCTTGCTCCAGGTGAGCTGACGGCAGTCCTGGCCAGCCGCCTCGGGGTGCACGACGCGCCGGTGTACCGCGACGACGACGGCTGGGAGCGCCTCGCGCCGGTCGCCGCCGACGACCCTTCGGCCGAGACTGCGGCTGATGATGCTGCGGTACGTCTACTAGACGCGATGACGGTTCGCGAGCAGCAGGTGCTGCCCTACCTTGAGGAGTCCGTCACTGTCGCTGCCCAGCTCAGCCGACTCGGAAGGACGACCGCGCACAAGGCGATGAGCATGGCCAAGTGGCGCCTCGGAGACCTCTTGGTCGGCGACCCGGACGCGGCCTCGACTCTCGGGAAGGCCGTCGACATCGTCAGGGCACGATGGGACCTGCCGTGACATTCCCACTGGCGGCGAACGAACGGCTGCAGGTTCCGCGTCTGAACCAACAGCCCAGGTTCCGCGCAACCACACAGGAGAGGTGACCGTGGCACTCGAGACCGACCCGCACGTCAGCCACCTCCGGGAGACCGAGCTGGCCGACTACATCGACGGCGTCCTCGCCGACGACAGGGCCAAGGACGTCCGTCTCCACCTTGAGACGTGCACGCTCTGCTCGGAGCTGCATGCGGGCGCCGCGACGGATGTCCCATCGGGTGCCACACGCCGAACAGGCGCGGCAGCCCTCAGTTCCGTGACCGGCCCGGCTCTGCCGCAGGTGCTGAGGGAGGCCCTCGATGCGGGACTGGCCGGTTCCGTCGGCGCGGGTCAGCTATGGCGCCTGCGTGGACCTGCGTACGACGGCGGTGAAGTCACTGCTCTTGCTGCGATCGCCAGGGTCTACGAGAACAGTGTCCTGGTCCTGCCGGTCACCCCGGACCCGCAGGAAGCGACAGACCTGTGGACGGTGCAGCTGCCCGTGTCCGACACGAAGCTTGAGATGGCTTGCTGGACGTCGGTGGCGACCCCGGTCGGGTTCGAGGTCCTTGACGTGCTGGTTGGCTGGACGACCGTCGCGCCGATCACTGATCTGCTGCGGGCGCAGCGCAACGGGCAGGCACCACCCGACGGCCTCCGGCTCGGCCGGCAGATCGACGAGGAGCTTGCCGCCTACCGTGCCGACCTGCATGTCGAGTTTGCCCAGCTGCAGGACGCGCGACTGGTGCCGGACGACAGTGGAGCGGGCGACGACGATGCGGGGGACACCGGCGCAGGCGGCGTCGACACCTCACGAACCGTGGAGGTCGTCGAGGCGATGCTGGCCGCGGAGTGGACTCCGGCGCGCCTCAAGGCCACGACCGGTGATCTGACGGCGGGTGAGGCCCGTGCCGTACTGGACCGACGGCAGCAACTAACAGATGAGCAGCTCGACCGGGTCGGTGACGCCCTCGGCCTTGCCGTCTCCGGCGCCCGCCCCGTGGTCGACTGGCGGTGGGTCAGGGTCGTCGCCGACCCGGTCCGGCGGCAGCGGTTCGAGGCCGTGGCTACCGCACGCAGTGAGGATCCCTGGACGCTGCGCAGCGTGGAGGCCGCTTCCCCGCATCTGCAGGCTGCGCGGAAGAACGAGGGAAGCTGGCACGACATCGTCCAGCTCGTAGAGAACCGCCTCCACGACCTCGAGGTCGCGGCCAGTCTCCGCGAGTCTTGAGGCCGCCGGTGGACATCTCCGCATACAACCGCAAGACCCGCCAGCACGCCGAGCTCCTGCTGGCAGCTTTCAGAAGGCGGGATGCGGGTGTTCTCGAGTCGCTGACCGGCACGGTCGGCGGTGACGTTGCGCCGCTGCTGGAAGTGCTCGGCATGAAGGTCCGTGTCATTGAGAACCCCGTTCCGGGCTGCTCCGTCGCTGGCAGCAGTGACCATCGCACGCAGACGGTCAGCATCGTGCGTGCCAGCCGGGGCCGGATGCGTTTCACGGCGTTGCATGAAGCCGGACATCTCCTCGGCCACGACGACGATGCCTCCCAAGACGCCTTGTACGCGCACGCCAAGACGTCCGACCGGCAAGTCGAGGAGGACGCGTGTGATGCCTTCGCCGCGATGCTCCTGCTCCCCGATGTCCACGTCGACGAGACCCTTAGCCGCCACGGGCTGACCGCACGCGGCCTCGCTGACCTCATCACCACAGGTCGAGCGTCGACGGAGGCTTGTTCGGTCGCCGTCGCCCAGCGACTCGCCTCACCCGGCTACGTCGTCGTCGTCGACGGTGACGGACGCACCCGCTTCGCCGCCCGATCGGGCGACACGCTCCCGATCCGGCGCGGCGCCGACCAGAGCGCAAGCGACTTGCGCGCCGTCATCGGCACCGCTGCACCGCTTCGTGACCGAGGCACCTTGCAGTACGCCTCGGGCGCAAGCACTCACGAGCTCTACCTTGACGCGTGTACACACGACGGGTTGGTGCTCGTCGTCGCTTGCGAGAGCGACCCGGACTGGCCTCAGCTGCAGACACCCGTAGCGCCTAAGCGCGCTGCCGGCGGGATCGACGGGTTCTGTCCGGGCTGCGGAGTCGACTTCACGAGCTGGCAGCGCTGCAGCGGCTGCGGCGAGCCACGGCACGACGCCTGCGGCGGCTGCGCCTGCGAGACGCGGCCGGCCCGAGGTGAGCGCATGTGTCAGGGTGGCTGCTTCACGGTCCAGCCCCCGGCGGCGTTCGACGGCAGCTCGGCGATCTGCCGCTCCTGCGCCGGCTGAGCCCAGCTGCAGACACGTTCGCTCGCTGCCGGGCCTGAACGATCTGGCGCAGGTCCCGCGTCCCTCCTGGACGACGGCAACGAATAGCCAGGGATCTGGAGGAACAAGCGATGAACGACACGGCGCACGACCCGAAGGGCCAGCCGGGTCTCGGCCACGAGCCGCACAGCGTGGAAATCTTCGTTAACACGCGGCCGGTCGAATACGACAACGAGACGATCGACTACACGCAGGCGGTCGACATTGCCTTCCCCAACATCCCCAAGGGCCCGGATGTGACGTTCTCGGTCACGTTCACCGGGGCCAAGGGCGACAACCCGAGCGGTTCGCTCGTCGAAGGCGGCGCGAGCGCAAGGGTTAAGAAGGGGATGAGCGTTGATGTCGTCCACTCCAACCGGTCGTAGCGCAGACATCCAACGCCTCGTCACCGCCGGCTACAGCATCGAGATCCGGCAGAATCACCTGCTGATGCACGACGTCCCCTACGTCGACGAGGCCCGGCAAGTCTGTCGTGGCACGCTCGTGACGCCCCTGACCCTGGCCGGGAACATCACGACCGCGCCGAGCGACCACATCGCCTACTTCATCGGCGCCGCGCCCTGCACCTGGCAGGGGAGCCCGATGACGGCCCTGAACCACTCGGGACCGAACGAATTGGCCCCAGGGTTGCGCATCGACCGGAGCTTCTCGAACAAGCCAGCTACCCCGTTCGTCGACTACGAGCGGAAGCTTCTGCACTACGAGGCGCTCCTGAGTGCCCAGGCCGTCGAGATCGACCCGACTGTCACCGCCAGGACGGGTCGAGTCCTACGAGACGATAGTGACACGAGCGTATTTCGGTACCCCGACATAGCATCAGCCCGGGCTGGCATCTCGGCGATCTCGGCGAAGCTTGAGAACCAGCATGTCGCGATCATAGGTGCTGGAGGCACCGGCACGTATTTGCTCGACCTGCTCGCCAAGACCAGCGTCGCACATATCGACGTGTTCGACGGTGACCGGCTGCTGACCCACAACGCATTCAGGGCACCGGGCAGCATCACGCTCGACGAGCTTGACGGCCGCCCCTACAAGGCGAGCTTCTTCTGCAGTCGATACGACGCCACCCGCATCGGAATCCGAGCCTTCGACTGCTACGTCACAGACGAGAACCTGCAGCTGCTCAACGGCTGCACGTTCGTCTTCGTCTGCATCGACTCCGGTGCCGCACGACGCGTCATCGTCGAGCATCTCCTCGCCCGGGCCATCCCGTTCGTCGACTGCGGCCTCGGCATGCTCGTCAACCATGACCAGCACGCGATCTTCGGTACGGTCCGGACGACGCTAGTCACGCCCGAACGCGCCGACGCCGCGATGGGCTATCTCAGCTTCGGTGACGATGAGCCTGGCGACGACGTGTACGCCTCGAACATCCAGGTCGCCGAGCTCAACGCGATGAACGCCTGCATGGCCGTGATGCGCTTCAAGCAGCACCTGCGCTTCTATGTCGACCTGCGAGGCGAAACGCAGTGGACGTTTGGCACTTCGACGAACACGATGACGGGCGATGCCGCGTGAAAGGCCGCCCGGTAGCCGTCGAGCCGCGCTTCGTCGACAGTGCACCGGGGATTCTCGAACCGGGCGTCATGTACGTCTCGATCCGGCACAAGACCGTCCTGCATCTGTGTGCCTGCGGCTGCGGCCATGAGGTCGTCACGCCGTTGGCACCGCACCGCTGGCGGCTGGTGTTCGACGGAGAGACCGTCAGCCTCGAGCCGTCGGTGAGCAACGGTGTGCTCGCATGCCGGTCGCACTACTTCATCACCAGGAACATGATCGACTGGCGTCGACCTATGACCGAAGCAGGGATCGAGTGGGCGCGTTCGCGCGACGCCCGTGCCCTCGCTCGTGCATCAGCGGCTGACAACAACCCGGACGACGATCTTGCAAACCACACCCAGAGCAAGCTCGACGATAACCCGTGGAGCGACCCGCATCAGCACCCGTACGGGCACCTCCCTCTTGACGGATCACCTGTGGCTAACGGCGGCGCGTCCGAGCCGGAGGTTCTCCGCGGCGGGAGGCTGAGCCGGGCGGCGCGACGTTGCGCTGCCGCCTTCCGATGGCGAGCCGGGCGCTGGTCCTGACGCCAGCCGAAAGCGTTCATGCAAGCCAGAACTCTGACCGAGGCTCACGCGGCCACCCGGCTGTGGCGACAGCCCGCTTCCAGCAGGACTGCGTTGCCGGGCATGCTGAAGCCCCGGAGAACCTCCGCGCTACGCCGCAATGGGACTACGCACCGCACGCCGAACCGGATCTTCTGCGTGTCGCCTCTGGCTCTCCTTGGCGTGATCGCTCGTGCGCCAGAGTCGGCGTTCGGATCGCTCCCGCCCCAGCGCGTCAGTCGCACACCGTAATGAAATCCGCGCTGACTGTACCCGGGTCACGGTGTTCGGATGTCAGGGAGGCCACGGATGTCAGGGCGGACGGTATCTCGGTCGCTGTTAGCGGCCGAAGCGCCGATACTGGGCTCGTGCTGGTCAAGGACATCGAGGAAGTACGCGCGGCGCTGCGTGAGGGACGGTCTGGCGATCTGCTGGGCCTGGCTGAGTGCGGCTGGCTCGATGCGAAGGCAGGTGTGTACCAGCTGGACGATCCCGCTAAGATTCTGGAGCTGGCTAAAGACGCCGCCGCGTTCGCGAACACCGGGACCGGCGGGATGATCCTTGTGGGTTATGCCACCAGGAAAGAAAATGATGGGGAGATCCTCGACCAGATTCGCCCGGTGCCCCGCGCTCTGGTGGATCTCGACCGGTATCGCAAGTTGATCCGCGAGTGGGTTGTCCCGGCACCGCGGGGTTTCAGTGTCGATTTCTTTGACACTGACGCAGGGAGCGGGATTTTGGCCATCGATGTGCCTGTCCAGCCGTCAGCGCTGCTGCCATTCGTGGTGCCTGGCGGCATTGTGTCAGGTGGCCCCAACCGGCTGGCGGCGGCGGTTCCGGTGCGGGAGGCCGACGCGACGGTGTGGCTGTCGCAGGCCGAGATCCAGCGGAGACTAGCGGCCGGGTGGACGGCTACCGGACAGCCTGATGTTGAAGCGACTGAGGATGGTCGGCTCCGGGCGGCGTTCATGGCAGAGCTGTATGACGAAGAGCCGGAGGGCCTATGGACGTGGATGGCCCCCAGACCGATCGGCCTCAGGATTGGGATCGAGGGTTTCGAGCTTCGCGTGCTCGTCGATCACCTGGAACAGGCTGGATACCTGGAGGTCGATTACGAGGAAAACGTGCGCCTAACGGACGCCGGCAGGCGCGCAGTATCGAAGTCTCGTACCAGCTGAAAGCGGATAAGTTGACTGTAGACGCTCCGTTCACTGAGTACAAAGCGCGTGCGGAATTGAACAATCGGCGCTCACTTGCCCGGGCAATCTGCGCAAGTCCGAGACGCGCAGAGTCGGCGTTCTGGGATGCCAGGTTCCGCTCGGAGCCCTTGCAGTCGGTCACGGTCAGGTGTGCCGGTCGAGGCGTGCCTGGTGAAGTCCATCTTGTTCGCGTGTGAGCTGACGGGCTTCGGCCATGACTGCCTCGTCAACTAGCTCCGATGTCATGGTGGCGTAATCGCCGAGGTCATACTGTCGTCCAGGGTTGCCAGTCGCTCGGCCAGCGGAAGGCGGTGGCCGAAATGCTGGTGAACGGCAGCGGCCAGCGTCTGCGGGGTGAGCGAGCCGGAGACAGCCTGCCCGGCCAGCGCGCGGACGGCGGCTTCCTGGCCGCTGCGGCTGCCGGGCGGATAGAAGTCCAAGCCGAGTTCGGACAAGGCGGCGGCCATGAGCTCGGGCACGTGATAGGCGGCCTCGGCACGGGTCAGCCCCGCCAGCATGCGCAGTGACGGGGTGTCCAGGCCTGCGACGAGGGCATCGCACGCGCTGCTGACCGCAGCCGCCGCGGTCGCCGCGCCTTCACAGCGCAGCCGTGTCCTGCAGCCTGCGGGCAGCCTCAGCCAGCCAGTGACATGCAGCCATGATCGTCCGGGCCCGTGGGTCGTGCGGACCCGGGCGGTCGGCCCGGCCAAGCGCAGGCCACTGTGACTGCTCGACGTCACGTTGACGGTAACCGGTCACCCGCCGTCCGGTCACACAATGCCGTGCTGGTCTAGGATCCGAGCACAGTTGTGCTCGACGCAGTGACCCCTTCCGGTCATCTGAGCACTTGCCGCCCCCTTAACCTCACCCGGCCCTGTGAATAACGAAGGCATCCGGAAGTTCTGACCAAGGGGGTGGGCCGGATGACTAGAGTTACCGACTTCGCGCAGGCGCACGAGCAGTGCCGGGAGGTGGTTGCCTGTCTGGACCTTCCTGGCCCTTATGACCAGGAGGGGCTCAGCGCAGTACTAGGGCGGCTGATCGGCGGCACGGTGCGGATGGTTGCGGTCCAGCTGCCGGCACCGTGCACGGCGGTGTGGCTCGGCTGCACCGGTTCGGACCGGATCGGCTATAACCAGGACTGGCCCGAACATGAGATCAGCCTGGCCGGGCACACGATCGGGCATCTCGTCCTCGGGCACTGCGGTCCCGTCCGCGACGGCGGGCAGCTCGCCTGCACGGCCGCCCGCCTGGACGCCGATGATCGCCGCATACTCGGCCGAAGCCTGCACGAACCAGTCGAGTACGGGATCAGCCGCCTGTTCAGCGACGGAGAGGAACATATGGCGTCGGTGTTCGCGCAGGTGCTCGCCGACAAGCTGGGGATCAGTTACAGTCGTCGGTGCGCTGAAGACTGGACGGAGCCTGACGCTCTGACGTGCGTTGGGTGAGTGCGGGAACCACAGGCCGTTCTGCCCTTTAGGTCTTCCGAGTCAGTGAGCGTCCCGCGCGGCTGGCGGGGACACTCGCTGCCAACGTCTCCCGGCTGATGCCGCGGCGCTCGTGTTCAGGTTCGACCCTTGGCCCCAGGCTGTAGCCACGGGAGGAGGTGCTCCCGGCCGTCAGCGCGGCGGCTTGAGCAAGCCGCGATCGGAGGGGAGCTGGATGCTTATCTGATCGGTGGGGATCTCGGCGGGATCCCAGGTCAGGACTTGCTCCTGGAGCATGGTCGACAGCAGCACCGCGAGGTCGTGGTAGGCGGAACTGTTCCACTCCGGGCTTGCCGACGCGTTGTCCCTCAAGTCGGGGAAGTCGTCAGCATCGATGGTCGCCGTCACTGTCCTGCCCGCTCCGGCGAGGACGCAGACGACCCTGCTGCCGCCGAGGTCCGGGTCGAAGCCCAGCCAGCCGAGCTGCCATTCTTCTAGGAACGGCACGTCCCGGACCTCGGTCATCCTGCCGTCAGGATCGTAAAGCTCCCCTTCGGACGTTGAGAGCAGGATCTCCCGCAACTCGGGTACCACGCTCGGCCCGAATTCCTTGCGTCCCACGAAAGCTCCTCACGGCATCTGACGCTGACGCGCCTGGGCTCTGCATACCACGTTACGGGCAGGTGATGGAGCAGCCCGCGAAGAAGGATCGAACGGGACGTTCTGCCTTGAGGGTCTGCCAAGGCAGGTCAGGAGCCTCCGGTGCGTGCAGTGGCGGGCCGGTTTGCCTCGGGCAGCAGTTGCGTGGTGAGGAAGTCGACGATTGCCTGGTTGGCCTTGATGTCGTTGGCGCGGCTGGTGAACCCGTGGCCCTCGTCGTCGAAGACGAGGTAGCGGGCGTCGGCTCCGTTGGCGCGAGCGGCCGCGATGATCTGGTCGGATTCGGCCTTGGGGACGCGGGGGTCGTTGGTGCCCTGGATGACCAGGAGCGGCGCGGCGATCTGGCCGGCGTGGGTGAGCGGGGAGCGGTTGTGCAATTCCTCCGCGTCGCCGGGGTCGTCGGGGTCTCCGAACATCGCAGTGACCATTCCGGACCAGCTGGGTGGCATGGACCGGGCCAGGGAGTCCAGGTTCGACGGGCCGCATACCGATACGCCGGCTGCCCAGAGGGCGGGCAGGCGGGTCATGCAGGAGAGGGCAGCGAACCCGCCGTAGCTCATCCCGTACACGGCGATCCTGCCCGGGTCAGCCCACGACTGGTCCGTGAGCCACGAGTGCGCGGCGGCCAGGTCGTCCAGGTCGACACCGCCCCAGTCCCGGTCGATGCGGTTCTGCCAGTCGTGCCCGTAGCCGGAGGAGCCGCGGATGTTCGGTTCCAGGATCGCGATCCCCGCGGCGAGCAGGCACCGGTGCAGCGGGTCATACTCGGGGCGTGCCTGTACCTGGGGGCCGCCGTGCACCGACAGCAGGACAGGGTGCGGTCCCTGCCCGGTGGGCAGGTGCAGCCAGGCCGGGATCAAAGTGCCGTCGGCGGACCGGTACCGGATTAGCTCCGGCCCTTGCGCGGAGCCAGCGTTAGCACCTGCTGATGGCGTGCCGGTGAGGTAACGGGGCGGCTCGCTGGTGCCGAGGTGGAGCACGGCCGGAGTCGCGGGGCGGCCCGGTGTGTCGAGCCGGACCGCGAGAACAGTGCCGTCGGCGGACAGGCTCATCGCGGAGATGACGCCGCCCGGGACGGGCGGCAGCTCCAGGCTGGCGCCGTCGCGGAGGGCGCGGAGTACCGAATACCCGTCCTGGTTAACCGTCCAGGCCAGAGTGCGGCCGTCCGCTGACGCGACAGCGTCCTCAACGTCCCATGGCGGGCTGTCTAGGACGGAAAGCTTCCCGGTGCTCGGGCTGAACCTGGCCAGCCTGACATGATCCTGGTCCGTACCCGTCGCCAGGACGTGGAAGCTCTGGCTGTCCGCTGCCCACGGACCCGGATAGCAGTACCCGCCAGGCAGGGTATCGGTTACCGGTTCCAGCACTGTGCCGGGCGTGTCGGTGTGACCGAGCCAGCTGCGGCATTCGGTGTTGGAAGCCAGGGTGCCGGCCAGGACGTGCTCCCCGTCGGGCGAGACCGCAACGGCGAAGCCGTAGCCGTTCACCGGCCCGTGCCAGCGTTCCTCGACTCCTGAGGCGAGGTCGCAGGTGATCAGGTCGGGTATCGCGGGGTCCTCGCCTGGGCCGTTGTACACCAGCTGGCCCTTCGGGCCGAATGGGGCCTTCTCGGCCAGGAAATGCTGACCGGTGCCCTTTGACACCATGACCGGGTCCCCGCCGGCTGCGGGCATCACGTGAACCTGGTACTGCTCGTCGCCGTTTGCATCCGCGGTGAACGCGATCACCTTCCCGTCCGGAGACCAGGCCACCTCGCGGACCGCGCGGTCGGTGAAGAAGGTCAGCTGCCGCGCTGATCCCGCGCTGGCTGGCTGGATCCACAGGTTGAACTGGCCGGACGCGTCGCTGGCGTAGGCGATCATCGCCCCGTCCGCTGACAATGACAGCGACCGGCCGAGCCGCTGCGCGGGGAGGAAGTCCTCGTAGTTACTCACTGCGCCCCTTCCGGGTCTGATATCCAGCCGCGCTGATGTGCGATCGCTCCCGCGACGAAACGGCTCTTGGTCGGTACGTTCAGCTGCTTCAGGATCGCGGTCACGTGCCGGGACATGGTGCTTTCGCTGATGTCGAGCCGGTGCGTGATCGCTCCGTCGGTTAGGCCGGTCGCCATCAGCCTCAATATCTGGAGCTGCTCTTTTGTGAGCGGGCAGTCCGGCGGGGGCTGACTGTTCCCGAACCGGGTTGCCGACGCCCACTTGAGCTCGAAGTAATCCCGCAGCGCGTGCAGGATCGGGACGTCGCTGCCGCGGATCAGCAGTGCGCCGCCGCTCGCAGTCGGTGACAGGGGCAGCAGAGCGGCGAACACGTCGGCGAGCTGCATCTTCATCGGCACCACCTTGGCGACGCGGGCTTCCTCGCCTTCCGCGACGCTGCGCTCGATGTTCTTCAGGAAAATCGGGTGCTCGATCGCGGCCTGGTCGTAGATAGCCCGGCAGCGGACCTTTCCGCGGTGCGCGAGCGGGATCGCGATACCGCAGTCCTCGGTGATCGGCATGTCGGTGGTCGCGGTTTCCAGCGTCATCCAGTCCCGGTTCGGGCTGTGGATGAGGTCCATCGACAGCGCGAGGATCTCCTCCTTGTCAGTGAGGATCCTGGCAACGTGCCGAGGATCCTCACTGCCGCCACGCGCTGGCCCAGGCAGGATCTCGCGCAGCCGCTCAAGGCACTTCATGATCAGGTCGTGATCCTGTGCAGTCCTGGCCTGCAGCTCAGCTAGCAGCGTGAGCAGCGCCAGATCCGGTGACACGGCCTGGAACGAGGCCGCTGTGGTCGGGGTGTGCGGCGCGACGTGGGCCAGGCCGCGCGCAGTCAGGTCGCGGACCACATCGGCGCCCAGGGCCTCGTCGGCCCGGTCTTTCGGGACTCCGCCGCAGGTGAAGAGCAACCCGTGACCGGCAGCCAGTTCTTCGGGCACCAGGCCGTCCAAGGGCCGTTTCCCGTTGCTTTTGCTGCCTGCCATTCTCGTGACCTCCCCGCCACCCCGCCACCGTCCTCACAGTGATTGCTACCCAACGTATCGCCCGTGCGCTCGCCCCGGACCAGGAAAGCATGACGTGTAGTGGTCATATGAAAGCTAACCGTCACTGTTTTGCGTTACATCGGGGCTGGCCAGTGGTACACCGGGAGCATCATCAGCCCGTGCGAGGAGGGGAGGTGATCGGGATGTACGGGACATTTATCTCGCGGCCGGATGTATCGGCCGTCAACTGGATTGTGCGCCGCATAGGTGGCGCCATCGTGCTGGCCATGATGATCGCTATCGTGGTCGGCATCGTCGCCGGGCTCGCGGTGACAGGGCATGGGATCGCGACAGGGCACGAGATGAGGCCGGAGGCAAGTGGCATTGCGTGGGCTAAGTACTAGTTGCGGGAGAGAACGCACGCCGCAGCTGCGGGCGGGCCGACAGCGGGGTTACCTGGCGTCGGCCCGCTTTGGCGTCAAGGTCTAGATTGCCGGATCCGAGCGGCGGTGTGCCCCTGGCGGTCGCGTGTCCTCTTGCCAGTGGCAATGTCGTGCGTGGTAGAGTGAACATATCGTAGTCGGCAGGACGGCACATCCTCCGGCAACGGAATCCACGCAAACTCGACATCGATCGGAGACACCGTCATGCCCGTTCTTCAAGCAGTCACCGGCGTCGCTTCCCAGTTTGATTTGACAGAGCAGCCCTGTTCGCCAGTCTCTGCCTGGTACCCGCAACTCGCCGCGGTTGAAGACGCGGGGACCTCGCGCAACGACCGTGAAGTCGTACCTGGCAATCCTGGCGTGCCAGTTGAGACGGATCACTACATCGCCCCCGGTACCGGGGGGCACGGCCGCGCCAGGGTCGACGCGCTCCTGCCGGTGATCGCGGCCTACGGCTCCCGGGTCGCCGTCTTCCGCTACAACGAGACCTGCGGCGACAAGTTCCTGATCATGATCGCGCCCCGGCCCGCGCTCGACGCGCTGGAGATACTCCTGCCGTCACTCGCGCTTCAGATGGAGCGCGAAGCCCGCCGCGCAGCCCGCGCGTATGCTGCGTCCGTCCGGGAAGCGCTGCCGCAGGTTGACACCTCCGCGCGGCGTCGTGCCCTGGTAACGTCGTACTTCCGCGAGTACCTGCGCGGATTCGGCCTCGGCGTATCCGACCAGATCCGTTCCCTGCGGACGGAGACAATGGCGACCATGGGAGCCAGGCTGGCCAGGATCCTGGCCAGCCATGAGATCAGGGTCGACGAGACCTTCAACCGCAAATTCCCCGACCAGCAGCCGTCGCGGCCCGGCCACGCCGGCCACGCCGCCGCGAGGCGAGATGGCATCGATGCGGGCCACGCTGCCGACCTGGGCGGCGGGTATCTGGCCTCCCACGACCTGTATTTCGCGATGCTCTGAGCCTGAGGTGCGGGGGCACCGTCGGCATGTGCCTGGGGTGCCCCCGCTACGTTGGCGGACGGCCGGCGATCCCGCACGAGGCGGGCGGCACACGCCGGCCGTCCTGGGTTCCACGCGAACCCGACGGCGGAGGGGCGCGTAGCGCCGCACTCCGCTGCTGCCCGATCATAGGACGGTGGCACCACCGTCCGATGCCGATCCGGTTCCGCCCGGCCTGACAACGCTCCGGCTCTGGGCATCCCGGCACGGCCGCACTCTCGAAGCCGTACGGCATAAGTGGCGGAAGCAGGCCGGGTTCCCCGATCCGGTCGGCGAACTGCCCTCACGCGGTCGGCGCGGCGGGGGCCGGGGGCAGTTGCTCTTCGACGAGGCCGCACTCGATGCCTGGCTGGCTGCGCAGGCACATCTCGCTCCGCCCGAGCGGATCGATCTGACTGCACTCCGGGCCGATCCGGATGATCGGGTCACCCTCAGCCGGTTCGCCGCCATGATCGGCAAGGACCGCAAGACCGTTACCCAGCACCGGTCGCGTCCCGGCTTCCCAGATTGCGACCCGGACGGCAGGTACCGGGTCGGTGACCTGCTCCAGTACTGGAATGAGCGCCCGGGGCGGCGGACGATCTAGCCAGCGTCCAGGCCTAGGTCGGTTCCGGCCGTCGGCGGGCTGCCTAGCGACAAGGCCAGGTTGGTCGGAGCTGAGCGTGGTCAGCTGGTCCAGGACATAACAGGAACCCTCGTGCGAAGCGGCGTGCGGGACGTCCTGCATGCGAGGGGGCGAGGCCAACCCGGCCCGGGTGATCGGCGCCTCGTCCAGCAAGGGGTTGCGGGAGCCCTCGATGACACGGCACAAATCATGCCATTCGCACTTGGCTGCTCTGGATCCGCCGCGCATGCCCACAACGACGATTCATAAGGCCCGACAATCCCGGAGCGCGCTTTCGCAACACCACTCACATGTGCCCCGGACAGCAAGGTATGGGGTCAGCTTCGCTGACCTCTAATTTCTGGCGGGGCAGGCTTGGCAACTGAGGTTGTTGGGAATACTATGGTTGCCAACGAGAGGAGATGGTAACCATGGTTGAGTACATTCACCGCCCGGGGGACCTGCCGGTACCATCGGCAGCCCGCGGATCCGCCCGCAGGCGTCGCGAAGAAGGCGGCCGCCGCTACGGGATGATGATGAGGTTCACCGGTCCCGAGTACGACGCGCTCGCTGCTCTTGCCGCCGAGGCGGGGCTGAGCGTCCCGCGCTACCTGGTCGACAGCGCGCTAGCAGAAGCGGCGCAGCCACAAACGGCATCGCCTGCCATCATGGCCGAGATCACCGCGGTCAAGCGCCTCATCGCGAACTCGGCCAGCAACATCAACCAGATCGCCCGCAAGCTCAACTCCGGCGCCGCCCCGGACGCCAGCATCGCGCCATCTCTGGCTGCCGCCCGGTACGCGATGTCTCGCCTGGACGTGGTCCTCGACGCCATCGACCGGCACCGCGGGACGGCTCCGCCCCGTGAGCCAGCACAGTCGCGGTGCGCCCAGGACCAGGTGCCGCGCCAGGGTAATCATCCCGGAACGTGCCGGAATACCCGTCCGCGTCACCGGAGCGACCCGGCCGGCGGCTGCTCCGATGATCACCGGACGCCGGAATGATCGGCGAGGTCGTCCGCGGCAACGAAATGCCGCATCTGATCAGCTACTTGTTCGGCCCTGGAAAGTCCAACGAGCATGTCAACCAGCACCTGGTGGCCGGTTACGCCGACGCCGTGTTCACCGCCCACGACGAGCTCTGGCGGCAGCAGCCAGGCGTCCAGCGGCGTATCCACAAGGAAGCCCTCGACCTAGGCTGGCAGGTCGAGTTCCCCAGGTCCCGCTGGCGCGCCAATGCGGCCGGCGGGTACGTCTGGCACTGCTCCCTGTCCATCAAGGCCGAAGAAGGCCAGCTGACCGACACCCAGTGGACCCAGGCCGCCCATGCAGTCGCCGACGCCCTGGGATTCTCCGGCGCCGACGGTAAGTCGCCGTGCCGCTGGGTCGCCGTCCGGCATGGCCTGTCCGCCGGCGGCAACGATCACATCCACATCGCGGTCAACCTGGTCCGCGAGGACAGCACCATCGCCAGCACCTGGAACGACTACAGCAAGGTTGCCCGCGCCTGCGCCGAACTGGAAACGCGCTTCGGACTGCAGCACGTCCCCGGCCGGAGCACTGGCCGGAGCATTCCGGAACCCACCCGCGCGGACCGGGAGATCTCCGCCAGGAACGGAGAGCACGAACCACTCCGGATCCGGCTGGAACGCACCGTCCGCGCCTGCGCCGCCGCCGCGCACAGCGAGGCCCACTTCATCGCACTGGCCCGTGCCCGCAGCCTGATCCTGCGCCCCCGCTACGCCAGCGCTGCCACCAGGACAGAGGTGACCGGCTACGCGGTTGCCGCCCGCGACGCCCGCCACGCCTGCAGCACCAGGACCGGCGTCACCGGCCCGATCTGGTTCGGCGGCGGCAAGCTGGCCACCGACCTGGCCCTGCCCCGCCTCCGCGAACGCTGGGAAACCCCAGGCAAAGACCCCGCCATGACCCGGGCCGAGGCCCTGGCCGCCTGGTCGGGAGCGGCAACTCTCGACGGCCAGTCACCCGCGGGCAGCACCGCACCACGGGCCGGCCAGTACGACGCGGCAACCGCCGTAGCGGACGTCCTGGCGGCTGCGGCATCGGCCTGCGAACCAGACCATCCTGGCCCGCTCGCCAGGGCTGCGCGCCACATGGCTCGCGCTGCCTGCGCCCAGCCCGCCGGAGCCTCGCACCCCGAGCTGGCCGCAGCCGTCGCCGCCATGGCCAGCACGTTCACCACTGTCACCCAGGCAGGTTCCAGCCCGCAGGCCACCCTGATCCTGGTCCGCCAGGTAGCGCAGCTGGTCGACGCCTGCGTGGCCGCTAGGACCACCCAGGCCGCCACCAGGGAAGCAACCCGGGCCGGCTTCCTGGTCCGCGCCAGCCTCGCCGAGCTGACCAGCGCAGCCGAGCGGCAGGCAGCAGCCGCGCTGCCCGCCGTCCCGATCTACGACAGGGGGAACACCATCATGGACGAGCCGACCTACGAGGAAGACCTCCTCCGTCATCTCACCCAGGCCGGGGTCCTCGGCATCGAGGTCTACCGTGCCCTGACCGGCCAGCCGCCCGGCGGCGATGCCAAGGACGTAGCGGCCCTCAAAGCCGTCGGCTACACAGCTGAGACCCCTTGCGACGCGCACCTGCGCGAGGTCCTCGGCGAGACACGGTGGGCGAAGTACGTCCAGGACCCGGCGAGGATCGTGTGCGCCGCCGCGATCACCGACGGCGCCAAGGCTGGCTACGACATGAAAGCCCTGCTCACCAAGGTCTTCGGGCAGCGCGCCTGGGAGGACGATGCCCACTCCCCGTCCCAGTCGATCGCCCGCGTCCTGGCCTACCGGATCACCCGCGAGCTCGCTGACCCTCGCGCCCGCCGCAGGTACGCCCTCCCGTCGGCTGGCGAACAAGCCCA
>Ga0209530_1000556_pt1 | contig 24678 bp, 21 predicted proteins | sample BlaSpr_A8_Ref_O1_FD_187987 | JGI IMG/M metagenome (GOLD analysis project Ga0209530, IMG submission 187987) | Forest soil microbial communities from Thunder Bay, Ontario, Canada - Black Spruce, Ontario site 2_A8_Ref_O1 (SPAdes) (version 2) | ecosystem: Environmental > Terrestrial > Soil > Boreal...
ATTCTGGAAATCGAGCTGGGGATGGTGCAGCAGCGCGTGCTGGAGACGGCAAAGGGACGATTCTTGTTCCGCGTCACGCAACCGGCGCGGGACTTTTTGCTGAAAGAAGGCACGGACATGAAATATGGCGCGCGGCATTTGAAGCGCGCGATCGAGCGGCACGTGGTGTATCCGCTGGCGAGTTTGCTGGCGACGGAGCAGGTGTCCTTGGGCGACGTGATTTCGATTGATTGGCAGGGCGGCGAACTCGGCTTGACGTTCTTGAAGGAAGCCGAAGGCGCGCAGATACCGATGCCCTCGCCCATGGTGGAGCGTCCGGGCGAAGCCGCAGCCGCCATTTCCGATGCGCGCTCCGTGCCGATGCCTTCGGATCGTGCGCTGGGAGAAAGATTCACGGGTCGGCCGATTCGTTGAGATCGCGGACGAACCGTAAGAAGCAATCCTGTGCGACATGCTGGTGCTGCGGGATTCAAAAACTTGGAATTGCAGTGAAGACACACTGAAATGGTTTAGCGCGAGAGCGTTGATTTTTCCCAAGCGGGGAGCGCGCTGATCCGGATCGAACATGGAGCGACCATCCCCGGGGCGATGGAATCCATCCGGGCTGCTGATGGCATCACCGCGCAGGAGATAGCGGGCAAAGCTTCGCAAACGCAGAGGGAGTGAGTTTGAAGCCGGAGTGGAAACCGCGCGGGAGGGTCTTGCAAAGCGGGCGCACCGCCTGGGGAAAATTCCTGCGACGCGACGAATCCCTGATGATTAGTGGTGCGCGCTGGAATCCCTGGCGCCTTGGGCCGGGTATCGTGTTTGTGCTGGCATATGTGCTGCTCGATCGCATGACCGTTTTTTTTCAGATGTGGTCTGGGATCAGCGCATGGTATCCGCCTGTGGGACTGGCGGTAGGCGTGCTGGTGGGCATGGGGCTGGCGTACTCACCATTGATGCTAGTCGCCGGGGTCGCGGCCGGCATCGTGAATTACCACCAGTCGCCGTACACCGGAAGTTTTTGGATCATCAATCTCGTCGTTGTAGCGGCATACTCCGGGGCCGCGTATGTGCTGCGTCGGGTGCTGCGAGCGGAATCGCCGTTCCAAAGTTTGAGCGACGTCGTCCGGTACGTGGCTGTGGCGTTGGGTGTGGCGATTTGCGTGGCTCCGATGGGAGCGCTCTCGCTGCTATACAACCACTTGATCCGCCGGGCCGATTACATCAAGGCGAGCTTCAACTGGTTTATCGGAGATTCGGTGGCGCTGTTGTGCGTTGCGCCTTTTCTGCTGATCCACGTGATGCCGTGGGTGCGGAAGCGCGGCGAACAATACGCGCGCGGGGAACGTGGTGGCCGACTGAAAACTCCTTTGGTGCGAAGGCGCGTCACGGGTCGAGGTGGTGTACTGGAATCATCGGCGCAGGCCGGGAGCGTGGTGCTGGCACTGGGAATCGTATTCGCATCGAACCTGGCACAAAGCCACGAATTATTTTACCTGCTGTTCCTGCCCACGATCTGGGTGGCGGTGCGGCACGGGATAGCCGGGGCGACGTGCGTGGTGCTGGGGCTGGACATGGGCGCGATGGTGATGCTGAGAATTTTTCCGGAGGATTTGCATCGTCTGGCGATGCTGCAATTCCTGATGTTTACTGTTTCGTTGACCGGTTTGTGCCTGGGAGCTCTAACCACCGAACGGGAAAACAGTGAGCGAGGGCTGCGGACGACTGAAGCGCGATTGCTGGCGATGGTGGGCGCGATTGACGAGATCGTATTCGAATTTGACGGCGCGGGCATATTTCGCAACGTATGGACGACGAGTGAAGAGGCACTGGCGCGGCCGAAAAGCGAACTGATGGGCGCGAGCATCGCGAAAATATTCGGAGAAGAGATCGCGCGGCCATTTGTGGAGACGGTGCGGCGGGTGATCGCGACCGGGCGCGGCGAAAGCATTGAATACTCGCTGCCGTTCGGGAACGAGGTGCGCTGGTTTCTGGGACGCGTGAGCCGCATCCAGACGCCGGGCGAGGCCCCCAGGACCGTGTGCATGACGGCGCGCGACATCACCGCACGGAAACAGAACGAAGATGAACTGCGGCGGGCGAAAGAAGCAGCGGAGGCGGGTAGCCAAGCGAAGAGCGAATTTCTGGCCAACATCAGCCACGAGTTTCGCACTCCGATGAACGGGATTCTGGGGATGACGGAATTAATTCTGGATACGGACATCAATTCCGAACAGCGCGAGTACTTGGAAATGGTGAAAAGTTCCGCGGATTCGCTGCTGCGGCTGCTGAGCGACATTCTGGATTTCTCGAAAGTGGAAGCGGGAAAAGTGGAGTTGGTGAATCACGAGTTCGCGCTGGCGCCAAGCCTGGCGGAAACCCTGCAAGTGATGCGGTTCCGCGCGCAGCAGAAAGGGATTGAGCTGCGCTGGCGCATCAGCCCGGGAGCTCCGGACCGAGTGGTGGGAGACGCGACGCGGCTGCGGCAGGTGCTGGTGAACCTGGTGGGAAATGCGATCAAGTTTACGGAGCAGGGCGAGGTCTTGGTGCAGGTGGAAACCCAAGAGCAGAGCAAGGCGCGGGTGGTGCTGCATTTTCGGGTAAAGGACAGCGGCATCGGAATACCGAAGGATAAGCAGTCAATGATCTTTGAGGCGTTCACGCAAGCGGACAGCTCGACGACGCGCAAGTACGGCGGGACGGGATTGGGACTGGCCATTACCACACGGCTGGTGACGCTGATGGACGGAAAGCTGTGGGTGGAAAGCGAGTTGGGCCAGGGCAGCACGTTTCATTTCACAGTAACGTTCGGACTGGTGCAGGAAGAATCGGCGCTGGCCATGCGTGACCAAAATTGCGAGGGCGCCCTATGAACGAGACGAAAAACGTTCGCAAGAGAATTCTGGTCGCCGAGGACGATCCAGTCTCGCGGCGGCTGCTGGAATTATTTCTGGTGAAGTGGGGTTTTGAAGTTTCCATCGCCACCACTGGAACGGAAGCGCTGCAGATGCTGGAGCGGCTGGACGCGCCGCGCCTGGCGATTCTGGACTGGATGATGCCGGGAATGGAAGGCGTGCAGGTGTGCCAGAAGCTGCGCGAATCGGCGGACCGGAAGTACGTTTACGTGCTGCTGCTGACGGCGCGCACACAGAAGGAAGACCTGCTACAGGGTCTTGAATCGGGCGCAGACGATTACCTTACCAAGCCTTTCGATTCGCAGGAACTGCGCGCGCGACTACACGTGGGGCAACGGATTCTGGACTTGCAGGACCAATTGATCGCCGCCGGGGAAGAACTGCTCTATCGCGCCACGCACGACAACCTAACGGGAATGGTGAACCGCGGCGTGATCATGGATACGCTGCGCCGGGAACGTGCGCGCCAGGCGCGCGAAGGCGGGTCGTTCGGAATTGTGCTGATGGACCTGGACCATTTTAAATATGTGAACGACACGTACGGGCACCTGGCGGGCGACGATGTGTTGCGCGAAGCGGCGCAGCGCATGATGGCCTGCGTGCGGCCGTACGATTCGGTGGGGCGGTATGGCGGCGAGGAATTCCTGATCGTGGTGCCTTCTTCGGACGCGATGGGCACGCTGGGACTGGCGGAAAGAATCCGGCGGGCGATTGAAGCCAAGCCGATGATGACGAACTCGATTCCGATTGCGGTGACCGCGAGTTTCGGCGTGACCGCGAGCATTGATAAGATGCCGCTGGATGCGCAGGAGATTTTGCAACTGGCGGACGCGGCGCTGTATCGCGCGAAAGAACGCGGACGAAATCGTGCGGAACTGGCTAGTCCCACGGATTTGACGGCAAAGCATCCGGCATCACCCGATACTTTGGAACAGAAAACGACGACGCGTTGAGGCGTGAGCTGAAATTTCCTCGCAAGATCTTCTGGTTTTGAACCTGACCCGCACATTGTGGGTTGTGTGTGGCGCGGCGCTGCCTGCCTGTGGCACGATTTGCTTTCTTGCTTGAGAAAATCGCCGCGGGTGAGTTGCGCGGGAAGGATGACGCCGGAAAATATGTCGCGGCCGAAATTGTTTGTAGCGGCTTCGAGGATGGAGGTTTCTGCGTTGGAGCTGTTTCGCTGGCACGCGGAGCCGGGAGCGTTGGAACGGCTCACGCCGCCGTGGGAGCGCGTGGAGATGATCGAGCGCGCGGCTGGAATTCGCGATGGGGACCGCGGCGCAATGTGGGTTTACATGGGGCCGTTGCGTTTGCGTTGGACGTTTGAGCATAGCGGCTACATTGAAGGACGGCAGTTTCGGGATGTGCAGACTTCCGGACCGTTTCGCCGCTGGGAACACACACATTTGTTTATTCCCCAGGGGCCGGAGGCTTGCCGGTTGGAGGATCGGATTGAGTACGAATTGCCGTTTGGTGCGCTGGGGAATTTTTTGGGAGGCTCGACAGTGCGGCGGAAATTGGCCCAGGTGTTTGAGTACCGGCATCGCGTGACGGCGGAGGCGATGCGGGCGCGGAAGGAATGCCATTCTGGAGAGTGAGGACAGCGATCGGAGTTTGTGCGGTTGTAGGGGCGGGTCTGAGACCCGCCTCCACGGAACGGAGAAGAGGCTTGGCGGGCGCCGCGGGGCACCGTACGGTGGCGTATTGCGCGAGCGTTGTTTATTTGCAATTTGAGCGGTGAAAGCGATTCCGCGGGCGGGGGAATTTGGTGTACATTCTAAGGTGTAAGCGAACCGCGCCGAGAAACATTTGCGCCTCGAAAGGGTCCGGCCATGAATCCGACCAAACCAGGATCGGTTGTCAACAGTGAGGCTGCGGCTGATACGCGCCGCGAGACGCTGAGCGTCACCGACAACCGTACCGGCCGGCAGTTCGAACTTCCCATCACGCACGAAACGATCAAGGCGCTGGACCTGCGTCCGATGAAAGTGCAGGACGCCGATTTTGGGATGATGAGTTACGACCCGGCGTTCACGAACACGGCATCGTGCACGAGCAAGATCACTTATATTGATGGCGACAAGGGAATCCTGCGGTACCGCGGCTATTCGATCGAAGAGCTGGCGGAAAAAAGCACATTCATCGAGACGGCCTACCTGATTCTGTACGGCGAGCTTCCCACTAAATCGCAGCTGGCGAACTGGTCCTACAACATCACGCATCATACGTTTATTCACGAGAGCATCAAGAAATTCATTGATGGATTTCATTACGACGCGCACCCGATGGGCATGCTGATTTCCACGGTGGCGGCGCTTTCGACTTTTTATCCGGACGCGAAGGATATTTTCAATCCGGATTCGCGGCGCAAGCAGACCTACCGGCTAATCGGGAAGATGCCGACCCTCGCGGCGTTTGCGTACCGGCACACGCTGGGCATGCCGTTTGCATATCCGGACAACGATCTGAGCTACTGTGGGAATTTTCTGAACATGCTGTTTCGGACGACGGAATTGAAATATCGTGCGAACCCGACGCTGGAGCGCGCGCTGGATATTTTGTTTATTTTGCACGCGGACCACGAACAGAATTGCTCTTCGACGGCGATGCGGGTGGTGGGCAGCTCGCACGTGGATCCTTATTCGGCGACGGCGGCGGCGACGGCGGCGCTGTATGGGCCGCTGCACGGCGGTGCGAATGAAGCGGTACTGCGGATGCTGCTGGAAATCGGGTCCATCAATAATATTCCCGCGTACATCAAGAGCGTGAAGGCGGGAGAAAAGCTGCTGATGGGTTTCGGGCATCGCGTTTACAAGAACTACGATCCGCGGGCGCGCATCGTGAAGCACATTGCTTATGAAGTTTTCGACGTGATGGGGAAAAATCCGCTGATTGAGATTGCGCTGGAGTGCGAGCGCATTGCGCTGGAGGATGAGTACTTCGTGAAGCGCAAGCTTTATCCGAACGTGGATTTTTATACTGGCTTGATTTATCAGTCCATGGGATTCCCGACGACGATGTTCCCGGTGCTGTTCGCCATCCCGCGGACGGCGGGCTGGATCGCACAGTGGGAAGAGATGTTGCTGGATCCGGAGCAGAAGATTTCGCGGCCGCGGCAGGTTTATTTGGGCGCGGATCTGCGCGGGTATGTTTCGCTGGATAGTCGGAAGTAAGACGGGTTCGGCGATAAAGGCAGTGGCTAGTGATTGGTGGTTAGTGGCTAGAAATAGCTTCGAAGCTTGTTGCTTTCTCACCCTGTACGGCCCGACTGACAAAAATTGGCACGTTGTTACGTAGGCTTTTGCTGTATAGTGCGTTTCGCGTGACGCTTTCTGCGTACGGCTTCTCCCCGGAGCCTACAGCGGAAAAGTGATTGCATCTGGCGGGAATCTCTGGCAAAACACTCTATCGCCCCCGGGGGGCAATCCTGATGGACATTTCAACGCGCCAATCTGGAACAGCCACGATTGTGGACGTGGTTGGCGACATCACCCTTTACAATTCGCCGCAGGTGCGGAAAGTGCTGTTGGAATTGCTGAAGGATAAGAAAGCGCCGCGGGTGATCGTGAATCTGGAGAGAGTGCGATATATAGATAGCGCTGGGGTGGCGTCGCTGGTTGAGGGATTGAAGCTATCGCGAGATTTGAAGAGCACGTTTGCGCTGTTTGGGCTGAGCCGGACGGCGCGGGAAGTTCTGGAGCTGACTCGCCTGATCAAGGTTTTTGAGGTATATAACACCGAAGAAGAAGCACTGCGCGGCGGCAGCACCAACGTCGCTCCCGCCAGATAGGAATTCGGGCGGTTTTTGCGCGGAATTGGTTGAAGGGTTTCACCCGTCTCGACTCACTGATGCCACTCACAGAAACTATTGGCGCGGCCACCTTAGATGGTTTGGCGTATGTAGGGGGCTTAGCGCGACTGACCGGCGGGGCGCTACGGGCCGTCTTCATCCTTCCTTTTCAGGGTAAGAAATTCCATGTTGGTCGTGCGATCCACCAGGCGATGTCCGTCGGGGTGGAAGCGCTGCCCATTACTTCGCTGATTTCTTTTTTTGTGGGGACGATTCTGGCGGTGAACGCGGCGTACGAGCTGCGCAAGTTGGGCGCGCTGCACTTTGTGGCGAGCGGCGTGGCGATTGCGATCACGCGCGAACTGGGGCCGTTGATGACGGCGATCGTGGTGATTGGCCGGTCGGGGTCGGCGTTCGCGGCGGAAATCGGCACGATGAAGGTGAATGAAGAGATTGACGCGATGGAAACGATGGCGCTGGAGCCGGTGCAGTTTCTGGTGGCGCCGAAATTTCTGGCGATGGTGCTGATGGTGCCGTGCCTGACGTGTTGGGCGGACTTCATGGGAGTGATCGGCGGCGGCGTCTTTGGCGTTTCGAGTGCAGGGTTTACGTGGGGCACCTACATACAGGCGACGCTGGATGCCCTGGTGGAGCGCGACATCATGACCGGGCTGATTAAGGCCGCGATGTTTGGACTGGTGATCACGGCGGTAGGCTGCCAGGAAGGCTTCTTGACGGGATTGGGCTCGGAACAAGTGGGGCGTTCGACGACATCGGCGGTGGTGAAGTCCATTTTTCTGGTGGTTATGGTGGATCTGATTTTCACGACAATTTTCTACGTGACGTCGCCACGGTAAATCTATGAGCCCGAATCCCACGCCCAAGCCGAGCGCGGCACCTTCAGCGATATCGGTGCGCAACCTGCGGGTGAAATACGGCGAGCGCGAGATTCTGCACGGAATTAGTTTTGAAGTGCCGGCCGGCGAGACGCTGGTGATATTGGGCGGGTCGGGTTCGGGGAAAAGCACGCTGTTGCGCACGCTGGTAGGACTGGAGACGCCGAGCGCGGGTGAGATCTGGATTCAGAACAAGGATTTCGCGTCCATATCGGAAGACGAGCGCGACGAATTATTGAAAAAGATGGGAATGTCGTTCCAGGGCGGGGCGCTGTTTGGGTCCATGACGGTGGGGGAAAATGTGGCGCTGCCTCTGCAGGAACACACCAACCTGGACGAATCCACGATCGAGATCATGGTGCGATTGAAGCTGGACCAGGTGGGGCTTTCGGGTTTTGAAAGTTATATGCCCGCGCAATTGAGCGGCGGGATGAAAAAGCGCGCGGCGATCGCACGGGCGCTGGCGATGGACCCGGAGATATTGTTTTTCGACGAGCCCTCGGCGGGACTGGATCCCATTATCGCGGCGGGGATTGACGAGCTGATATTGAAATTGAAGAAAGCGTTTCGCATCACGATTGTGGTGGTGACGCACGAATTGGCCAGCGCTTTTTTGATCGCCGACCGGATGATTTTGCTGGATAAGGGCGTAATCGTGGCGAACGATACCGTAGCAGAAATGCAGAAGAGCCTGCAGCCGCGCGTGCGGCAGTTTCTGGACCGCGTGCCGGAACCGGAATTAACAGGTGAGATTGATTACCTGCAGATGTTGACGGGGGACGTACCGCCGCAGCGTCAATAGCACGGCGCCAGAACCGGCTTGCCGGGACTGGCGAAGCAAAGGGGCCGTGATATACTCCCCCGCAATCCAGGGGCAGCTGCGCGGTGCAGTGCGCAGAAACAGTCGAGGACACGGATGGAATCGAAGCGCGAGCAGGCATACGTCGGACTTTTTGTGTTGGTGGTGGCGGCCTTGCTCATAGCCACAGTATTTGCCCTCTCCGGTACGCTGGACAAGGCGGACACGCCATACCACGCGTATTTCAAGAACGCCGGCGGATTGGGGCCGGGCGCGGAAGTGCGTTACCTGAACGGGCCTCCGGTGGGACGAGTGGGCAAAGTGCAGTTTGACGCGCAAGATCCCACACGAATGAAAGTAGATTTCACAGCGAAGCCGAATATCCCGGTGAAGACGGACAGCACGGTGGTGGTGACGAGCACGAGCCCTTTGGGAGAGAATTTCCTGGAAATTCTGGCTGGTTCCGCGGCGGCGCCACGAGCGCAGCGCGATGCGATATTGAAATCGAAAGAACCGACGAGTTTTTCGGACATTGCGGACAGCATCAACGCGCTGACGCCAAAGGCGAACGAGCTGATTGAGAACTTGAATTCGCGGGTGGTGGAGTTGAAGGTGACTCTGGCGCGGGTGAACGACCTGCTGAACGATCAAAACCGCGACAATATTTCCGCGAGTCTGAGCAACGTGCGCGGGATGCTGCAAGAGAATCGCCCGTTGGTGCACTCGACGCTGAACCATATCAATGACGCGACGGCCAACCTGAAGCCCGTGATTGCGAGCTTCCAGAAAACTTCGGACCAGGCGGATCAAACGCTGCAGCATCTGGACGGAATGCTGACGGAAAACCGTGCGGACATCCGGCAGGCGATCATTGATCTGCGCAAGGCGCTGGTGAACGTCGATTCGCTGGTGGCATCGCTGAACGACACGGTGACCGACAATCAGGAAAATCTGGACGAGATTATTGATAACCTGCGTCACGTCACGGAAAACCTGAATTCCTTCACGGAGTCCATCAAGACGCGGCCCTATTCGATCCTACGCGCGGCCGACCCGAAGCCACATAAACCCGGATCGGAGCCGCCGAAATAGCAGAACGGAAGCGACAGGAGAATTCGTTTGCAGAGACAGCCAGGCAACGACGCGAAGAAACAACGCGAGAAGGAGCAAAGAGTGTTGAGCCGTCGCATGCAGTTTAGCGCACTCCTGATGCTGGCGATGCTGGTGGCCGGATGCGGCGCGGCGCGCCCGGTGAAGTATTACGTTCTGGATGTGGACCCCGCGCCGGTGAGTTCGGCCTCGGCGCAGATTCCAGTGACACTGCTGGTGGCACGATTGGTGGCCTCGCAGCTGTATCACGACGACCGGCTCGTGTACGGGTCTGGTCCGGTACAGCTGGGGACGTACGAATATGACCGCTGGGCGGAACCGGCGGCGGATATGGTGCAGAATATGTTGGTGACGGTCCTGCGCAGGCAGGGTCAATTCCGCTCGGTTTCGAAAGTGACGAGCAATGTGCGCGGGGAGTATGTGTTGCGCGGGCACTTGTTTGCGATGTACGGCGTGGACCAGCCGGAGCTGGTGGCGCGTTTTACGCTGCAGCTGGAATTGTATGATCCAGGCACGCGGACTACCGTATGGAGCCAGATCTACACGCACGATGAACCGGTGCAGGGGAAGACTGTGCCGGATATTGTTATTGCGATGGATAAGAACGTGACCGCAGGGTTGCAGCAGCTTGCGGGTGGGATCGCCCAGTATTTTGCAAGTCATCCGCCGCAGCAGGCGCAGCCGGGGAAGTGACACGGCGGTGACCAATCTGTGGAACGGTTGATTGGTACTTCAGTGGTTGAAGCCGCATTGATTTTTCTGCGCTAGTATCGTGGCCCTTCGAGCCTGTCACAGACAGCCTCTCGGAATGAACTGAAGCCACGACCTACAAAGACCTTCTCGTTCCCTCAGCCACTCCACACTAAGTCTAAAGGCTATAGAAAACCGCGGCGGGTTTCATTTTGGAGCAGCGTTCAAGTTTTTTGCGAATCTTCCGATAGATCCCTCGTAGGACTCCGTACTAGTGGTCCGTACCCCTGTTATGTGCCAGCGGATGGATACGCGCTTGCTCCGTATTACTCCGAGTGGCGTGCCGGCGCGCGAACGATTTGCTTCGGGAATATGGGACGCGGCGAAAGGATGGGTATGGATTTTTTGCGACAGGTGTTCGGGGCGGGCGAATTCATGCCGCATGGTTATTGCTACATGTGGAATCCGGGATTGGTTTGGCTGCACGTGGTTTCGGACTCGCTGATTGCTCTTTCTTATTTCACGATTCCCTTCACGCTGCTGTGGTTTGTGCGCAAGCGGCGAGACCTGCCGTTCAGCTGGATGTTCGTGCTGTTTGGCGCGTTCATCGTGGCGTGCGGGGCGACGCACGTGATGGAAGTGTGGAATTTGTGGCACGCGCAATACTGGCTGGCAGGCGGGTTGAAGGCGCTGACGGCGATCGCGTCTTTGGGGACGGCGATTTTGCTGGCGCGGCTGGTGCCGCAGGCGCTGGAGCGGCCGAACATCAGCCAATGGGCGCGAGCGAATGCGGCGTTGGAAAGTGAAATTCACGAGCGCCGGGAGTTGGAAATCGATCTGCGGATTAGCGAAAGCCGCTGCCGCGAACAGGCGGAGTTGCTGGACCTGACCCACGACGCAGTGATCGTGCGAAATCTGCGGAATGAAATTACCTATTGGAATCACGGCGCGGAGGAATTGTACGGGTGGCGCGCCGAGGAGATTATGGGCAAGGTGACGCACGAACTTTTCCAGACAGTGTTTCCGAAGGCGCCGGCGGAAATCGAGCGGGAAACGCTGGAGAGCGGATCTTGGGAAGGTGAATTGACGCACGGGCGGCGTGACGGCTCGGTGGTTACGGTGTCCAGCCGCTGGGTGCTGCACAAGGACGAGCAAGGAAGCCCCAACGGTATTTTGGAGAGCAATCGCGAAATCACCGCCAAGCAAGCTGCGGAGGAAACAGAGCGGAAAAGCGACGAGGAAAACCGCCAACGCGAGATCCGTTTCCGCCTGTTCATAGCTGCGGTGAAGGATTACTCGATCGTGAGCCTGGACCCGGATGGATTCGTCACGACCTGGAATGCCGGGGCCCAGCGCCTAAAGGGCTATTCAGCCGAGGAAATCATAGGCCAGCATATGTCGCGGTTCTATCCCGAAGCAGACATCGCGAGCGGCAAGGCGGAAAGTGGATTGCGGCAGGCCGCTTCCGCTGGACACATGGAAGATCAAGACTGGCGAGTCCGCAAGGACGGCTCGCAATTCTGGGCGGAAGTAGCGATCACCGCAGTGCACGATTCCGCAGGAAAATTGATTGGATTCGTGAAAATCGCGAAAGACATAACTTCGCGGCGCGACTCCGAAGAACAAATCCGAAAACTGAATGTGGAGCTGACCCAACGGGTCGAGGAGCTAGGCAGCGCGAACCGCGAACTGGAATCGTTCAGCTACTCGGTGTCGCACGACTTGCGAGCGCCGCTGCGGCACATGGACGGCTTCGCGCGCATCCTGAAGCAGGAACACTCCTCGAAAATGGCGCCGGAGGCGATTGTGTACGTAGATCGCATCTTGGAAGCCGCGACGCACATGGGTCAATTGATTGATGACCTGCTAAACCTGGCGCGGATAGGGCGCCAGGAACTAAAACGCGAAAAGAAGCAGATGGCGGGACTGGTGAAGCAAGTGATGGCGGAGTTGCCCGCCGAAGCGCAGGAACGAAGCATTGAGTGGAGGATCGAGCCGCTGCCGGAGATGAACTGCGATCCGGGGCTGGTGAAATTAGTGTTTGCTAATCTGCTGGCGAACGCCGTGAAGTTCACGCGACTACAGCCAGTGGCAGTGATTGAAGTGGGTTCGCGCATCACAGGCGGCCAGCTGACAATTTTTGTGCGCGACAACGGAGTAGGTTTCGATCCGCGATATGCCGATAAGCTCTTCGGAGTGTTCCAGCGGCTGCATCGGCAGGAGGACTTCGAAGGAACGGGGATCGGGCTGGTCACCGTGCAACGGATAATTCGACGGCACGGAGGCGAAATCTGGGTGGAATCCCAGGTGGATGCCGGAACTACATTTTTTTTCACGCTGGGCCCGCTATCACAATCGTCTGGCGAACCGCGAACCAAGGAGGTCGAAAGTGCTTGAGACAGAAACAGTAGAAATTCTGTTAGTGGAAGATACTCCCGCCGACGCTGAACTGGCGCTGCACGCGCTGAAGAAATCCAAGGTAGCCAACCACATTCTGCACGTGCGCGACGGCGCGGAAGCGCTGGATTTCATGTTTTGCCGCGGTGCGTATTGCCTCCGCAGCGAAGAGAACCGGCCCGTGCTGGTGTTGCTGGATTTGAAGCTGCCAAAAGTGGATGGGCTGCAAGTGTTGAAACAGATCAAGAGCGACCCGCGGACCATGGCGATTCCGGTGATCATGATGACGTCGTCGAAAGAAGAGTCGGATGTCGCGGCCGGTTATCAGCTGGGGGTCAACAGTTACATCCAGAAACCGGTGAACTATGGGGAGTTTCAGGAAGCAGTGCGGCAACTTGGAATGTATTGGCTGCTGGTGAATACCAAACCGCCGGAGGCCGCGTTCCAGACTCGCTAGGAGCTAGTGAATTCATGTCCGGGATTCAATTAAAAGACTCATCGATGCGATCGAGGTCCCTGCGGATTCTGATTGCCGAAGACAACCGCTCGGACCTGGAACTGACGATACGTGAACTGGAGAAGTCCGGTTTGGATGTGGAGATTGATTCGGTGAGCACACGCGAAGCGTTCGCCGAAAAAGTTCGCAGCCATACGGTGGACATGGTCCTTTCCGACTATCGCATGCCGGGATGGACGGGGATGGACGCGTTTTCTGAAATCGTAAAATCGGGACAGGATATTCCGCTGATCTTGGTTACCGGAACGTTGGGGGATTTGAAGGCGGTGGAGTGCATTCAGATCGGGATGGCGGATTACGTGCTGAAGCAGCAACTGGCACGATTGCCGATGGCGATCTTGCGCGCGCAGGAAGGAAAACTGCTGCGTGACGCGCAGAAGGAAACGGCGGCGGCGCTGCGGGAGGGCGAAGCGCGCTTTCGCCTGCTGGTGGAAAACGCGCCGGACGCAATCGTGGTGCTGGATTTGGAAAGCGGAATGTTCAGCGACTGCAACGAAAATGCACTGCGGCTGTTCCGGCTGACGCGGGAAGAGCTGATGCGTTGTGGGCCGGGGGAATTGAGTCCACCGTTTCAGCCGGACGGGCGGCACTCTGCGCTGGCAGCGCGCGAATGGGCGGACCGAGCGACTGGGGCGACACCATATTTCGGGTGGACGCACCGGAACTCGCAGGGGGAAGAAATTCCTTGCGAAGTGCACGTGGTGCGACTACCTTCGCCGGCGCATAAACTGATTCGCGGCAGCATTCTGAACATCACGGAGCGCAAGCACGCGGAAGAAGCTCTGCGGGAAAGCGAGGCGCGCTATCGCAGCCTGGTAAATAATGCGACGTATGGGATTTATTGGGTGACGCTGGAAGGGGACCTGCTGGACGCCAATCCGGCACTGGTGCAAATGCTGGGGTACGAGTCCATTGCGCAGCTGCTGGAGCTTGAAAGTACTCTGCTCTTGTACTGCGACCCGGCGGCGCGCGACGCGGTCGCAAACCGTTATCGCGAGCACGACCGCGGCGACACGACCGTGGAATGGAAACGCAAGAATGGCAAGATCATCAGCGTGCGGTTGATTGGCAGGCGGTCGCGCGACGTGCGGCGCAACACGGATTGCGTCGAGGTGATTGTTGAGGATGTGACCGAACGGATCGCTCTTGAGAAGCAGCTGCGGCAAGGACAGAAATTCGAAGCGATCGGGCAGCTGGCGGGAGGAATTGCGCACGACTTCAACAACATGATCGGAGCGATTCTGGGCTGGGCAGAGATTGGGCTGGACGAAACGGGCGCGGACACGCGTTTACACCGGCATTTCGAAAAGATCCGGCACCAGGCGGTGCGCGCCGCGGCCCTGACCAAGCAATTGCTGGCATTTGCGCGGCGGCAGATACTGGAGCCGCGCAACATGGACCTGAACCAGAACGTTACGGAGACGCTGAGCCTGCTCGAGAAAGTGATCGGCAGCAACATTGAGATTAAGACGAACCTGGCTGCGAATCTGACGTTGGTGTGCGCCGATCCAACGCAGGTGGACCAAGTGATCATGAACCTGTGCATCAATGCGCGCGACGCGATGCCGGGAGGCGGACGGCTGACGATCGAAACCGGCAACAGCGTCTTCGATGAAAAATATTGCGCGATGCATACCTTCGCGCGACCCGGCCATTACACCATGTTGGCTGTGACGGACACCGGCACGGGGATGGATGCGGCCACGCTGGATCGCATCTTCGAACCTTTTTTCACGACCAAAGAGACGGGCAAGGGGACGGGGCTGGGCCTGGCCACGGTGTATGGGATCGTCAGCCAGCATGACGGTTTTCTGCAAGTGTACAGCGAGGTGAACGTCGGCACGACGTTCCGGATTTATCTACCAATAACGCCGACCGCGGAAAAAGCTCTGGTGGACGAAGAAGAGACCGGCCCGGTACGCGGCGGGGTGGAAACGATTCTGATCGCCGAAGACCACGAAGGGCTGCGCGAGCTGGCGCGGGAAACGCTGACGAATCTGGGCTACGACATCTTGCTGGCGAACGACGGGGAAGAAGCGGTGCGCGTATTTCAAGCGAATCGCGACCGCATTGATTTGCTGTTGCTGGACGTGGTGCTGCCGAAGGTGAACGGTCCGGAAGCTTACGCGCGGATATGCGCGGAAAAACAGCATGTTCCGGTGATTTTCGCAACGGGGTACAGCCCCGAAATGGAACTGCTGCGTAGCGCGCAGGAGCTTGGGCTGACTGTGCTGCAAAAGCCTTACGTGCCGCGAGAGCTGGCGCGGCGAGTGCGGGAGACGCTGGATCGGCAACCAGCGAAGGTCCACCGAGGTTAGCTCTGCCCGATAGCGGGGAGTTGTGTTTGTGCGGACACGCGTCGGTAGGACGGGTGATAACCGCTCGGCGAACCGCTAAAGTCGCGGAAGGGCTGCGGCAAGACGGCAATTGGAGTTGACACCGTTTCTTCGGGCATGATAAGGAATCGTACAACAGTGGATTCCGGCGGAAACGTCGGATTGCCAGGGCGTCAGGCTCTCCACACGCAAGCCAGTTCTGCGACGCTCTCGCAACAACCCCACCCACCCCGGGAGGTGGATGCCACCTGGCATCTGCCTCCCGTTTTTATTTTTGGCACTGCTTGGCAACAGGCTTGGATTCATGGGGATACGGATAATCCTAAGATTAGTGCGGGGTAGCGGGCCACCGGTTACGCGCTGACGTGCGCAGCGACGACTTCAAAATCAAAGGCAACTTCAAAGACGCCCGCCTAAAAAAGCACGCGGCCGCTACAAATCCAACGGCAACTGCGAAAGAGGCGGCGAGCGGCCGGCGCAGGTAACGGAAACCGAAATGGCAGGGTCAAAAGCCCCCATCCGCAAAGTTTGGATGGCTGCCGCAGAGTCAAAAACTGCGCCTGAAAATGTTTGTCGAAAAGCTGGAAGGCCAGAACCTACAAAGATAATCGGGTTTGGACGCTGTGAATTTTGTAGGCGGCACGGTGCACGGAGCTTGCTTTCGCGAGTGGCGAAAGGGTTATAATGCGGCCACTTAGCCGTGGGGCGCAGAGGCAGCGTGGTTGCTGTGAGCTGACGCTTGACGACAGGCGGACCCTCCGCCTGGTGAACGCTGGGAAAGAGCAGGGTCGCGAGCGCGGCCTGGGAGGCGAACATGGGCCTGCAAATGTCGACGCGAAAATCCGGTAACGTCATCATTCTGGATTTGGTGGGGCGGCTGATCATCGGCACCAGCAACGATGCGCTGAGCAGTGAATTGCGCAAGTTTGCGGAAGCGGGGCCGGCGGAGGTCATCATAAATCTGGTGGCCGTTTCGCAGATGGACAGCTCGGGGATCAGCACGCTGGTGCGTTCGTTTGTGACGCTGGAGCGGCAGGGCGGCGGATTAAAATTGCTGAATCCAACTGGACATGTGCGCGAAGTTCTAGAGCTTACGCGGTTGATACAATCCATTCCTACGTTCACGGATGAAGGCAAGGCTGTCGCCGCGTTTCGCGGCGGCGTAGCGCACGCGTAGCACCCCGTGGACCAACGACGTCCCGGACCAGCAATGAACTCTCGCGAACATTTTGCCGCTCATTTCTTGAGACGGCTTCCCTTGTTTGGACTGCTCGCTTGCGTTGGTGTGTGCTTGATGGCTCGTAGCGCGCGTGCTCAGGATCTCTATGACTTCAACTCCGCTGCTTCTGAGGTCGCTGTAGCAATCGATAAGGCTTCGCCGCACTCGACGCCCACCGGCGTTCTTGTTACTGATTTTACGGAGACGAACGGTCCCGATAGTCAGCTTGGAGTAGTTCTTGCACAGAATTTTTCTCAGTCTTTACGAGCCCACGCGGGGAATTTCACAGTTTTAGACCGCATTGATGTCGAGGACGCGATCTCCAATCACAAACTACCGAGCGGAGCGCTTTCGAGCCGCACAATAACCGCTTGTTGCGCGCCCGAGTCGGGCGCGAAGCTAATCGTCGGCGGGCAAATCGAATATACACCCGAGAACATAATCCTCGATCTAGATATCCAATCGTCCGACCAAGGCAATAGAATTTTTTGCAAGAGAATCATCACGCCACTCACTCTTGCGATGGAAACGCTAAAAGCTAAAGCTGCGGTTGGTACCGAGGCGATTTTCGGGGAAGACAACGCGGTGTGGGTGAAGGCCGGAAATTCGCAAATGAAAACCCCGGACGCCTGGCCTGGAAAGGCCGGTATTCTTATCCGGCATGTGTATATTGTCCGCAAGCTCAATACTCAGCCGCCGCGGTGAAAGCTAAGATTATGGGGACCTTGGTGCTTTCGGTGGTGATCGGTGTAGATGGGACGGCGCAAAGGATATCTGTGCAACGCGCGCTTCCATGCGGATTGGATCAGCAAGCGATCGAGTCAGTAAAAGGATGGAGATTCAAGGCTGCAACTGGCCCTGACGGCAACCCAGCCGCAGTGGTCCAAAAGATTGAGGTTACCTTCCACTTGTACTAAGGTCGTTACGCGTTTTTCTTCAGTTCGGCGAGGACCAGTTTGGCTACTTCTTTGAGGGTGTCGAAGACGCCTTGGCCGGTTACGGCTACGGCTTCCAGGGTGGGCTCGTTCTTTACGAGGAGATTTTTCTGCAAATCAGCGACGGAGAGAATGTTGGGGAGGTCGCGCTTGTTGAGTTGCAGAACATAGGGGATGGAAGTGAAGTCGAGGTTGTGATCTTTCAGGTGTTCGCGCAAGTTGTCGAGAGTTTCCAGGTTGGCGTCGAGCCGCTCTTCCTGTGAATCGGCGACGAAGACTACGCCATCGGCGCCTTTCAAGATCAAGCGGCGGCTGGCTTCGTAAAAAACTTGTCCGGGAACGGTGTAGAGATGAAAGCGGGTGCGAAAGCCACGGACGGTGCCCAGATCAAGAGGAAGAAAATCGAAGAAAAGAGTGCGATCGGTTTCGGTAGCGAGCGAAACCATCTTTCCCTTTTGATTCGCTCCGGTGTGTTCGTAGATCCACTGCAAGTTGGCGGTCTTGCCGCCAAGGCCAGGGCCGTAGTAAACAAGCTTGCAGTTAATTTCGCGAGCGGGAAAATTTATAAAGGGCACAATTTCCTCAAAATAAGCAGACTCGTACTTATAGCATAGCCCCCTGCCAAGGGCCAACGCGCGCCCGCGAAGGATGCTTCGCAACTGATAACCCGAGGAGGTGACCCGGAAGGGGGCAGTGCGCCGAAATGCCGGCCACGCGGGGGTTTCACGGGTGCGGGCCGCTCGGGGCGCGAAGCTGCGGGAGTGTGCGATTCGTGATAATTTGACCGCGGATTTCGAGGGCGTGCGGGCGCGGGCGAGAGTGATGAACAAAGGCGACAACAAGCTGCTGTTCGCGGTGGACATGGCCGGGACGCTGCTGTTTGCGATTGAGGGCGCGACGGCGGCGACTGCGGGCAACCTGGATCTGCTTGGGGTGATGGTGCTGGCGTTTGCGACGGCGCTGGCGGGCGGAATCATCCGGGATCTGCTGATCGGCGCGACACCGCCGGCATCGTTGCGCGACTGGCGCTATGCGGCGACGGCGTTCACGGGCGGCGCGATTGTTTTCTTTTTGCATCGTTACGTGCTGGGGATTCCCGGGTCCGCGATGGTGGTGCTGGATGCGGCGGCACTGGCGCTCTTCGCGGTGGCCGGGACGGAGAAGGCACTGGAATTCAACGTGCATCCGTTCATCGCGATTTTGCTGGGTGGAATGACGGCGGTGGGCGGAGGAACCTTGCGCGATATTTTGCTGGCGCGGGTGCCGCTGGTGCTGCGCGCGGAAGTGTATGCGACGGCGGCGCTGGCGGGGTCGGCATTGTTGATCATCGGCAGAAGGTTGCGGCTTTCCGCGACGCAGGCGGCGGTGGTGGGCGGAACTTTTTGTTTTCTGCTGCGGCTGGTGAGCGTGTGGCAGCACTGGAATTTGCCGAAAGCCGCGGGGAACTGAGCGCGGCGGGATGGGGCGGCGCGCACGATGGCGCGAAGCTGCTGCGTTGCTGGGTGTGGGGATCGCGCGCCAATTGCTGCGCGCGACCCTCCAGCCTAGAAGCGATACCACCGCGTGCTACGCGCGTGGTCGGTGCTTGCTCAGTGCGTGAAGCTGACGTTGATGCCGGTGGAGAAGATCACGTCATTGGATTTTGTTCCGGCGATCGGCGGATCGGTAACGTAGCGGTCGGTGAGCGACGTTTGCCAGCCGAGCCACTTGTTGATTTTGGTGACGGTAGCGGCGTCGAGCGAGAAGCGGTATTGGCTGGTGTCGCTGAGATCCGGATAGAAATAGAAGACTTCGGTGAACGTGGTGGATTTTCCGAACTTGTGCATGAAGTTTTCGCCGAGAGTGATGCCGGCCAAATTGCGGTCCACTGCGATGGCGGCGCCGTTGCCGTAGTTTTCACGCGTGTAGTTCGCGCCGGCGAGAAAATCGAAAGTGGTGTTGGGATTGTTGATGATGTGCACCCCCAGGCCGCCGCTGTAGATTTGGCGCAGGTTGAGATCCTGCAGCGCGTCGTGCGCGTAATCGGCACTGACGAACCAGAAGATGCGCTTGGTAAAGTTGCGGTCGTACTTCGCGCCGCCAAGAATGGAATTGGCGATTACGCCGCCGCCGGGCAGATCATTGGTGGAGTAGAGAGAAGACTCGTAGAACGTTACTTCGTCATTCAAGGTTTTGCGGTCGGCATTGAAGCCGGTGGTGAGGTTAGTGGTTTCGCTATTGCCGCGCGCGACCGCGAAGCCGAGGTTAACGCCGCCTTTCCATCCTTCGATGAGGCTGGGGTGCAGGCTCTTCTCGTAGGCGGTTTCCACGTCGAAGGAGCGGACGACGGTTACCTGCGCGAGCGGTACCTGAACCGTTGCGTTATTCGCAGTCTGGATTACCAGGTTTGTGCCATCGGTCGAGACTGTGCCACTGACTGTTTTCTTATCTGGAGTCACGACGTAAACTGGTTTGTCGGTTTTGAGTTCCTGCACGGCGGACCACTGGATTTTGATTTCACCGGCGAAGTCGGTTTTCAGGGTGACGTCTTTACCGTCCGAGACTTCCACGGTTCCGGTGAGACGGTCTCCGTTTTTCAGCATGACGGTATCGGCGCGCGCCGCTGAGGCCATAGCCAGAGCAGCGACAAAAGTTGCGACAAATTGCCTACGCTTCATGATTTCCCCCGCGAAGATTAGAATTGGGATGTAACCGGGAATTGCAGGGATACTGGGCGCACATATATTACGACAGGCTGCGGAGGTTGTGGCGAGGATTTGACGGGTGTGCCCAGCCGTTGCCCGTGCAGCGAGAGACGCAGGTGGAGCTTGTCCGCTGGAGCGACAAGGCGGTCCCAGAACCGGGCATCTGCTCTGCTGGGGCAGGCGAGCGACGCAACCTAACCCATTGCATCACATCAGGTTTGTTTTTCTTGGCCTAGGCCCAGGAATTGCAGAATCGTGGACAACATTTCCCGGGTAGGATGTCTTGGTGGCGACAAGGTGGCGGAAGCAAACCCACGCGCTGAGATCCGAAATCGCACAGCTTAGGAGGCAGCATGGCCGAAGGCGAACGCATTCGAGAATCGTTGCAGGGCCCGCTGGACGCGACGTATGTGAAACAGCGCGAGCAGGCTGGGTGGAAATTGGTCGCCGTGGAGTGGGAGCGCGCCGCGGCTGCTGCGCCGACGGAGCCTACGGTGGAGGCGCCGCCGAGTTTACAGGATGCGCCGTTCGGGTTTCGCGTCGCTGGGGATTGCGAGCATCTGGAGCAGAATCCCACGGAGATGCAATTTCTGCTTTCGATGATGGAACTGATTATTCAGGATATTTCGCTGGTAAAGGTGGCCGAAGAGCTGAACCGCAAAGGATTTCGCACGCGCAAGGGCGCGGAGTGGGGTCCGGTGGCGGTGTTTAATATGTTGCCGCGGCTGATCGAACTGACGCCGCAAATATTCAACAACGAAGAGTGGCTGGAGCGGCGCAAACATCTCACGCTGGTTTACTGACCATCCCGATAATTGGGGGCCGTTGCTGGGCATTTCGACCGGGGCTTGACAGAAAGCGCCCGGCTCACTAGAGTTGCGGCATCTGGCGGAACTCCTGCCGTCCTGCTGATCCCACGTAAGTGCGAATCCGGGCGGAATCCCTCCAGCTGAGGAGATGGCGATGCGCAAATCAATTTACGTGGTGGCAAGTGTTCTGGTGGTGGCCGCATTTTTGGCAGTGGCAGGGGCGCCGCAAGCCCAAGCTCCGGCGACTGCAACGGTAACAACTGTGGTCACGGTTCTGGGGCCGAAATTCACAGCGCCGCCAGCGATCAGCAAGGATGACATCAGCGTTTATGAAGGGAAGGAAAAGAAAGAGGTGGCGGGCTGGACTCCGGCGCAGGGCGAAAAGGCGGGGCTGCAACTGGCCATTGTGATTGACGAAGCCACCTCGGTGGAACTGGGCAATCAGCTGAGCGACATCAAGGCGTTCATCGACGGCCAACCCAAGAGTAGCGCCGTGGGAGTCTTTTATGCGAGCAACGGCACGGTGCAAGCCGCTTCGCAATTCAGCAATGATCACGAAGCGGTGGCCAAGACTCTGCGTCTGCCGCTGGGAAACTTCGGCGCTTATTCCAGCATTTATCTTTCGACCATGGAGCTGATTAAGGGTTGGCCGGTTACCGCGGGTGTGCGGCGCGAAATTCTGCTGATCGCCGACGGAATTGACCGCTTCCGCGGCGACCCGTTCAGCCCAGACATTCAGAACACGTATGTAGTGGCGGAGAAGGCCGGCGTGGTCATTCACACGCTGTACGCCTCCGGGGTCGGTCGAGCGGGCCATAGCATGTTCCGCGTAAGTTACGGGCAGAGCAATCTGGCGCAGATTACCGACAAGACCGGAGGGTATTCTTTCTTCCAGGGATTGCAGACGCCGATCGCGTTTGCTCCATTCCTCGAGCAATTGGACACCATCCTCAAGAACCAGTATTTCCTTAGCTGGAACACTAAGCGGCCGACGAAGGGGAAAGGCGACCTGCGCACGTATCGCATCAAGACCGAGCTGCGCGAGATTGATATTTCCAGCTCGGACCAGGTATGGGTGCCTGGGCCCCCTCAGTAGAGAGCGTCGCACCGGTACTTTCACACTCGGGCATCACATGGGGCGGGTGCAAACTCGCCCCATTTTTCTTGGGCGAGATAGAGTGGTGCGCGGCTCGGCGTGATGCTGTGCCGGGCCGCGTGGCGTGGCACTGCGCGACTGAAAATCGTTCTTCACTTTTTGGACGAGTTGCGCGTAAGGTAATCCGAAGCTGTCGTTCTTGCTGCGCGAGGGCGAAATGATCCGGAGTGGGATTCTTCTCGTGATGCTGTGCGCCGCAACTTCTTTGTGTGCGGCACAGGAGCCGGCGAAGCCGGCGCAGCATTCAGCGGAACGGGTGAGTGCTGCGGCCGTTTGGAATCCATCGCCCGAAGCACTCGCCGCGATTCGCCAGAAATGCGGCGAAGCGGATCCTACGCACATTGAACGATGCTTTTTGAACGAAATGAAGGCCGCCGGTGCGTCGCCTGAGGCGCAGGCGTTTGCGGAAAGCCTGGCGGCGGCGCTGGGGGTGGTTTACCTGCGAGCGTTCCGGCGCGTGGAACGAGTGGACGTTGCATACATCGAGTATGCGTTTCGCGCCAACGAGCTGGAAGGCGTGCTGCTCGTGAATGGAAATCCTTCGACGATTGACGTGGATGATGACCGCTTCACGCCGGATGCGGAGATGCGGAAGAATGCGGCTTACGCGGCGCTCGCGGAACAGTATCCGCACATCAGCGTGTGGGCCGGCGATCGCTTCGATGGCAAGTTGCCGACGGTGACGTCCACTGGCTGGGGAGTGCAGACATTCTCGGTGCAGTATATTTTGCGCGACGGTTGCCACGCCTGCGCCGTAGTGGGCACCGCCGCGCTGGAGTTTAAGTTCGACACGCAGGGAAATTTTCAGGGCGCAAGAGTCGCTAGCGTCGTATCAGCAACTGCCGCTGCCCAGGCCGCCGCAATTGCGACGAACGCTACGGGCTTTGATGTGGCGGGCGGCGTGGAACAAATACGCGTGCTGGCGGGCAAGCAATTTTCGATCACGCTGAACGCAAACCACACCACCGGATATAGCTGGCGGCTGGCTAAGCCGCTGGACCCCGCGATGCTGAAGCAAATCAGCAATGAGTATCACGCGGCGACTTCCGATGCGGTGGGCGCGCCGGGTGAAGAGATGTGGACATTTGAATCGGTAGCTGCTGGTAACGTGGAGCTCGATTTTGAATACGTGCGCCCATTTGAGAAGGATGCGAAGTCGGTGAAAACCGCAAAGTATTCAATCGTCATTGATTAGATTGCGGAGCTATTTCGTCCTGCTGCGGTCTTGAAAGTTGACCGGCCGGAGCCAATTGCCGACTGTCGAGTGCGACCCGCGGAGATTTGTTCCTGGTTCTTGACCGTTGGTAGATCCTCTTACCGAGACGCGCGCGACAACCTGCCTAATCTTAATGATGGGCTGAAACTTTCAGGAAGTTCTGCTCTGGCTGACGCTTTGCACATGGATGACCTCAGAAGGACTGATGCTTAGACTGCATTCACGTCGAGGGACAGAGTGCCGATAAGAAGGATGTGCTTGACAGCCTCGTGCAATGGAGCGGCTGTATCACAACGGCACAGGCGGAGTTCGCGCTACAAAATCATTAGCTGAGGTGAAGAATGTCGATATCAGGCATCGCGAGCACGGCGCTGAGTCCCCTGCTGACCGCGACGCAGAGCACGCAGAATGGCCAGGGAAATTTTCAGCAGATTCAGAGTGAGTTTCAGCAGCTCGGGCACGACCTGCAGGCTGGGAATTTGACGCAGGCGCAGCAGGATTGCGCGACGCTGTCACAGAATTCTCCGAACGCGCAGAGCGCGACGACGGCAGCGACAACTTCGGCGAATAGTTCGAATCCTATCGCGCAGGCGTTTGCGGCGCTATCGCAGGATCTGCAGAACGGGAATATTTCCGGCGCGCAGCAGGATTACGCGACGATCCAGCGGGATTTTCAGCAGCAACAGCAGCAAGGGCCCGGGGAAGTGCATCATCACCCCCATCACGGCGGCGGTGGCGGCGGGCAGCAAGCGAGCCAAGTCTCGCAGGCGCTGAATTCGCTTTCGACGGCGCTGCAGGCGGGGAACCTTTCGAGCGCGCAGACGGCGTTCGCGGCGCTGCAGCAGGATTTGGAGCAATTCAGCACAGGCAGCAACGCAGGTTCGACGTCCGGAACGAGTTCTTCCTCCCCGCAAACGAGCGGCAGCGGCCTGAACGTTACGGCGTAGGGCTGATCTCATCAGCAGCAAAAATTCCGCGCTAAAAACAAAAAGCCCCGCCCCGGTTTACCGGGACGGGGCTTGCGTTTGTCTGTAGCAAACTCTTTTGACTTAATCGGATGAGACCTGTCAGAACCCGTTAGGCTTTGAGAGCCGAACCCGGTTCACTAAGGAACCGGTGGAGAGCCGTACCTGCTACCGAAGCAGGTCGTACTCCCTTTTCTTTTAGAAAGGAGGTGATCCAGCCGCAGGTTCTCCTACGGCTACCTTGTTACGACTTCACCCC
>Ga0209530_1000557_pt1 | contig 24673 bp, 20 predicted proteins | sample BlaSpr_A8_Ref_O1_FD_187987 | JGI IMG/M metagenome (GOLD analysis project Ga0209530, IMG submission 187987) | Forest soil microbial communities from Thunder Bay, Ontario, Canada - Black Spruce, Ontario site 2_A8_Ref_O1 (SPAdes) (version 2) | ecosystem: Environmental > Terrestrial > Soil > Boreal...
TTGATTCGTCCGTGGTTGTTTCGTCCGCGGCCGGCAACGAGTAGTCGGTATCCACGGTCACTCGGATGTGTCCGGGCTCAAGGTAGGGATCGGGCTGCTTGGGGGCATCGAGGCCGAGCAGGGTGGCGACGTTGCCTGCATCGGTTTCGGCGCCGACACCATAATCGAGTGTGGTGGTGTTCGGCTCGCCGGACTCACCGTCGCGGACCTGGCCAGCGTTGTAGCCGTGCTTTTTGAGCATGCGAGACACCCGGGTGGCAATGCCGCTCACACTGCCGGCGTTGATCACATCGACGACGGTGGCCGGATTGGGTTTGCTGGCCGTGGTGGTGGTCGCGCTCGTCGGTGGGGCGGCGCCGATCGCCTTGGCCACCTCAGCCTTGATCGCAGCCTGGTCAATGATGTTGACGTCTAGGCCGTCGATGTTGTCATAGCGCACCACGGGCAGCGTACGGAATTCGACATTACCGCCCGCCAGCGCACCCAATCGTTGGATCATCTCTTCGTCCCAGCCGGACGACAGCACCACATCTTTGCGCGCCACAGCCATCAGGCTCTTGAGCTTGTCCAGGTCGGTGAACGTCCCCGCATCCTGAAGTTCCCCCATCACCGACGATATGAATGCCTGCTGTCGGTGGGTGCGGTCCAGGTCCCCGTTCTCCAGGCCGTGACGCTGCCGGACAAACGCCAACGCCTCTGAAGCATTCAACCTTTGGGGCCCGGCGGGGAAGTCGGCGCCCGAATACGAGTCGTAGACGGCGTGATTCAGGCACACATTGACACCGCCCAAGGTCTGGGCCAGATCATAGAAACCTGCCAAGTTGATCTCGGCGAAGTAGTCGATCGGAACGCCGGTCAAGCTGCGCACCGCGCGCAAGGTTGCCGCCCGCCCGGCTTCGCGGCCCTTCGTCTCGAGTTGTTTCTGGCTGCTTACGCCTTGGTTGACGAGCTTCTGCGCGACGTACTGCTTGGTGAGTCCGTATGCCTCTTTGATCTTGATGTGGTGGTATCCCGGGACGCCGTTGAAAGGAACCCAGTCATCGCGGGGGATCGAAAAGGCGACCACTTTGCTGTCGGCTCCGACGTGCACCAGGATCAGGGTGTTGGTGTTGTAACCGCCGTCATCGGAATCGCCCGCGTGCAGCTGCTTGAGAATCGACCAGGGCAGGTCGTTGCCGTCCTGGTCTTTTCGGGAGTCCAGCCCGATGAGCAAGATATTCATATCGCTGCCGCTGGATCGCGGATCTTCCGGGCTCAGTGCCTGCGAAACGGTGATGCCGCCCAGCGCGCCGTGGGCCACCCAATAACCCGCCCCGGTCAGCAGCACTGCGGCCACTGACACGAGCGTCATGAAGCCACGCGTCAGCCCTTTGCGGACAGGTGACGGCTGACGAACGGCTCGATGGCGGTGATGCGCACCCCCAGAGCGTGTCATCGCAAACTTCGACCCCTTATCAGCGCACCACCTGCTACCGCATCAGCGGTTTGCGGTGATGTCGCTCTCGGCATGGCGTCAAGTATGCGATAGCTTGCTGAGAAGCCCCCAATCGAAAGGGCTCGCAAGGGTCTCGAAAACGCCTTGGAGCTTCCTCTGAAATTCCTGAAAAGTGCTTTGGAAAAGCACAGCAATATTGTCTCGACCTGCACGTTCTGGCTAGAGCGCACTGAGCTTGGAGGCCGGGGGAGGGTCCCGAGAAGACCTCACAAGGTCTCGTAAAGGGACTCCGAAGGACGCGGGAGAAGTACGGGCCTGACGACGTCGACCACTCGTCAGCAGCCGGGCGGCTCTGCGCCCCTGGCCAGCTGGTAGTCCCCGTCGCGTTGTCGCCGCGCATGGTGCCAGATGCTGTCCTGGTCGGCCCCGTGCCTGCTACGGCCATGGCCTCGGTCAACGTCACGCATCCCCGGGGCAAGTTCGCCCGTTTCAGTTGAACACGCCGCCGCCGCCGCACCTCGTAGACGCAGCGCAAATTGTCACGGCTAGCGAAACCTGTTCCGGTCCAACTGCCGTCGTGATTGTCCCGTCGACCACCCGGGCCGGTCGGGTCAGCAATACATGTAGTCGACGTGCCATCGGCCGTTCACCCAGTTCGGCGCGAAAGTGGCCGCCGAGTTGCGGATTGGCGTCGTTGACGATTCCTGACCCACCAACGTTTGGCGTGAAGCCGGGGGGATCCCAGGTGACGGACTGCGGGTTGGGTGGTGAGGCCGGCGTGCAACCCCTTTGCTTCTCGACGTAGCCGTCAATGACCCGCTGCTCCGCGGTCGGTTGATCACCGAGATCGGGAGGATTGGGCGGCGCTGGGTCGTTGGGGCACAGAACATTTGCACCGCATACGCTCTCGTGGGCATTCACGACTACCGCGGCGCCAGCGCGTGGCGCCCCGGTGCCCCAGGTGAGCAGGGCCGTGAGAACGAGTCCCGCTGCGACGGCGGCGCCGGCAACGTCGCTGATGCGTGTGCGCATATTTCCTCCAAAGGCACGGGCTATCGGACCTTTCCGCGATCCTCGCTCGCAGTAGAGATGAATATCTGAGCGTGTGCTGACTTCACCGAGGTACGCGCGGAGAGGTTTGCATCCTACGTGACCGGAGCAACACTGGTTGTCGACGGTGGCGGCTGGTTGACCGCCGGTGGAGTGCCGGATTTGCCGGGCTACCAGTAGCATTACCTACCCGCTAAGACACAGATTCGATGGGCTTCCTACGATCTGGTAATGGCGACCCCTGATGTCCAGGCACCTGAACCGTTCTTGACTCACCGGCCTGGCGGTGTTCGCATCGTCGCGGATCGCCAAGGCGATCCTCGAGCGCGTGCCGTGGTGTTCTTGCACGGCGGCGGGCAGACCCGCCGCTCTTGGAGCCGGGCGGCCGCTGCTGTCGCTAAGCGGGGGTGGCAAGCCGTCACGATCGACCTGCGGGGCCACGGAGAATCCGACTGGTCGAGCGAAGGTGACTATCGGGTCGTCAGCTTCGCCAGCGATGTCCAGGAAGTGCTGGGGAACTTGCCTCCGCAACCGGTGCTGGTTGGCGCCTCCCTGGGTGGGTTCACGTCGATGCTTCTTGCGGGCGAGCTCTCGCCGGGCATCGCCAGCGCAGTCGTTTTGGTCGACATCGTGCCGAACATGGAGCAATCCGGTGCCAATCGGATACACGCATTCATGGCTGACCGGGTGGAATCGGGGTTCAGCTCACTTGAAGAGGTCGCTGACGCGATCGCCGAGTACAACCCGCATCGGCCCCGACCCACCGACTTGGATGGATTGACCACCAACTTGCGACGTCGCGGCGATCGCTGGTACTGGCACTGGGACCCGCAGTTCATCAGCGGCACGGCGGCGTTTCCCCCGTTTGAGGTCACCGATGCCGATCGCATGCACACGGCCGTAGACGCGATCCTGCGTAGCGGCGTGCCCATGCTTCTGATTCGCGGCCAAATGAGCGACCTCGTCAGCCAGGAGCGTGCCGACGAATTCCTCGCACGCTTCCCGCAGGTCGAGTTCACCGATGTCCGCGGCGCAGGACACATGGTCGCCGGCGATCGCAACGATGTTTTCGCCGGCGCTGTCCTGGATTTCCTCGCCCGGCACGTCGACCGGCCGGGATGAGATCCTCGAATCGGCCGCGCGAAACGGGCATGATCGCTGACCTGCGGATGTCATCGTTTCGGAATAGCTCAGCTTAAGGAGACATGCATGCAGCCGGCTCAACCACCAGATGAGTCCGTGGACGCTGCTCCTGCAGAGGTCCGGGCTCAGGTGATGCCGGCAGTGGTCGACGAGTTGGCGCGCTGGGGTGTCGAGCGATTCAGCATCGAGGCCTTGGCGGAACGGCACCACCTCGATGCCGCGATGATCTACCGTTACTGGGGCGATCGCCAACGACTGATCGTCGACGCCGCTCTCGGCGATGTCGAGACCATGCGCACGGCAACAGACACCGGTTCGCTGCGCGGAGACCTACTGGCGCTGGCTCGCAACGTGACCGATGGCATCAACACCGCGGCGGGCCGGACTTTACTGCGGGCGATGGTCATGGACAGTCGTGCACGTCACGACCAAGACACCCGAATGATGTTCTGGCGGGCCCGTTTCGCCGTCGTGCGCAGGGTCGTGGATCGGGCGAGGGAGCGTGGCGAATTGCGCGAGGACGTGAACACCCTGGCCGCTGCGCAAATCGTCCTGGCGCCGCTGAACATTCGCGCTCTCTACTCAGAGGACCTCATCGACGACAAGTACTGCGAAGCCATCGCCGACATGGCATGGCATGCGATGGCCCGCGAATAGGCGCTTGTTCCGGAGTAGCTGCAGATTGACAGGCCGCGACGCGTTCACTCGCTCTTCCCAGCTGGCAGGCAGGTGCGCGCTGCTGCTATCCTGCCCGACACACACAGAGGAGAACGGCGTGACCAGGTTGCGATTGCTGGCGTTGGCCGGTGCCACGGTGATGGCCGCGACCGCGCTCGCGAACCCGGCGCGGGCCGAGCCGGGCCCGACGCCGGGTATCGGGGTCAACCATGAAAGTGGTCGGTGCACAGCGGGTTTCGCGGCCGAGGGCGACGACGGCAGCTATTACTTCATAACCAGTGGGCATTGCGACGAGCACGACGATATGCTGTGGACTTACGGGCAGGATTTCCCGCTGGGCAAGATCACCGTCAGCGAGAAGGTGGGCGAGAAGGACGCCGCGATCATCCGCCTCGATCCGAGCGTCGGTAAGCCAACAGGTGATGTGGGCGGTAGGTATCGGGTCCGGAATGTGTTGAGCCGTGCTGACATTCAGGTAGGTATGCCGTTCTGCAAGATCGGGGCGGTAACCGGTGAGACCTGTGGCGCCATCATCGCCGTTGACTGCTGCGTGGTCGAAGCCAGCGTGTTCAGCCTCAATGGTGACAGCGGTAGTCCTGGTTTCGTCAAGAACGCAGACGGCACCGTGAGTGCAGTCGGCATCTTGAGGGATTCACCAGACGGCGACGATTACACGACCTACTTCACTCTCGTGCATCCACTGCTCAGCAAATGGGGCTTGCGAATTCTCGCCTGATCGTGCCGATCACCGTGCGCGCGACCCAACTGTTTGCGATCGCTGGGATCGGGTAAACCGAAGCGGGCGTCGTGAGCCTGAGTCCACGCGGTAAGGTCCGCTCGTGTTGACGGAGCCCACGGCGGCCATGACGACAAGTGGCGATCAGCAACTAAAAGGAGAGCATTGGTGAAGCGTGGGATCGTGGTCGGCGTAACGGGCGTGGCCATGGTGGTCGCGGCTTGCGCCGGCTGTTCCAGCAACAAGTCCAGTACAGGCGCATCGAGCACGGCAGCAACGGCGGCTGGCCCGCAGGTCATCGTCGACGGTCAGAAACAGAACGTCACCGGCCAGGTCACCTGCACTGTGGCCGGCGCCAACACCAACATCGGCATCGGTGATGCGGCAAACGGAGTCGGCGCGGTGGTCAGCAACGACAACCCGCCCATCGTCCATGCGGTCGGCCTGGGTAGCGTCAACGGCGTCACGCTCGGTTTCTCCGATGCCGCTCCGAATCAAGGCGGCAACGCCGGAGCCGCAATCAGCGGTAAGGCCTACGCGATCAAGGGCACCGCAGCAGGTGTCGATATGAGCAACCCACAACAACCGCAGCCGGTCACCAAGTCGTTCGAGATCGACGTGACCTGCCCGTAGCGGGGCCAACCGGACATCGTCGGGGCCGAAGGCCCAGAAGGGACGCAGCTATGTCAGCTATGTCTATGAAACGTGCCGTTGGCGCGGCGGCGGTCGCGGTGGGCCTCGGCATCTCCGCACTGACGCAGGACAGCGGATTCGCCTATTCAGCTCCGCTTGACCCGACGCCTCCGCCGGGCCCGACAAACCACGGCGGTGCCGGCGGAGGCGGTGGTGCCCCGAACGAGGGATCACAGCCCCCGAAGGCCCCGGAAAACCCGCAGCCCACCGAGCCGCCGAAGACACAGACCAACGCGCCGCCGAACACCCACTCCGCCGCGCCGACGGGCGCAGAGAGCACGCCGCCGCCGGCTACCCACTCCACTGAGCCTCCGACCACGGAGACCGGGCCATCGCACCCAGGCACTACTACGCCACCGGAAACCACGGGGCCACCGAGCGGACAAACGACTCCGCCGGCGGGCCAAACCAGTACGCCGCCGGGTGCACACACCACAGGTCCGCCCAGCACCCCGCCTAGTCCAGAGGCCCGCCCGGCCCTTAATCCGCCGAGCACTCAGCCTCCCCACCCGCCGTACGCTCCGCGCGGAACCTACGCGAGCGGTACTGCGCAGATCGGCGGTCCTACGGGTCTGACGGTTGGCTTCAGCATTCCCGACCACGGGGCGCCACCTCCGCCGCCCCAGCGCGGGTTCGGCTGGAACGACGGCCCGGCTCCCGGCCACCCGCCGCCCAATTGGGAAGGCCCTCCGCCCCCGGGTGGCTGGAACGGTCCGCCTCCTGCCGGTGGATGGAACCGTCCGTGGGCCGGGCCACCCCGCGATGTGGCCCGCGCGCAGGGCGACTTCGGACCGTTCGCCTATAACACCTTTACCGTCGTTCCAGTCTTCAACTGGTACTTCGGCGGTTGGGGTTACTGGTTCTTCGGCGTCTGGATCCCGCTGTACTGATCAAAGCAGCAGCCCCGGAGTTGAACTGGAGTTCGGTTCCGGCGCTAGGGTTGGCATCGTGGCGGTCCCGCTTGGCGACACCGACCCGTACTACGAGCTCGGCTCCTATCATCGGGCTGTCGATACACCGTCGGGTCAGGCGCAATCGTGGTTCGGCCGGGGCATGGTGTGGGCTTATGCGTTCAACCACGAAGAGGCGGTGCGCTGCTTCGAGGAGGCGCTGAGCTTCGATCCTGACCTGGCCATCGCGCGGTGGGGTATCGCGTACGCGGTAGGCCCGAATTACAACAAGGCCTGGGACGCATACGATCCGGTCGAGTTCTCAGCGTCGCTGGGCCGGGCTCGCAAGGAGTTGCAGCTGGCCGTCCGTGGCCGCGCAACGGCCGTCGAACGGGGTCTCATCGAGGCGCTGCTGGCCCGGTTTCCCGCTGCGGGCCAAGCGGATGCCGCGAGGTTGGCAACAGCTAACGCGTCGTACGCGGACGCGATGGTGGCCTTGGCGTCGGCCTACCCCGACGACATCGACGTTGCGGCCCTTGCGGCGGATGCGCTGGTCAATGTGACGGCCTGGGCACTGTGGGACACCCAAACCGGCGAGCCGGCCCCCGAATCTCGGGTTGTGCAGGCGAAACGGATCCTGGAGGACGCCCTGCAGACTTCGGCGGGCCGCGAGCACCCGGGCATCCTGCATATCTACCTGCACACGATGGAGTTGTCTGCCCGTCCCGAAGAGGCGCTGCCGGCGGCCGATCTGCTGCGCGGGCTGGTACCCGATGCCGGTCACCTCGAACACATGCCGACTCATATCGATGTGCTGTGCGGCGACTATCACAACGCGGTGGTATCAAATCTGTCCGCGGTTCGGGCGGATCGCAGATTCCTCGAACGCGAAGGCCCACTTAACTTTTACTCGGCCTACCGAGCCCACAATTTGCATTTCGTCGTGTACGCGGCGATGTTTTCCGGGCAATCTCAGGTCGCGCTACAGGCCGCCGATGAGCTCGCACAGCAACTCACACCCGAGTTGCTGTCGATCGAATCACCGCCGATGGCCGACTGGTTGGAAGCCTTCGTCCCGCTTCGGGTGCACGTACTCGTCCGGTTCGGCCGCTGGGACGACCTGATAGCCGAGCCACTACCGGCCGATCAGAGCCTGTACTGCACGACCGCCGCGACGGTCCACTACGGCCGGGGTGTGGCGCATGCCGCCAAAGGGCAACTGTCACAGGCAGACGCCGAGCGCCGGGCCTTCACCGAAGCGCTGGCCCGCGTTCCCGCGTCACGGTATCTGTTCAACAACACCAGCCGCGACATTCTCGCGGTGGCTAGCGCGATGCTTGACGGCGAAATCGCCTACCGCCAAGGGCAATTCGATTTTGCCTTTGGTCACCTGCGCCGGGCAGTGGAACTCGACGACGCCCTTCCCTACGACGAGCCATGGGGCTGGATGCAACCGACTCGCCACGCCTATGGTGCGTTGCTGCTGGAACGGGGCCACGTGCAGGAGGCGGCGCACGTCTACGCGGCGGATCTCGGTCTTGACCCCACGGTGCGCCGCTGCTGCCAGCATCCGGGCAATATGTGGAGTCTGCATGGGTACCACGAGTGCTTGCGACGTCTGGGCCGCGCCGCCGAGGCGACGATCATTGAGCAGCAGCTCGCGCTGGCCGCGGCGCGCGCCGACGTGCCGATTACCGCATCGTGCGCCTGCAGGCTGACGCCTCCCTGACGGCTTCGTGATCCCCTTTGACATCCTTCGATGCCGCAGATCGGCAGCCCGAGTACCGGGTGATCAACCGGGGCTTCGATCACCAGTTGGTTGAACTCCGGACGCAGCAGGGACGCGAGTTGATCGGCTATGTGGTCTTGGGCAGGCGAACGCTGCACCGCTCGCGCGAGAACCACGAGTTCTGGAAATGGGTCTACCACTACCGCCGAAACAGCTTGCCCATCATCACCCGTGCCATAACCACTCGCGCGAAACACGCAGATGTGCATGTCAGTTCTCAAACTGGATGTCATCGTCTCAATTTCAATGTCATCGCGATGTCATAAATGACACGAAAGTGAGAATCGGGGCCAACACCTCGCGGACGGCCTGGCGGCGGGGCGCCGGGGCCTCGGCGTGGGTTCCGTCAACGCGGTCTCGAAATAGACGACATTTGTGACTCGCGGAAGTTTGTCTCAAAATCCGGGGCATTCCGCGCAAGCCGCGGCTGCTGTGGGTAGACGTAGCGAGCGTGGCAACCTGCCCCTACGGAATGGCGAACTCTCAGAAGGAGATAGGCGAAACATGGCAGATGATGCTCTTGTTGCGGAGATGCTCGACTGGCATGGATCAAAGGCCGGCCCATCTCACCGGCGGCCGAGCGATTCGCCAGCTTCGTAAGGCACACGGCGTAGTTAGTCAGGCCGTTTGGGGGCCACACAGACATCGTCGACGAGGATTCAGCCCCCGCCCAGCACCTTGGCTCCCGAGGTGGTCAGGAACGCGGTGAAGCGTCGCGCGGCTGGGGTCAGGCGGCGGTCCTTGTGCCATACCGCCCCGACATGGCGACGCGCCTCGGGGTCGCGCAGGGTGATTTCGACGAGTGCTGGGTCGTGATGTGGCGCGCGCGGTAGCACGGCGACGCCCAGGCCGGCCCGCACAAGCCCGCGCAATGTTTCGTGTTCTTCGCCCTCGAAGGCCAGTTGTGGGACGAATCCAGCTCGCTCGCACAATGAATCAAACACCGGACGTAGGCCGTGCTCGCGGGTCAGCCCGACGAAGGTTTCGGCGGCCGCTTGGCGCAAGTCAACTGATGCGCGGTTGGCAAGGCGGTGGTCGGAGGCGACGGTGAGGCACAGCCGTTCTTTGGCCAGGACCAGTGATTCCAGGCGATCGTCGGCGGGCGGCATCGGCGCGACCACCACGACATCCAGGGCGCCTGCCCGCAGCTGGTCGAGCATCGCAGGCACCCCTCCCTGCTTGAGGGTGAACGAGATATCGGGGTATGCGGCCAGAAACGCGTCGAGCAGCCGGGGTACGTCGCGAAGGCCGCGGCTGTGGCCGAAGCCGAGCGCGACGCGGCCCCGATCGGGATCGATGACCTCCTGGAGGTCTTGTCCGGCGGCGCGCAGGTTGATCAACGCCTGTTGTGCCGCGGGCAGGAACGCCCGGCCAGCCTCGGTCGCGATGATTCCACGCCCGCGCGGCTGCACTAACGGGGCGCCGATCGCGTCGGCGAGGCGATGCATGACCGCGCTGACGGTGGGCTGGGGCACCCCGAGCCGTTCTGCCGCGCGCCGCACGTGCTGCTCCTCCAAGACAGCCACCGCGATGGCGAGCTCCGGACTGATCAGCCGCAACCATTCAATATCTGGATCAAACACATCAGAAAGTTTATTGGACTGATCAATGCCGGGTGCGGGATCGTGACATTAACGGATCGAACACAGGACAAGATAAGGAAACCACCGTGACCGCTGACACGAACAACTCGATCAAGGCGATGCTGCAGAACAAGCAGTTCATCACCGCCCCGGGCGTTTTCGATCTGGTCTCGGCCAAGATCGCCGATCGCACCGATGCACAGGCGCTCTACATGACCGGCTATGGGGTGGTGGCCTCCTACCTGGGCCAACCCGACGCGGGCCTGGCCACCTACACCGACATGCTCAACCGCGCCGAAGCGATCGTCGATGCCATCCACAAGCCGCTGATCGCCGACGGCGACACCGGCTACGGCGGGCTGCTCAACGTCGCCCACACCGTGCGCGGCTATGAGAAAGCCGGCGTCGCGGTGATCCAGATCGAAGACCAACAATTTCCCAAGAAGTGCGGCCACACACCCAACCGCCACGTGGTCCCTACCCAGGAAATGGTCAACAAGATCAAAGTCGCCTCAGACGCGCGCTCGTCGGCGGATTTCCTGATCCTGGCGCGCACCGACGCGCTGACGTCGCTGGGCCTCGACGAGGCATTGCGACGCGGGGAGGCCTACGCGAACGCCGGCGCAGACATCCTGTTTATTGAAGCGCCGGAATCTAAAGAGCAGATGCGCGAGATCGGCGCCGCGTTCGACGTGCCCGTCTTGTCCAACCAGGTGCACGGTGGCGTCACTCCGATCCTGCCGCCCTCGGAGCTGCAGCAGATGGGCTTCGCCGCCGCGCTCTATCCCCTCGCCGGGCTGTTCGCTGCAAGTCACGCCCTGGCCAGCGTGTATCAGGCCCTGGCACAAGGCAAGCCGGTCTCAGAGCCCATGTATGCCTTCGGTGACTTCGTCGACATGATCGGCTTCTCGAAGGTCTGGGACTTCGAGCAGAAGTACGCCGATCTGCTAGCCGAAGACCAGATCTAACCAACACATGGGAAGGGACCTTCTGGATCACCGGGTCATCGATGCGGTGATGTTCGGCGGCGATGACATGTCGGCAGATCTCAGCGCGGACATCACCGCCGATGTCACCGGCTACGCGCGCAGCGTTTTGTTGACACAGGCGGCCGCCGCCGCGATTCTGGTCATCGACTCGCCGTTTTTCAACATCGCCGATAGCGACGGGTTGGGGCAAGCGGTCAACCACGCCGTTGCCGAGGGATTCGCCGGAAAGGCGGCGATCCACCCGGCGCAGGTACCCGTCATCAACGCGGCATTCATACCGAACCAGGACCAGATCGATTGGGCCAGAAAGGTGATGACCGCAAACGAGGCGGGAGCAGGAACCGTCGGAGGGTTGATGGTTGATGAAGCGGTCGCCCGTCGCGCCCGCCGAATATTGCACAACACCAACCAGTGAAGGACACAAACATGGAAACCCCAATATCGGCCTACAACGAGGTGGCCCCGCGGGTGTACCGCGAGACATCCGGGTTGTATTACGAGGATTTCGTCGTCGGCGACACCTTCGAGCATCGACCCGGTCGCACCATCACCGACACCGACAACATCTGGATGACACTGCTCACGATGAACACCCAGCCGGTGCATTTCGACGCCAACTACGCCGCGGCCACCGAATGGAAGAAGCTGCTCGTCGATTCCACGCTGACCATCGCGATGCTGACCGGCATGAGCGTGCGCACCGTCAGCGCCAAGGTGGTGGCCAACCTGGGCTGGGACAAGGTACGCGCCACCGCACCGGTCTTCGCCGGGGACACCCTGTATGCGACCTCAAAGGTGTTGTCGAAACGGCTGTCGAAAAGCCGGCCCACCCAAGGCATCGTCACGGTGCAAACCACTGGAACCAACCAGCACGGTGTTGTGGTGATGACCTTCGAACGCACCATGTTGATCTACACCCGCGAGGGCTCACCGGCCCAGGAGGCGAAGTACTGATGACCAACTCCACACTGATCGACAACCCGAGCATGGGCATCTACCACGCCAAGCTCACCGACGCCGACACCGCCATCGCATCGGTGGTCAGCGGTTCCTCGGTGGCCATTGGTATGGCTGCTGGCCAACCGCCGGCGCTGCTGCGGGCGTTGGCGGCGAGGGCCGAACGGGGCGAGATCGATCGGGTCAAGTTGTTTTACTTCCATGCCGAGGCCCCGATGGCCCAGACCGTGCTGCGCTACGAGTTGATGGGACGGTTCCTGCCGCACTCGCTGTTTTTGCAGCGCGCCGACCGTGAGTTGATCAAGCGGGGCGACAAAGACGGTCGCAAGGTCGTCTACTTCATCCCGACCGCGTTTAGCCAGTCGGTGCGACTGTTCGCCGAGTCGATTCCCATCGACACCTGCATCGCCACCGTGTCCCCGATGGATGCGCACGGATACTTCACCTTCGGCACCAACAACGACTACACCAGTTCGGTGGCCCGACAGGCCAACCAGCTGGTCGTCGAAGTCAACCCCAATATGCCGAGGGTTTATGGCGGATCAGCGCTGCACATCTCCGAGGTCGACACCATCGTCGAGAACGACGCGCAGTTGCTGGAACTCCCGCAGCGGCCGATATCCGACATCGATCGTGTCATCGGCAAACACGTGGCCGCCCTGGTGGGCGATCGGGCATGTGTTCAGATCGGTGTCGGGGGTCTGCCCCAGGCGGTATGCGAGGAACTTCGTGACCGCACCGACTTGGGGATCCATTCGGAGGTGTTCACCCCGCCGATGGCCGATCTGGTGCGCCGCGGCGTGGTCACCGGCCGCTTCAAGACACTCAACCGCGGTAAGGCGGTGTTCACCTTCGCGATGGGCGACCGCGAGATGTATCAGTTCATGAACGACAACATCGCCCTGGAAAGCTATCCGGTCGACTACGTCAACGACCCCGCCGTGATCGCCCAAAACGACAACGTGGTTTCGGTCAATTCCACCGTGGAGATGGACCTGACCGGTGCGTGCAACTCCGAACACATCGGCGGCCACCAATTCAGCGCCGCCGGTGGCCAACTGGACTTCGTGCGCGGGTCGTACGCCTCGCGGGGCGGCAAATCGGTGATCGCGTTCGCATCGACCACGCGCGGCGGCACCATCAGCAAGATCGTTCCCCGGCTGTCGGGACCGGTCACCTCGCCCCGCAACGACACCCACTATGTCGCTACCGAATACGGCGTCGTCAACCTCAAGGCGCTGTCGACCACCGAACGTGCCGGTGCACTCATCGGGCTGGCGCACCCGGATTACCGGGGCTGGCTCACCGACAACGCCCAACGCATGCACCTGATCTGAAAACAAGAAACTCCACCACTCAAAGGAAGACAGCGCATGACCATCGAACTCACCACCACTGCGGATACGCCCGAACACGCCGAGCTGCTGAAATCGCAGCCCAGCCATGGGCCCGCTACGTGACCAAGACAGCCGCCGAATCGAACTGACCCGGGATCTTATTCAATCTGTGCTGCAAAGGTTTTGGGCCATCGCGGCCACACACCAGCAAACGGGACGGCGTCTCCGCAAAGTGACGACATCGACGCGACCCCGGGCACGGAACCAAGACGATCGGGCACCATCCGCTTAGCGATTCTGAAGCCATGGCATCTTCCCGACACGACCGAATACGGCGAGATCGAATATTGAGGGTTACCGGTAAATGCCGCATATTGCCTATCTCGTTGTGCAGCAGAATATTTCGTCGTCGTGCCGTAGGGCCGACCATTTCGCGCTCGCCTGGATTCCAGGCTCTCCCAACCAGTTTCGGGGTAGTCCGTTCAGCACCTAAACGCAGCCTTCCTGATTCATCGGATGAATCAGTTCCGACCGAAATTCATCGCTCATTCCGGCGCGAACCGGTAGTAGTGCATGCTCGACGATCACCAAGCAACGGTAGACGCGGTGCTGCGGGGTCGTGGTTGGTTTCGGAGCCCGCGGGTCAGGTCGGAGGCAGAGCCCGCCGCCATTCGTTGTGGACGTCCCAGCCGTCCACCACCTCCACCAATGCCATGATTCCAGTGGGATAAACGAGGGACACCAGCCAACGGCGCGAGCTGCCTTCACTAACGGAAAACCCCGCTTTCAGAAATTGCTTTAGCCACTTGATCTTCAGCTGATCACGCCGGAAATCAAACGCCGCAACCGCCTCGCCTGCTTGAAGCCGAGACCTGAGATCTGAAATCCCCAAGGCCTTCTCGACCCACTTCGAGTACTCCTTGACTGTGCAGCGCAAATTGTCATCGGTGAGTTCGAGCGCGGCTCGCGTTGAGATCGGGTTGAGGCGGTTCTCCACCAAGTAGACCTCGGCGCGTGGTGGTGGAGACAGGGTCATATCAGGGCTTTGGTTGGTCGTCGACCTTGATGTCGAATTTGACGTTGCGGGGGTCCACACTGGTGACAGCCACATTGACGCCGTAGGTCTGACCGGCATCCGCGAGTTCGTATTGAACCCGAACGCACGAGAAGAGCCGGTGCGGCCTCGGACGCAATGTGTGTCGAACACGAAGCGACCACCAAGACGCAACCAAGAAACGGCATCCGAATCAGATGCCATGACGACGATCTGCGTTTCGAAACGATCATCGCCAGCAAGTCTACGACGCCCGCCATCCAGTCCCGTCCGACGAGCGTGCCAAGCGAGGCCCGCCATGCGTTGACGTAAGCCTGCACCTATACGGCCACCAGTACTCGCCGACGGACGCGCGTTCACTACGCCCACCATACTTTCACCAGCAAACGCCCGCCGATCATGAGGCCTGTTGTCTGACGTGTGTCAACGTGGGTGCCCGACGCCGCAACCGGTTCCGGTCAGTGCTAGTAGCGCTGCCCTCTACCGTGTTCGACTCGAGCCCGGTTGGCGGTCCGAATACGCCCGAATCGAATATGCGGCTTTACCGGTAATGCTTGCTGAAGCCGTTCTCGAACAACCTGATTCAGACACGCCAGTTCGGAGCGGAGAAGTTCGTCTACCAGCTTAGGCACTAGCGCACGGCCAACTTCAGTCGCTGTCACGTGACGCAACGCCGTCCTTGTGGGACGGCGCCGCCCGCCGACAGCCGGGCATGCCGAAGTGACCCCAGATGCAGCGGCTCAAGAAATGACACGAGTTTGAGACAAAACGCAGATGACATTACGTGAGACAACTCGCATCGCCGAAGGTCAGCGGATCGCTAAATGACACCGGAGATGAGAATCGACAGTGCAGTCAATCGTCGACGAGACAATCATCATCGCCATCATCGATCGCCGGTCAGCATCATCATTCAGCCAGCACTGCATTGTGGCTTGGGGTGTCGGCGGCGTCATTGCCGCTAGCGATTGGGCAGGGGTTAGGAATGTCCGCGTGGTTTTAGGGTGATGCGCAATCTGGTGTGATTGAAGAAGTTGGGCAACGGTGTGGACGGATCCAGCGCTGCCCGGTGTGCGATTGGAAAGGAGTCGCGGAGTACCGCTGCCATGAGGGCGGTGCCGAGTTGGACCGCCAGTTGTGCGCCTGGACAGACCTGGGGGCCGTTGCTGAAGAAGTTGAAGGACCAGTTCTCGCCGCCAGACCCGTCGAGCCACATGTTGGGTTGGAAACGGTCGGCCCACGGGAACCGCGCGGTGTCACGGTGATTGAAGGTATTGACGATCAGCACTGGTGTGCCGGCTTGCACATCCACGCCGTTCCAGTCGGTGTTTCGGGTAGTAGTCCGGGCCAGGATGCCCGTGGTCGGCCACAGTCGCATCGCCTCGTAGAGGCACGCGCTGAGGTATGTGGTATCGGCAACCTCATCGAGCCGGTGATGAGCCTCCTGACGGATCGCGGGATGGGTGGCCAATAGTCCCAGACAACGCCAGATGTTGATGGCCAGGGTATCGCCCATGGCGAACATCCAGTGGATGATCTGCCCGGTTGGATCTGTCACGGCGGTCGTCGGCGCAGTGTGAAAAAGTCCGACGAGGCTGCCGTATTCGCCGTCTGTGACGTACTTTGCGAGTCGTTGCGTGAACATGCGACAGAGTTTCGGGTTGCCCTTTGTGGGCGGATTGGCCTTGTCCATTAACGCCGCCAACTGTTTGGACACGAGTTGATCATCGATTGCGTTGTCTCCCAGAATGATTCGCCGCGCGACGCGTCGCATTATGGCGTTGAACTGTCGCCAGTCGATCTGGGCGGGTGATTGCGGCGCTTCTTCGGCGGCGATACGGCTGAATCGCTGCCGTATGGCGGACGTCGAGTGCGCGTGGGCCATTACGGCGTCGGTGAATTGGCGCCGGTCCGACCATTCGGCGCCACGTGAAATGGTCAGCGCGTGCGGTTGGAACTTCAGCATCCCCGACCGCTTGGGCTCAGGGTCGGAGGCAAACGGATCCGGCGCATTAGATAGCACGAACCGTATCGGCTCAGGGCCGAACACCAGCAGTGTGTCTCTACCGGCGACACGTACCCACAACGGCCCATCCCCGTAGCGGCGCTGCAGTGCCGCAAGGAATTGGTGGGCGCGGCTGGGTACACCGAGCTGGTTGATCGCCGCCGCGACCCGAGGGCGCGGGCGAAATAGTCCTTGCGCGACATTAGGCAGTCCCACCAGCGCAGTGAACCGCACCGCGTCGGTTGCCGAGGCGCTGGGAAACGGCGTTGACTTTGTCACAAGTCAGACCATAGCTGCGCCGCAGCGAGTCAGTCATCGTGCTGGGGCACAGCAAAAGGTCTTTGTTGCTGGGCAAGATGGTCCATGTGGTCAACTTGTCGGCAACCCTCGGCGGCGACGTATTATACGGTGTGCGCGGAGTGGTTTAACTTTGATGTGTCTGCATTGCAATAGGTTTCACCACCAAGCCAAACTTGTCGACTCCAATCTCAGGTCGGCTCGGTCACCGGTGGCGCTTCGATCGCCAGCACCACTTGGGCCAACCAGACGTTGTCGGCCAGAGATCGTCCGGTCAGTTCACTAAAGCGGCGGAGACGGTAATTGACGGTGTTGCGGTGACAGTGCATCTCAGCGGCGGTCGCGGACACGGATTGGTCGCGCTGCAACCAGGTGCGTACGGTCTTGATGATGGGCTCCCGGCGTTCCGCCGGCAGTTCGAGGACTGGGCCGAGCGTGGCGGAGATGACTGTGGCGGCAGCGTCGGGAGAACTGGCCATCAGCACCGGCAACACGTCGCGGTTGTAACGGATGGCGGGCCGGACGGCAGAGGACGCCCGTGCCGCCACTTGTGCTTGGGCTCGGGCTTTGGTGCATTCGGTCACGGCGGTGAATGGGCTGCTTAGGCCGATCCGGACCGGTAGACGCGCAGTGATCCTGGCGGCGAGGTCGTCAAGTGTGTTATGTCGGTTGCGGCGAAACGACACGACGCCGAGTTGCGCGCGCGGCTTCAGGCGAAACCAGGCCTCTTCGACACCGGCATGCGCGGCGACGAGCGCTTCGATGTCGGGTGTCGCGTCTCCCGCCGGATACTCCTCCGCGGTGATCGCCGCGATGACGGCGAACTGACCTGCTCGCGGGAGCCCTAATGCGGTCACGGCATCCCAAAACACCGCCCCGGCATTGGAATCCTGACTGAGCACGGTGTCCAGCATGGTGGCCCTGATTTGTTCATTGCGACGGGCGTCGCGGATCTCGATTTCGCGGTAGACCGCATGTGCGCGGCGCGAGTATGCGTCCAAAATGGCGAACAGGGTCGGAGTCGCGGCAATGAGGGCGTCCTTTTGCTTCTCGTTGCCTTTCGCCAGGTCCGCGAATGCCTGCCAGAGGATGGGTACTCCGAGGCGGTAGGACTGTAAAAGGCTGGTTAGCGTGATTCCCTGGCCGGCTCGCTGGCGCATTACGCCCTCAAGGGCCTCGTGTTTCGGCTCCGGCCCGCCGGCAATCAGATTCAGAACGTCGTCGACGTAGGCGGCGATGTTCTTTCGAACATCGTTGTCGGATAGCCCTTCCCTGGGATGATAGCCCGGAATCTGGGCGCGGAACGCCTGCGCGATCTCCTCCACGATGGCATCCGACCGGGTACGGGTGCGGTTGGCGAGCAGGACCAGCGGCGGCTGCGGCGACACGAAGCGATGGTAACCGTCGGCAGCGGCTTATGCTCGGGCACAAGACAGCGCGCCGAGGTTTTGGGCTGGGGTTCGTTGTGTCTTGGACGGCGGCTCACCATCATTGGCAAGCATGACTACTTCCGATGAGCAAACCGTCGTTCTCATCCACGGATTGTGGATGACTCCGCTGGCCTGGGAAGACTGGGTCGCCCGCTACAGTGCGCGCGGATTCCGGGTCCTCACACCGGGCTATCCGGGTGTCGCCGGAGGCACCGCAGGCGTCGAGGCGTTAAGAGAGGATCCCTCGCCGCTGGCCGACCTCGGTGTGCGGGAGGTCATGGATCATCTCGTCGACGTCATCGAGCAAGAGTCGAAGCCGCCGATCCTGATCGGCCATTCTTTCGGTGGCACCTTCGTACAGCTGCTTCTCGATGCCGGCTACGGACGGGCCGGCGTGTCCGTCGACGGTGCGGCCGTCAAAGGGGTCAAGGCTCTGCCGTTCAGCGAGATTCGTGCGACCTTCCCGGTGCTGAAAAATCCGGCAAACCTGCATCACGCCGTCCCCATCACGCCCAAGCAGTTTCACTACGCCTTCACCAACACCCTCACCGAGGAGGCATCCCAGGTCGCTTTCGACCGCTATGCGGTGCCGGTGCCCGGGCGGATCCTGTTCCAGGGCGGCCTGGCCAACTTCACCCACGGCGCGGCCACGACCTACAACTTCGCCAACGATGAGCGGGCGCCCCTGCTGTTCATCGCCGGCGGCGACGACCACATCCTTCCCCCGGCTGTGCAGCGCGAAAACTACGAGAGAAACGCCAAACACTCCACTGCTGTCACCGCTTTCAAGCTCTTCCCCGGACGAGACCATTTCACCTGCGGCGCACCAGGGTGGGAAAAGGTTGCAGACTTTGCGTTGGATTGGGCCCTGGCACCGACGCCTGGCGAAATAGGTTAGATCGCCCGACTAACAACCGAGACGAAGGCGGTATCTACATGACCACTGTCCGCGAAGCCATCCTGGATTTGTTCCGCAAACACAGTTTGACGACCTGGTTCGGCAACCCTGGTTCTTCGGAACTGGCGCTGCTGCAAGACTTTCCTGACGATTTCCGCTACTTCCTGGGGCTTCAGGAAATGATTCCGGTGGGAATGGCAGACGCGTACGCGCAAGTCACTCGCCGGCCCGCCGTGGTCAACCTGCACACCGCCCCAGGCATGGGCAACGCCCAAGGCCAGATTTATAACGCGTATGTCAACAAGACCCCACTGATCATTACCGCGGGCAACCAACGCCGCAACATGCAAAACCAGTACTGCCTGCTGACCAACCACGAACCGACCACGGTGCCCAAGCCGTTCGTGAAATGGGCCGCCGAACCCGCGATTGCCAGCGAGGCTCCCGCCGTATTGGCTCGCGCCATCCACTTGGCCACCACCCCACCGATGGGCCCGGTGTTCGTTTCGCTGCCCATGGACGACATGCCGATTGAACTCGACGACACCCAGATCAGCGATATTGCTGCGGTGCGCGAGCGCACCGTGACTCACGCGACCGGGTTCCCGACCGAGCTGGCGCAGCAGATAGCGGCACGATTGGACGCAGCGAAATCGCCGGCACTGGTCGTCGGCGGCGATGTCGAACGTTACGACGCCTGGGATGCGGTAATCGAATTGGCCGAACGCTGCGAATCTCCGGTGTTCACCGCCCCGTTGACCGGGTGGAGCGGATTCCCCGAGAACCACCGGCTTTATCACGGTGCGCTGCCGCCGGGCGCGGGATGGATTTCGCAGATCCTGGCCGGACACGATCTGATCCTCGCGATCGGGACATCGGTGTTCCGTTATTACCCGTTGGTGCCCGGGCCTTACCTGCCTGAGGGGGCGAGCCTGATCCACATCACCAACGATCCCGACGAAGCCGCCCGCGCCCCGATCGGCGACGCGATCGTTGCCGACATCCGCGTCGCGGCGCAAGCGCTGTCGGCCGCGGTGAAATCAACTCAGCGGCCCGCCCCCGCCCCGCGTGCCGCGATCCCCGGCCTCGTACCCGGGCAGGTACCGCTCAAGCCGCAGGACCTGTGGACGGCCGTCAGCCACGCCGCACCCGCGGATGCGCTGTTTGTCAGCGAGGCCGGCAGCAACGAGGTCGCCCTCACCAACAGCATTCGGCCGGGCAACCCACTCTCGCACCTGTCCTCCGCCGGCGGTGGACTCGGCTGGGGGTTGCCGGCATCGGTCGGTGCGCAGCTCGCGGCCCCGGATCGCCCCGTGGTCACGCTGATGGGCGACGGCTCGATGCACTACGCGATCACCGCGCTGTGGAGTGCGGCCCGCTACAAGATCCCACTCACCGTCGTCGTGGCATCCAACGCCGAATACGGGGTGGTCAAAGAATTCGGCGTCTGGGAGAAAACCCCAAACGTTCCGGGGCTGGACGTTCCAGGGCTCGACATCGTGGGCACCGCAACCAGCTACGGCGTCGACGCCCACGAAGCGCAGACCACCGACGAAGTCGTCGAGTTGGTGAAAGCCGGAATCGCTGATCGGCAGCGACCCACGTTGATCAACACGCGCACCATTCCGGTCGCTGGCGGATTCACCAGCTAATCCCGTTGCTGCTCAGGAGGATGTCATGGACGAATCGACTACTACCGCTTTCGCCGCGGCGCTCGCTGACCCGGGCGCACTGGTCACCGACACGGCAGTACTGACTGAAAGCGGCCGCGACTATTGGGGTTTCGGCGGTAAGCCTGGTCTGTTGCTGCGACCACGAACCCGCGACGACGTCGTCGCGGCCGTGCGCACCGCTGCAGCACACCAGGTATCACTCGTGACGCGAGGTGGAGCGTCGAACTGCAGTGCCGGCGTGATGGCAAGCCCGGACCGGGTCATGATGGACCTGTCCAGGATGGACCGGATTCTCGACATCGACGCGGCAGCGCGAACCGCGCGGGTCCAGCCCGGTGTGATCAATGCCGCCCTGCAAGAACACCTCGCCCCGCACGGACTGGTTTTTTCACCAGACCCGGTGTCGGCCCACTTGGCAACCATCGGGGGCAACATCATCGAAAACGCCGGCGGCCCACACGCTCTGAAATACGGCGTCACCTACAACCACGTGTTGGCCGCGGAGGCGGTCCTCGCTGACGGCACCGTGATCCAGTTCAGCGCCGCCGACGAGGGCCCCGACCTGCTGGGTGTGCTCATCGGCTCGGAAGGCACAGTGGGGATCCTCACCGAGGCCACCGTGTTACTGCGCCCCATCCCACCGGTCACCCGCAGTCTGATGGGCAGCTTCGCCACCGCCCATGACGCAGCGGAGACGATAGCCGCGATCATTCAGACCGGGACCGTGCCCGCCGCGGTGGAATGGCTTGACCGCGTCGGCATCGCCGGTCTGCAGCAATTCACCGACACCGGCTATCCCACCGATGTCGACGCCATCGTGCTCATCGACGTCGACGGCACTGCCGAAGACGTCGACCGCGACGCCAAAATCGTGGGAGAAGTGCTGAGCCGCAAGGCGATCGAGGTGCGCCACGCCGACGACGAGGAATCCCGCGCCAAGCTGTGGTACGGACGGCTGCACGCCCCTGACGCCGTGGTGCGCAGCGGCAAAGGTTTCTTCATTGGCGACGTCACGGTTCCTCGGCAACATATCCCGGAAATGCAGCAAGCTATTCAGGATACAGCGAAGCGGCACTCGGACGCGCTGCTGTTCATCGCGGTGACCGGCCACGCCGGCGATGGCGATCTACACCCGACCACGTTCTACGACAAAGACAACCCCCATGCGGCCGCCGCGTTGGAGGCCGCCAACAACGAAATCATCGAAGCAGCATTGCAATTGGGCGGAACGATCACAGGCGAGCACGGAGTTGGGACCGAGAAACGTCAGTTCATGACCAAACGTTTCACGCCCGTCGAGATCTCCGCTCAACGCGTGATCAAGCAAGTGTTCGACCCCACGCAGCTCTGCAACCCCGGCATCATGCTGCCGGACGTCTCGACCGAGGAGCCAGCCCTGCCCACCTTCGAGGCCGCCCTGCGTTCCGCGCTCGACAGTCACCGAGCCTCAACAGCAGCGTCTCTCGGCTCCGTAGCGTCGCACGCTAACGGCGTCGTCGAGACCACCGTCGAAATCAACACCGGTAACCTGAACTTGGTGGTCGGCGCCGCGGTCACGCTTGCTGACCTCGCCCGCAAACTAAGCGAGCAGAAAGTGACATGCGCTGCCATCCTCTCAGCACAGGCCGACCGCACCGTCGGCGAACTGATCGCCACCGCCAGTGGCGCTGAACGGCTGGCCGTGCGTCACAGCCTGCTCGGCGTGGAAGTCATCCTCCGTGATGGCAATCGCCCCGCTCGTTTCGGCGGTCAGAACATGAAAGACGTCGCCGGCTACGACACCAAACGACTGTTCATCGGCAGCCACAACGAGTTCGGAACCATCACGAGCGCCGTCTTCAAAATCGCCGTCGATACCCAACAGGCCGGTGATCTCGGACGATGAGTCTGCTCCTCTAACATTTTTGCGGTCAGTCAGAATCGAGTACCCCTATGTCATGGCAGATGCACGCCGCAGCCGCCTACGCCCGACTGGTGCGCAAGCCGAGAACCTACCGCTCAGCCCGAAGCGCCGAAGCCTTCCTCCAGCAACGCAAATCCTGCTCCGAACCGCCAAAGCAGATCACTGCTCAGCGGCACCACCGTCTGACCAACGCTCGACACGGCCAATTCGTTTGCTACACGCTGAACCCATCCGGCGAGGCCACACCCGGGCGCGGAAGCGTCGTCTACGTGCACGGCGGAGGCTATGTCAGCGAGATCCATTCCGCGCACTGGACGCTAATCTCTGACATTGCCAATGCCAGCAACAGCGCCGTCCACGTCCCCATCTATGGTCTGGCGCCGCAACACAACGCGGCCGAGGCCATCGAACTCATTCAGGCTGTCATCGCTTCAGCCGCGTCGACCGGACCCGTCTACATCGTCGGTGACTCATCCGGCGGTGCCCTCGCCCTCGCCTCCACCCAGGTATGGCTCGCCGCAGGTAACCCACCGCCATGCGGGTTGACGCTGATCTCGCCGTGGCTTGACATCGCGCTACGCAATCCAGCCATTGAGCAGGTGGCTGCTAAAGATCCCTGGCTCGGCCCTGAAGGGCTGCGCTACATCGGAAAGCGTTGGGTCGCAGACCTCGATGACACGGACCCCCGAGTTAGCCCGCTATTCGGCGAACTCGTCGCGCTGCCCCCGGTAGATCTCTATGTAGGCACCCGCGACATTTTCATGCCCGACTGCCGCCTCCTGCGCGATCAACTGCCCCGAGACAACAACAGCTACCACGAAGAACCCGGCGCCATCCACGTCTACCCACTGCTACCAGTCCCCGAAGGCCGCCGGGCTCGAATCATCGCCGTAGCGCACATAGCAAACACCCTCAGACACTGACCATGAGTCGTCAATTTTGGCAGTGGGCGCCGCCCGCCGAGTCACAGGCTTGGTCTCGGCGGCTGCGCGCCAATGGCAAAGGGCAACGGTCGAGACCGTCGGCCAACTTGCCGGTCAGGCGGTGGTGAGGTCGCGGTACAGCGTCGCGCGACTGACACCTAGATATTTAGCGATGGCCCGGGCCGTATGACCGTCGGACTTCATCCGCTTCGCGGACCCGCACTTGTGACAACGCTGTGACACGCTCAGACTGCACTATATGCGCGACCGCCAGACGATCGACTCAGAATTGCGGCGCATCGCTACTGTGCGTCGATCGATGCGTGAGCAGGGCGGTGAGCCGTCGTGCCGAGAGGTCGACGAACTGCTCGATGAGCGCCTATCCGACGGCGCGGAGGCATCCGAAATCGAGGCGGTTGCCGCGTGTGAGAGAGGGGTTGTCGCTGACACCCGGCGCGACCTCGTCGAAACCGACGACATCACGCCTTACCGACGCAGGGGTGTGCTGCGCCGCTTCGGCCCCCTCGCGGTATTGCCGCTATCTCTGGTAGCCGTCGGCGCCGCGTTGGTGGTGATGTTCGCCGTCCACCCACACCCGGCGGCGCAGCCGACGGTAGTCCCGCCTGCGAGTGAGAGTCCTCACCCGGCTGCGCCGAAAGCACCCGCTTCGGCGCTTGACACCGTGGACAGGGTGTTCATCGACGCGCTGAGACAGGATGGCGTGCCAGTTCCCAGCCACGAATACGTGATGAGCCATGGGCACGCGGTCTGCGACTTCCTAGCGCACCAACCCGACTTCACAGCGGCCGTCGGCTTCGTGCAGCGATCGTCGATATGGGACGCCAATCAAAGCGGCGAGTTCACCGCTGGTGCCATCGTCTCGTACTGTCCTCAGTACGAAGGTGCAAGCTTGGACCAGACGCAGCAGGCATATCAGAATGCTCTGTCTGATCTGCAATCCATCCAGGGTCGTCTGCAAGGCATCCCGGGTGGTCTGCAGAGTATCCGAGATGGTCTGCAAGGCATCCCAGGCCACCAGTAATCCGGGCATTGCAACCCTTATCGCACACCGGAGAGGGCGAAACCCTTTCTAGCAGCACAAGTTCACTACGGTGCTAGGCGCTGACTTCGGCTGTCTGTGACTCGATGACCGTTTCGGGCGGGGCCGTGCGCTCCCATAGGACCGCGCCTACGCATGCTGTCACGATCC
>Ga0209530_1000561_pt1 | contig 24505 bp, 33 predicted proteins | sample BlaSpr_A8_Ref_O1_FD_187987 | JGI IMG/M metagenome (GOLD analysis project Ga0209530, IMG submission 187987) | Forest soil microbial communities from Thunder Bay, Ontario, Canada - Black Spruce, Ontario site 2_A8_Ref_O1 (SPAdes) (version 2) | ecosystem: Environmental > Terrestrial > Soil > Boreal...
GGGACACTCTCGTCGATCGAGTAGCCGCCTTGAAAATGGCGAAGGAATCAAAACCTTCAGATCCAATCGAAGGAGGTGTAGTGTGAAGCCAGTTACTTGGCACAGACCCAGAGTCCGGTTCCGTCCCAGACGAGGACCTTCAGCCGATTGCGCTGGCCGTTGCAGAACAAGAACAGGTGCCCACTGAGAGGCTCGCACGACAATCGATCCCGAACCAGACCGTACAGCCCTTCGAACCCCTTGCGCATGTCGGTGACCCCGGCGGCCAGATAGATCCGTGTAGCTGGGCCCAGTCCAAACACGGCCTACGCCCGCTCCAGGATGCCCACCAGGCGCTCGAACGTACTCGTATCAAAATCAGGATGCACCTCGATCCGGCGCCCGCCCGGCAGCACCACAGCCAGCCCGCAACTCGGTTCGTCCTGCGTCGGCGAATTCCTGGCGGCCAACTCCACCGGCACCAACCGACCGACCGAAGAAGTTGGTCTACGCCTTTTCTTCCAACGGCGCTTTTTCAGATGGCGATCCAGCGTGCTGAAACTCAAACCTCGACTCCGGCAAAACTCGCTCCGCCGCATACCGCTGCTCACAAACTCAGCCACCAACTGCTGAACCTCCGCTCGTGTACGTCGCTTGGGCGCTGACAACTCTGTTTTTGCGGCCATCCGGAAACTTCAACACAGACCCCGCCTGTCGAACAGGTGTGTTGGTCAGACGCTTACGCTATCTCCGCAGACCGATCGATGAATCACCCTGCCCGTTTCCATGGAATATCCGCGCGTGTTGCTTGCGGCGAAGGTTCGGATTCAAGCTCTCGTTCAGCTATTTCCTGACAACGAAGGCAGCAATCAGTCCACGGCAACGCCTCCAGTCTCTTGCGCGGAATATCACAGGCACAGGCAACGCAGATGCCGTATGTGCCGTCAGCAATTCGCCGGAGCGCCGCTTCGACCATCCGGACCAGGCGTATACGCTGGCTAGTTTGCTGGAACAGAGATTCCTTAGCAATGCTGCCGATGGATTGGTCGCCAGTATCTTGCTGAGAGTCAGCATCCAGCGCCCGCGCTTCGCTAGCCCACCTACCGAGGAGCCGGACAGCATCTTCCCGCTGGGATTCAAGCTTCCACCGATATTGCTGAATCTGTGCTTTTTCCATAGTCTTCACAATTTCTCCAGTCATGACAAAAGACTCCGTACGCGGGAGACGGCGGCCTTTGTGGTCCTGCACCGCTTTTCAGAACCCTACAGTCCAGAGTTCGACACCTATGTGTCTAAGTCGTCGAAAACCACTTCGGGTCGTTCGGAGTTCCGAAGATACAAATCAAAAAAACGAAGCAGGAACGGTGTCTGGCTCCCTATGCCCGCAAACAACAAGACGGAAATGTCAGGCTTGATCCGCTTCATCTCCGCACGCACCGCACCGCCTGTAGCATCCGACAAGTCGTATTCCAGAAGAACCCCGTCAACATGTAGATCGGTCAGTAGGCGGATGCCTTGGCCGCCAGTCGCCGCCGCCATGACTTCATAACCTGCTGCTTCCAGCATGTATTTCAGCGCGGCCATGTACTCAGGGTGATTCTCAACGCAAAGAACTCTTGTGTTGCTCATTGCCCGCTCTCCCCTGTCTGGAAATATCCGAGCTGATCCCGCTGCTGGTCTCGTAGCGGTATTTCGCGAGGCAGTATCTCTCTAAGAGCCCAGTCGATGTGTTCAACGGCTTCAGAGATCACACGGCTAAGTTGCTGATTGTCAGTTGCGTCTACCGAAAGGGAGATGGGGGTAAGAGCATTCCGGATGTGATGATTCACCTCGGCAATTACTTGCGCCCTTGCGACAGTTAGCCGATGTTGCCGTCGATGAATGTTTGCAAGCTGCGCAACTATGCAGGTGAGAACGAAAGCCGACATGCCTTCCGCCAGCAACCGTTCGTGATGGCGCCCAAGATTTGGGACCAGAAGGTAGTGCATCAGTTCAGTTATGAGAAAGGACACAAGTCCGACTCCGAGGGCGACCCCCAAGACAAATCGCCGCGAACCCGGCTCAATCCGCGATGTTCTCCGAACTAGCAGAACTCTCGGGCTACTCACCGACCGAAATGTGGCTCGGCGTGTAATGGAATCAATCGTCGGCATTTGGATCTCCTCTCATCACTAACATCGGATCTCCCCAGGAGATTGGTTTGCTTTACTCGCCTCTCTGAAATCGCGGCGCACCTGTTCTTCACGCTTTAGGACTCGGTTGAGATCCTGAACGATCTTCAGCAGTTCATCGGGATCCCTTGCTTCTAGTGCGGCGCTGCACAAATCTCTCCAGTTCTTGCGGTGTGCTTCAGCCATGATCCATTCCTCCGGGAATTGACTACTGTAGGGAATACTGCGGTTCACCGTCAGGCATTATTGCAACGACATTCGCTGTACAAGCGAAGCTGCAAACCAGCTGTGGCGCTAGGGGCTGAACCAGGAGGGTTAGCTGATCGGAGGAGGACGGTTGTAATGCCAACCCTCTTTCGCGATTTCGAAAGAGGGCTCAACACTGTGGGACGGGTGAGGCGAGACAACTGGGGCCGGAGTAGTCAGCAGAATGCTCGGGCAAGTCGCCCACTGGGAATCCTGATGATCAAAATACAACCTATGATTATGGTCCGCCGGCGAGTTGACAGCTAAACCAGTGGAAATGTGAGGGAGATCCGGCGGAGCGATGCGCACTGACAAGAGGCTCAGCGCGGCAATGCACATGATTAGGACGCGGTACGAAACCAATCCGCGGCTGCTTTTCCAGATGGGCCGGAGAAGCGACATGTGTAAACCCTTCTAACGCAAGGTGATTTTACCACCGTTTTGGTTGACCGGTAACGACTTTTCTTGACTGGCCCCGAGAGCACCACCAGCGAAGCGAAGAAACCTTCCTGAGTGGAAACCACCGGCTTCGTGAAATCCGCCATCACCAAAAGCCCGGAAGTTGCGAGCGCGAGTCCTTCGAGGGCCCAAAAAAAACGATGGTAGACCTTGGCCGATTCCCATGCGCTTTCATTGATATCTCTCCAAGAACTAGCCATCGTAGAGCAATTCACCATGCCGCGACTGTTCAATATTGCTCAGTTTCAAACATGCCAAAGAGTGTCGACTCGGAGAAGAGGCGATTCTTATGAAAAAAACGATACTGGTTGTTCTAGCGATTTGGGCCAGTGTTCTCCTGGCGCAGAAAAGCAATGCGCCCAGCGGGTCAAGTCAGGACAACTCGAAACATGCCAGCGGACAGATAACAGTTCAGGGTTGCGTTGGCAGATCTACCGGCGACTACATGTCTGAAAGTACACGGCGACCTGCATGTCGAATTTTCGAAAATCGTCCAAAGCATGTCAACCCCCATTTGCAACGCGCGGAAAGCGAGCATCAATGGAGATGACCTTCGTTGCCGATAAGCATGGCTAACTTCTTCTTGGCGGATTCGTTTTTGGGATCTCTCCGGATCGCGTCCGTATAAGAGTGCTGCGCCTGTTGCCGATCGTTCATAGCGAGGTAATAGTCGCCAAGCTCTTCATGAACCTTCGTTGCATCCGGGCGGCAATGCACAGCCCAATCAAGATAACGCTTGGCGCGGTCCCATTCCCGACGCCCCATTTCCTCCTGAGCTGCGTCAAGAAAACCGCTCAGTTTGAAGACCTTCAATTTGATCGATGTATCGTAGTCAGCGTTCGCTGCATCGAGTTCACCGCGCAACCTGTTAGCGTCTGCCCGGACTACGTAGAAGCCAATCTGGCCCAGCGCGATTCCGCCTTCGCTCAACTGAAGCGCCTTCTTCGTGTCGCCGCCACCAATCCACGGAGTGTTCATATACGTGTACGCGAGATAATAACGGGCTGAAATGTTACGCGGATCGAGGTCGAAGGTCCGTTGGTATGCATCCCGTGTTCTCCGCTGCCATTTCCATTGCTCGACCATCCCTGAGGCTCGCCGCAAGTGCGCGAAGTTAACGATTGCCACCTGGAAAGCGTTCAGCGATTGCTTTGGCTGAAGAGCGACGGCTCTGCCTGCCGCGATGTCGGCAGCATCAAGCAAGCCATGCTGCCATGCCAACTGAGCCAAGAGGTTCAATTCGCCATCGGACACATCATTCGCCGCAGCCCGTCGTTGCAGGTCGGCCTCTACTCCGGCTGATTGTGATGCTTCGAGTCTAGCGATATAGGGTGCTAACAAAGGCCACGTTGCAACATAAACGGAAAGCTCGATGCCTGTCGGTTGGTCCATGTAGACGATGTCGGGTAATCGCAGATTCTGCGCTGCATCCGGTTCTCCGAGCGCGCGCATCGCAAAAAAGCAAAGCAGCACTAATTGGACTCTTTTCATTGAAGTGCTCCATTGTGCTCGCCTTCCCGGTGCATGCACGAGCAAGATGCGTTGTCGGTTTGACGAGATCGTCGTAGAAGATACGCACTAAGCGAGCAAGATGTTCCAGCGTCCAAAATCAAGCGCAGCGTTCTCTGGCTGGATTCTGATACACGTTCCTGCATGACGAGCAAACCGGCAGTCATCGGTTCAGCGGTTGCGTTGGCATGGCACTCGAAGATGGATGCAACGATTACAGGATTCTTGGGTGTGGCACTCGGCTATGTTCTCGGACGAAAGACAAGCTGACTTGGCAGAGTGTTAGACTGGCGTTCTGGCAATACCGAGTCACCGACACAGAAGCCTCACAGATTCCATACGTGGGGCTTCACTTCTTGGGGTTTGCGGTCAATTCACCGTCTGGGTAAGCGAAGCCGAGCTGCCATCAAAGCTGGTACTTCCTTTATAGGTTGCTGTGATGTTGTGTGTGCCAACGGCCAACTTTGCAGTTGTGTATTTTGCCACTCCACCGCTCAAGGATGCCGTCTTCAAGAGCGTCGTGCCATCGTAGAAGGAAACTGTTCCGGTTACCGTCCCGCCGAACTGCGGCGTCACGCTCGCCGTGAACGTCACAGACTGCCCAGCGTTCGATGGATTCAGCGAGGAAGCCAAAGCGGTCGTTGTCGTGGCCTTGTCCACCACCTGCTTCACCGCCTTCGATGTGCTGCCGCCAAAATTCGGGTCGCCGCCATATACAGCAGTAATCCCGTCGGAAGGCACCGTCAGTGCCGAAGTCGTAAAGCTGGCCGAGCCGCCGCTCAACGTTCCAATCCCAAGTACGGCTTTACCTTTCATAAACGAAATAGTCTCTCCATCCGGCGGGGTGCCCACCCCAGAAGTGACTACTGCGGTAAAGATCACCGGCTGCCCAAAAGTAGACGGATTTGGCGAAGACGAGAGCGCCGTCTTGGTGGTCTCCGTAGCGATACTGAGTTTGGCCACGAACGCGTCGTTCCCCCCGCCATTGGCTGCCTGCAGGGGATTCATAGTCGGAAAGTTGGTTGAGCCTGTCTGCCCTATGACGTAAGCGCCTTCGGAGCCGTCCACCACGATGCTCAGGCCACCGTCGCCGCCGCTGCCGCCGAGATAGGTGGAGTAGAACAACCCTGAGCCTGAGGAATTGAGCTTGGCTACAAAGGAATCGCCATTGCCCCCGCGATTGGCTCGCTGCAGGGGATTCTTCGTTGTTGGAAAATCGGTAGACTCGGTTTGACCAGTGACGTAGGCATTGCCGGTGCTATCTACTGCGACTCCATAAACAGTGTCAGTCTTATTGCCGCCAAGAAATGTGGAGTATCCTAAAGCCGAGCCAGTAGAATTCAGCTTCGCCACGAAACCATCGCCGAGTCCGTCACAGTTGCTGCCGCCATTGCAGACTGTCTGGAAAACACCGGGGGTGGTCGGAAAGTCCGCCGAAGTAGCCCAGCCGACGACGTAAGAGTTTCCAATCTTGTCCAATGCGATACCGAACCCGATGTCAATGTCGCTTCCGCCTAAATAGGTAGAGTAAACCAAAGCCGAACCAGCGGAATTAAGCTTGGACACGAACACATTTTCGTAACCCTTATTGGCTGCCTGCAATGGGTTCATCGTGGGAAAATCGGTTGATAGGGTGTCGCCCGTCACGTAGGCGCTCCCGGCGCTGTCCACGGCGATCCCGAAACTACAGTCGTCCCCGCTGCCACCTAAATAGGTGGAATAGACCAATGCCGATCCTTCCGGGTTGATCTTGGCCACGAAGATGTCCTCGTCATTTAGACCGCCATGGTTAGTCGGCTGCAATGGGTTCATCGTCGGAAAGTTAGTTGATTCGGTAAAGCCTGTGATGTAGGCACTGTCTGCGCTGTCCACTGCGATACCAAGGCCTTCGTCATCCCCGCTGCCACCCAGATAGGTGGAGTAAACCAAAGCCGACCCTTCAGGATCGAGCTTGGCCACAAAGGCGTCAAAGTAGCTGCCACCGAACTTGCGTTGCAAAGGATTCTTCGTCGGAAAGTCGCTTGAGCCGGTCCAGCCTGTCACGTAAGCATCGCCCGCGCTGTCCACGGCGATGCCGTTGCCCCCGTCAAAACCGCTGCCGCCCAGATAGGTTGAGTAAACTAGAGCCGATCCTGCGGGGTTGATCTTGCAGACGAAAGCGTCGTTATTACCGCCGCCGCCATTGGCTGCCTGCAGGGGATTAACAGTGGGAAAATCGGTCGAGTAAGTATAGCCGGTGACGTAAGCATTGCCCGCGCTGTCCACTGCGATTCCCTGACCGTAGTCAGCACCGCTTCCACCCAAGTACGTTGAGTAGATCAGCGGATCGATGTACAGTGGCTTGCTTGTGTCATAACCAGCCACTTCGAATCCCACCCGATTCGTATCCGTGATGACATAATGTGCCGCAACCAACTGACGCTCTTCGTCCTTTTCCTGATATACGACCGGCCTATACCAGCGAATTTCATCATCACCCATCTTGAACACCAAATCGCCGTGCGCATCCCGCTGAATCCGCTTCGCTCCCGTGATGTCGAATGCAATTCGCCGAGGGTCTGCGCCCGGACCAACGATGAAGTCGTACTCCAGTTGACGCTGGTTGCCGTAGTAAACCAGATCGATGCCCGAGTAAATTCCCTCGTACTTCACCTTAGCGTAGGTAGGAACGTTGCGGCGCCACTTCGTAGGATCATTACCAATGAAGTAGTTGCTCGTGCCCGCCAGTTCATCTACACCGCTAACTTTGGCCGCTGCATTGGCATTCCGTAACTTCATCCGCAGCACGCCGCTCGGATGCGTGCCACCGCTCTTTTCGGTCTTTCCGTTCAACGTAAATACCGCTTCGTCGCGGGTCAGGAACAAAGAGTAGGCACCTGTACGTGATAGAAACTTCACGCTCGAATCGGTCTGCCCGTGGTTCACCTCGAAGCTCAGAGGCAGCTTGCCGTAGCTGTCGAGAATTCGAGCTTTCGGATCGGCATGGAAAGCAGACTGTGAAAACGCAAACGTTGCGGCAAGAATCAGGCAGACGACGACTGACTTCATAGTGATTCCTCGATTCCGGGTGCGAAAAAAAACTCTCGCTGCAGGAGGGAGTAAAGCAGCGAACGACTGGCAATTTTCCTCTAAGGCGGTCTGGCTGTCAATCTGCGACTGCTTCCGAACCGAAGCGGCACTTTGTCCGCCGTTTTTATAGTGGCTGCATCGATTCCGGGCTCGACCGCAACGTGCAGGAAGCTGTCCGTCTGAGTCCAAGATCCCGGCTCAACATAAGCCTTTTACCCACGACTACCCACGACCTTTAAAGCAACTTACGCAACCACCTATTTTAAGACCCGTTAAGTCGCAAATACTGATTAACGCCAGTCTGAAAATGTCGCCATCAAGTTTCAATCGGCGCCTCGCGTTTCTCTGCGGAGAAGGCTTGACACTTGCTTCTTAGCCTCTTACGCTTAGGGGCATGGAAGTGCGTTTGACGCCCGACCAGGAGGCATTCGTTCGCCATGCCATCGAGTCCGGCCGGTTTCACCGTGCCGAGGATGCGGTAGAGGAGGCATTGTTGCTGTGGGAAGAGCGCGAGCGCAAGCGAGCGGAATTCTTGGCCACCCTGGATGATGCCAAAGCCTCTCTTGCGCGCGGCGAAGGACGCAACATCACACAAGCATCCATGCTCGATCTTGCTGAGGAAGTGAAACAGCGCGGCCAAGTTCGTCTCGCCGCTGAGCAATCTTCGCCCCGCTGATGGCGCACCGCGTATCGCCACAAGCGGCAACCGACCTCGATGATATCTGGTATTACGTCGCCAAAGAGAGCGGTAGCATTGCAGTCGCAAACCATCTGATTGATTCCATCACCGATCGATTTTTCCTGCTTGCCGGCCATCCCTACCTGGGACGTCCTCGCGACGACGATTTTGGTGTCGGCTCGCGCAGTTTTCCCGTTAATGAGCACGTCATAGTCTATTGTGTCGAGGATAAGGACGTGTCGATTCTTCGCGTGGTACACGGTCGCCGCGACATGGAAGCGCTTTTCGGCAACTAATCACAAGATGTGCCAGCTTTGCAAAGTGTGTTAAGCCAATCCAGTCTGATTCGTTCTGACGCACGCCCAGCCGTGTTCGGCTATCATCTCCCTTGAACGTCCTTCCCATCTTGCCAGTAGGGCTCTTGCCGCCCGCCGCATGCTTGGCATGCGCGAAGAAGCCAGACTTCCGGCGCCGAAAGCCTGTAGTCAGCAACGCGGGCATTTTTCTCGGCAATGCGACTCTCAAGAAGTTCTTTTGGACCATCCCCCTTATCACGGGCTGAGGAGCTAGTGCGAAGGAAGCAAGACCAACCTGCCGATCTGCCAACAGCCGGGCCGAACGACTGATTCAGAATCAGTTGCTCGAACGCAAAACGCGTCGAGCCAGAGGCTAGGGTTCGGCCGGCGCTAAAAAAAACACTTGGGGAACTCTAACCGGCAGCTGGGTGCCGCATGACATGCGGGACCAGGTGGTGGATTTCGTCCGACGCTGGTCGGAGAAGACCGAGATCGGCGTCGGGCGATTCATTCAATGGCTGGGCGTGACGGCCAGCAAGTTCTACGACTGGCGAGAGCGCTACGGGTGTGTCAACGAGCACAACGGTTGGGTTCCTCGGGATTTCTGGTTGGAGTCATGGGAGAAGGAAGCTATCATCGGTTTTCATCTGAAGAATCCGTTGGAAGGCTATCGACGGCTGACGTTCATGATGTTGGATGCTGACGTTGTGGCAGTGAGTCCGGCGAGCGTATGGCGGGTGCTGAAACAAGCCGGACTCCTGTCGCGCTGGAAAAGCAAGCCGTCGCGCAAGGGGGCCGGCTTCGAGCAGCCACTCCAGCCGCATCAACATTGGCATATCGATGTCTTCTACATCAATGTCTGCGCGACCTTCTATTACTTGTGCAGCGTTCTGGATGGGTACAGTCGTTCTATCGTGCATTGGGACCTGCGAGAGTCGATGAGGGAGGCCGACATCGAGGTGATTCTGGAACGAGCCAAGGAGAAGTACCCAGAGGCAAAGCCGCGAATCATCTCGGACAACGGGCCGCAGTTCATTGCACGGGATTTCAAGGAGTTTATTCGCATCTCGGGCATGACGCATGTGCGAACTTCACCGTACTACCCGCAGTCGAATGGGAAGCTGGAGCGCTGGCACAAGTCGCTGAAGAGTGAATGCATTAGACCGGGAACACCGCTATCGCTAAACGATACGTGGCATTTGGTTCAAGCATACGTCGAACACTACAACAACATCCGCTTAAACAGTGCCATCGGCTACGTCACGCCGAAGGACATGCTCGGAGGACGACAGCAGGAAATTCACGTCGAACGGGATCGGAAGTTGGCAGAGGCCAGACAGCAGCGGCAGATCCGCCGGCAACAAGCGGCCTCAAGAGGGAGCCTATGCGTCTGTTTATCGCAGTGATACTTCTCATTGTCGTGCCGATGACGCTTCGGGAAATGGCGGTTCGTGCCGCTGCTTCCGAGAGCGCGGGGAAAGCCGTCGCCCTTTACGATCCAAATCCCGCACACATATGGAATCGGCTCTATGACGCTCTACTCATCCGCGAAGATCCAGCGGGTTCCAAATACGGCGCGGATTCGCTCGATCCTCTACTCTGGCTGAACTCGGATCATTTGCTGACACAGCCCTCCCACGGACGCGCCTTGCGCGTTCTTGATGAATTCCTGCAAAAGCATGCGGAAAATCAAATTCACGACCCGGTGAAGCGTGCCATCCTGCAGCGAGACCTGTGGGCTGTGTTTGACTGGTCAGTGCTGCAAGAATCCCTTTCTCAGAGGCCGACGTACGCCGAGGGGAAGCGGGAACTGCAAACCAGGTTGGCAGAAGTGCTGCGCCGCTTGGTGCTGACTCCGGAGGAGATTGCATTGCTGCCCGCCAATTATGGCCAGGCGGTGGCATCGGGAGCATTTCCCAAGGAGTACGATCCAGCTCACCCGGAGCGGGCTTTCCTGCCGCCCGACTTGTTCGATCTGCTGGGACCGTGGGTCTGCATTAACGGGAACTCTTACTTTGGTCAAACAGCTGCCATCGAGCATCTCATTACTTTTTCCGGACGCTCCCGTTTCCTTGTGTTTGTGCGCCTGCCCGCAGGACGCAAGGCCACGCTGGAGTACTTCCGCACGCTGTGGAACGTTCCGCAACCGTGGGTGCAGTCCGACCCTGGCGCGCAAGCCGACGTCAACCCCAATTTGCCCTCATTTCCAGCCGGCACGCAGGTCGCGCTGCTGCGGCAGATGACTCTTTTCGACAGTCGCGGCAACTTGGTGGACGCTCCGATCACAGAAAGCGTGCAGATACGAGTCTATCGCGCCATAACTGCGGCAGGACCGAACGGCCCTGACGTCACTTCACTTCCTGCACTCGCCGAGCGCAGCGGGCAGACTTTCTACGAAATTAAGCTCAGCCGCCCGCAGCTTTTTGCCAACAAAGCAGGCGGACTAAGAGCAACGGCACCCGACGAAATTGAGTTCTCCACCCTGCGGCAGGAGGGTGACGACGTTTTCGAATGGTGGATAATGAACCGCAGTCGACCGGGCAGTTCGGAGCCGGCTTTGCAGCAGTGTGCCATCTGCCACTCTAGAGGAGGAATCAGCTCGCTGAACAGCCGCGCCCATCTGCTTCGGCCAAATGGCGCTCAACAAGACCCAAATGAAGCCCAGCCAGATCGCCCGAAGGAATCGGCATCCCAGTGGTGGGCCAGCGATAGCAGTGAAACCGTCACCTGGAAACACGACCGCTATGACTGGGGCCTGCTGAACGGATACTGGAGGTCCGATAACAGATTGCACTAACGCCCTTGGACCAGCTTTCGAGGAGATATATAGTCATTGAGACAACTCGGATCGAAAAACCTGATGCCTTGAAAATCCCCGCCTGAAGGGGCGGAATCTACACTAACGGAGAACGCTGCTTCTCCATTTCACGCTGAACCAAGACAATTCATCGCGCCCTGATTACAATTCCCTTGCGCAAGCGGATGCAGATACGTCCAATTGCGTCCGTCTGCCGAGCGATAAAGTAGCACCGCGCCGCCAACCTGATTGAAGCCCGAACCTATGCCCAGATACCAAGTGTCGCCGAGTTTCCATGGGCAAGGATCGCGAAATCGGCGGGTTCGCCGAACGCGCGCTCATCCACGAGAACCAGCTCGTCGCGGTACCCAAGAAGCTTCCGTTCGCTCAAGCGGCGCTGCACGGCTGCGGAGTTGTAACCGGCGCCGGGTCCGTCTTGAACACAACAAACGATAAGTGGGATAAGCCGCGGCGTCAAATCTCCCTCGAGCGAAATCGAGGGGCACCTACAATCAGTGGGCTGGATCTCGAGACGACAATCTTCTCGGTCTCCGGTCGAGGGAGATTTGTTTTCTTGACATCCCTTTTTATAGAACTCATTGAGGACTGCGGGAAGTGGAGAAGACGCGGCATCCCATTCATCGGAACGAACGATGAGTGGGGCAACCGGCGGCTTGCCCGTTGACAACGCGGGCATTGGGCGGCCAAACTTCTGCATGCGATTATTTGTCTTATGTCTCGTAGTGATTGCCGCGATACCTCCCTTATGCCGGGCACAAGTTCCTGTTTTCGAGGTTACTCCTGTCGAAAGCACGATTAAGTTCAGTGTGAAGGCTTCGGTCCCGATAACCGGCCGTTTTGAAAAGTGGGACGCTACACTGACATTCGCTTCTCCGGGAGTCACGACCGGCGTTTTGGACATCGAGATTCAGGCGGCCAGCGTGACCACAGGGAGCGGCATGAAGGATAACAAGCTCAGGAGCAAAGACTTTTTTGATGTTAAGCAAAATCCATTGATCACTTTCAGGTCAACGAAGATTGTGCAGACCGGCCCGACAACCTTTAACGTAACAGGCACGTTCTCTATACGTGGCGTCTCACAGCCGGAGACCTTAATTCTGTCGATTTCTGGGAAGGGAACAGGTTCAGGCACCATTAGCGGGACAATGGCCTTCGACCGTAAGGACTATGGGATGAATAGCGGCATTCCCTTTATCAAAGTCGCCGACCGTGTTGAGGTAAATATAGACCTCAAGGCCAGGCAAGTCAGTGGCCCGAGGTTGGCATACGAGCAATAATCAGGTTCGCCGCAGAGAATCCGGAATGCCGTTCGGCTTCCCTCCGGAATCGATGTTCACCTTCACCGGAATACCCCAGGAAGTAGCGATTTCCGTACTATTGCAGGGGAGCAAGAAGGATTCAAGGCACACGCGCCCCAAGAGGTTGACGTAAAAGCGATCCGAGATCGACTTGGTATGACACAAGCCAGATTCTCTACCACGTTTGGATTCAGCCTCGATGCTATCAAGCACTGGGAGGGAGGGCGCAGGACCCCAGAAGCGCCAGCTCGCACTTTGCTCACCGTCATCGACAAAAATCCCGCAGCCGTCCTTACTGCACCCAATCCCGCTGCGTTCGCCGCCGCTGTCGGCTCTTCAAAACGCACAACTATCCGTGTCAAGGGTGAGAGAAAGCGTCAGAGATCTAGTGGCCTTACAAAACGGAAGGATTATTCTGCCGAGCGTGTGAAGAGAATCACAAAGTAAACGGAACAGCCTCCGGATTACCGCAAAGCTGGACGCGGAATCGGTGTACCAGTGACCGGTTCTTGAACCCACGATTTCAACCCGTGCCAAGACTCGCGGTACAAGGACGGTACAACCAAAGTCTGTTATATTGTGCTCTCACTGGTTCCTTACAGGGCGTTGCGTTGCGACCGCTGCCTTGTAATTACAACGTGATACAGTCTGTCAGCGCCCTTTCACGGCGGTAACACGGGTTCAAATCCCGTCGGGGACGCCAAATCTAATCAATGCTTAACACGGAAACGGTTATGCAGCTCTATATCGAGCCCGTCGCTGCAGAGCTTGGGATTTCACATAGGGGCGTGATGAGGCGGTCCCAGGGCACTCCGCGCACGGACAAAATGATTGACGCTTCGGTTCAATGGGCTGAGCGGATCATGCGGAGAATAGACGCGACGGGCGGGAAAATCGAATGATCTATTTCAATCGGGTCCTGCAAACGTGCTGATCGAACTGCTGTTGAAGATTGGTCTGAGCGTCCTTCGTTTTTTGATAGAGCCGTCATCGGGACTTTAAATTCTCTGCTGCACGATGAGCAGACTCCAACCACTGGCGTGGTGGAAAGCCATTTCGTCACCCGAATATTCCGCTGAGGGCCGTTCATCAGGGAGAATCCAAATATTTTAGGTAGGTTCGCACATTCAACAGGCGCGGGGATCGAATGAATCGCATTTGCTATGCGCAACCGTTCCTTTGGATGTCCATCCCGCAGAATGCCCGAAGCCTGATCTCGCTCCCTGATCCAGTACGGTAGCGCACCTATCTTCCGTCAATAATGAACAGACAGGGATTTGACGTTCCTGGTATATCTCGGTCGTTAATGATTGGGCAGGTCACGCACGATCCTAGAATCTAGGAACTGCTCCCGAGGAAGTATCGATGCCCAATGATTCCGATTTCCAACCTCTGTGCCCCTACTGCGCACACCCCGTTGAACTCGAAGATGCTAAAACGGACGAAGACGGGAAGGCCATTCACTCCGAATGCTACCCGCGCAGTCTGAAAGCGCAACGAAGCACTCTCCCGTCGCAGACTAATAACGATCTAAAGCAAACACCTGATTGCGAACGGTCGATGCGTGACGTAATTACCGTGAATGGGGCGTAGCGCGGCGGAAATACGTGAAGAACTCGAAAGGCTCATGGGGGAGCACATTGACAGTATGAAGGCAGAGACGTTCGTTCCGCTGAACCGAGAAGAGGTGAGCCTTCGAGAGGAGCGGATCAAACATATTCGGGAAGTGTCTGAGGATTATCTCGCAACCTTGAAACGAATCGCATAGACGCTCCCCACTGCTTCAAAATGTCGTTGCTTATTTCGCAGGCACATCTTGCTTACGGGGGAAGGATCACTCCAGATGACCGTGCAAGAGCTCCCGACCGTCATGCGGCACGACCTCAAGCCCCGCAAAGCGCTCTCGATTGCGAGCTTCGAGGCAAAGTGTGGAACATCCTTGAAGAGTTCCACGCGGTAGACCGAGTGATAGACGATATGTTTCAGCTTCAGCCGCTTGGCCAGATCGTACGCGATGAGACCCTGCGTTAGTTCATCAGGAGTGACAGCGTTTAGCAGGTAGAGCTTATCCATTCCGTGCAATGCTTTCTGCACGGAGACGGGATCAAGCAAATCGCCGATAGCAACCTCAACCCCCTTTGGCGGTTCATCGCCTTCCTTACGTACAAGCAAGCGGATGTCTGCATTGCGGTTCTGCAACTCTTTCACGACTTCTGCCCCAACGTTGCCGGTCCCGCCTATCACTAGAATCTTCATAATGTAATCTCCTGTGTTTGTCTTCAAGAAATCGCTCACAGCACATGAAATTAGAAACTTTAAGCTGCTGCTCCAGAACGGAATCTATATCAACGCTGAGCTTGCAATCTTGAATTGATAAAACATTCGGATGCCTTTGTGCTGTCGAGTCTCGGATCCTTGTCCGTTCCGATGTACTCATTCAAGAAATCCAATACTTTCTTGACTTTCGGCGTCAGAGCATTTGGGCTACAGTACAAAGCCCAAAGGGGTATGGGAGAAGGGGACCAACCCGGTAAAACATGGACCAGACCGGCATGTTCAGTGTTTTCGCAGCCGTGGCCAACGTGACCGCGTTGCGCAGACAAACGTCGGAGTTCGAGGTCCGAATCAATTGCATTGTCCCGATTTGATAGTCGACCAAGACAAGCACGCTGTTTTCCGCGGTGAACTGCCCCTTCATCATGAAGTCTTTCTTTGAATCAGACATGCATTGCTCCTTGTGCCGGTTGAAGCTCCCGTTAGGGTTATCGGTTCCCGGCAACTGCCGGACACCATAGCGAGCTTTCAGTCTTTTGATTTCGGCCGTCCTGGTATTCGGTTCTCGATAGTGGTCGCCGGAAGATCGCCAACGTTTTGCTTCTACGCCGCTTTCGACATCTCTCGCCATTGCGCGAAGGTCTCTGTAGCGAAATCTTCATATCGGCGAGGACCATGCCCCAGCAACTTCTTCAACGTCTCAAGATCTCCATCTTCAGCGACGAACCCACGTTCGAGATATCCTTCAAACATCATGCGAATATCGAAGGCTGACCAAGAAGGGGCTGTTTTGCGCATTTGCTCCTCAAACGCATCCATGTCGTGGCCGGCGTAACGAATTTCTTTGCCGAGCAATTTGCTCCAGATCGACGCCGCTGTAGAGCCACTCAACACCTCTGGACCGTTTAGGTTATAAGTCTTACCGGCGTGGCCGTCCGAAGTCAGAACGATCGCCGTTGCCTCTGCGATATCCCGAATGTCCACGGCCGAGACGCCCACGTCGCCCAGCGGCACTGGGTAGATGCTGGCCTTCGTGAGTGGGTCTTTCAACGTTGCGTCGTTCTGGATAAAGTAGTTTGGCCGGATAATCGTGAACGGTACATCGAACTCCCGCAAAGCGCTCTCGATTGCGAGTTTCGAGGCAAAGTGTGGAACATCCTTGAAGTGTTCCACGCGGAAGACCGAGTGATAGACGATATGTTTCAGCTTCAGCCGCTTGGCCAGATCGTAGGCGATGAGACCCTGCGTTAATTCATCAGGAGCCACGGCGTTCAGCAAATATAGCTTATCCACTCCGTGCAATGCTTTCTGCACGGAGACGGGATCAAGCAAATCGCCGATGGCAACCTCAACCCCCTTCGGTGACCCAGCGCTTTCCTCACGTAGAAGCAAGCGAATGTCTGCATTGCGGTTCTGCAACTCTTTCACGACCTCTCCACCAACGTTGCCGGTCCCGCCTATCACTAGAATCTTCATAATGTAATCTCCTGTGTTTGTCTTCAAGAAATCGCCTTCCGCAATTTCTTGCGAGCCATTGCTGTTTCGCTCGTTCGCGGAAAGCAGTCGAGAGATTCCGTCGGCTTCTGGTTGCAGACTCTTCATCCCACGAACACCTAAGTATGTTTGCCAGTGCAGGTGCCGGGCTGAGCAAAACAGACCACTCGGGTGTTCTGTGTCGCAAAGTCGATTTGCGCGCGCGCAACGCGGATCGATTAAGCAGCTTCGGCGCTGGTGTTCGTCACTTCTCGCTTCGACGGAGAGTAGTTTTCGAGAAATCGTGGTGAAGTGTTTTTTCGGGTGTCAGCTTTTGCTGCGAGTCATGCTCGATTTTTCTGGGAGGAGATTGGAAACGTTCTTCGCCTGCCTCTGTATTCGCTGGGACTCTGTGCGAAGTGGCTCCGAAATGTAGCCGCAAAATGGGATGCACTTTGAAATCCGCACGTCAAAGCGATGTCAAGAACGCTCTTGTCGGTGTCTCGAAGCATTCCAGCGGCAGCCTCCATTCTCAGGTGCTGCACGTGACGATGAGGTGTTGCTCCGACAGATTTGCTGAACACACTGGCGAAGTGGAACTTGCTCACTGCCGCTTCCTCTGCGAGGACGTCAAGTGATAAGCGTTCACCCAGATGCGCCTCTATGTACTCCAAAACCCGCACAATGCGACGGTCAGAGATCCGTTCATGAGCTAACGATTGGTGCCAGCGCGAACCCGCAGATGGGCCGAGCAGCAGGTGGGCGGCGATCCATTGCGCAGCAGATTGTGCGTAGAAGTCTGGAAGTCCGGACTGAATGGCCGAAATCGCGACGGAGCTGAAGTTGTTTAGAACGGGATCGTCAAGAAAGGGCGCATCCGGAAGTTGATTTTGCCGAGCGCCAAATTTTTTCGGAATCGCGCTTGCGACAGAGTCGACCGTATCTTGAGATAGAGACAGGTGCATGGCCGTGAGCGACTTTTGATTTTTGAGATTCCAACGCAAACGGCGTCTGGTTCCGGGTGGAGAAATGTAGCCCATCCCTTTGCCATAGTGAGATCCCCTCCACCTCCCCTGAGAGAACTGGTGTATAAACGCGTTTTTGTTTAGAAACAGCACCATTCGTGGATCAGGAGTTGCGTCGGTCTCAAGGGGGCCGATCGAGGCGGCAAATTCCGTAATGTGCACTAGAAGTGATGTCCATCCCAACCCCTCGCTCCCCAGTACCGTTTTTCCGGGGCAAGACCTAATTGCCCGAATTGTGACCTCTGAAAGGCCGCTCATCTGGATTCCCCTCTCCACCATCCGTCGCCAAGTTACGTTTCTGGACCAAACAGCACTTTCCGACAGTCCCGACTTTTCCGGTTGCCGATCCTAAAGGAGAACCCACCTACATGCAAATAGCAATTGTCGCATTCTAACTGTTGGAGCCCGCCCGCCTCGCTCAAAAGTCGGTGGATGTCCGTCCAGCGCACGGGTTGCGAGAGGCATGTTGTTGAGGAAGTGCAACTCCTTCGCAACCGGACAGCGTACACCGTTGATCGCGACACGGACTGTGGGCAATTAGGCGAACCACCCTGCTTCCTCAAACGTCACGGTCGCCGCAATCACCCAGGGATTGACCCGCGGCTTCCATTGTCGCTCCGCAGAGCCAGGCGCCATAAGTTAGTCCGGATTCGGCAGTGGTACACGTGAAACTGCCAGTGTAGGCCCAGAGCGGAATGCAAAACTGAGCATTAGGGAACAGCTTTGAATGGTTTCCCGATAGGACAATGAGAAACTGCGCAAGAAATATGCTGACCTTAGTTGTCGAGCAGGATTGGCTTGCCGCTTCGTGCCGAGTCCGAGGTTAGGTGCTCTACTCAGCGCATGCGAAAAAGGTGTGTCGATGGCTTGGGGTGGGGGGCGGGACGGGGATTCGGCTGGGAAGCGATCCTGATGGCCCTGAATTCAGGTCCTCAATTCGGGGTTCCCACGTCGCGCTCGCCCGAGCGACTTTCGAAATAAGCTCTTCGGCACAGTATGTCGGAGGGAACTGAGCGAATTCAGACTAAAGGAGCGATCGTTTCCCCTTTCTTTAATCTACCGTCCACTGAATTGCCCATCACGCAAAGCCTGTAAGACGGAATCGGCAGGTCCACGAACTAAAGAGGAGCGATAGAGGTTCTCTAGATATGACTGCTCAACTTGCCACCTTAGGCGACCGTATTTTGGCTCATGCGGAAGATGCTTGTGCTGTCCGCCACAGCAGCGTCATTCCAAGCGACACCAGCGACCAACCCAAGATTGGGGGCATACAGTTCGACTCCGGATATCTCTCGCCGTACTTTATTACTGACCCCGAACACATGGAGGTTGCCTTCGAGAACGCCTACATCCTCGTTTCCGAAGGAACGGTTAGCTCCAGAAACGATTTGCTCCCGCTACTGGAGCAGATTAAAAAAAGCGGCCGGCCGCTACTGATCATCGCGGAGGACGTCACCGGAGAGGCGCTGGCTACTCTCGTTGTGAAAAAACTAAGTGGCGATCTGCATGTTGCCGCCGTTGGGGCACCCGGCATCGGCAATCAGCGCAAAAGTATGTTGCATGACATCGCCCTTTTCACGGGTGGCAAAACTACTACCGAAGGCATCGAGATGCAATTGAGTGACCTGCAGATTTCCGATCTCGGTCAGGCCCGGAGGATCACCGTGGACAAGAGTCACACCTGCATCGCCACGTTAGAGAGCAGAGATCCTCTGCAACGGATGCCCATGAGTCTCGTGGCCACTGCTTGCGTTCCACCCGAGTTCGATTCTTGACGTTGGATAGAACATTTCCAACGACCAATTAGTGTGCTGTCCCAGAGATACTTGCTGGAAGGGGTCCCTACACCAAACGTCAAAAATCGTACGGTAAGGAATTTGGATCACTTGTTTGAGGCTGCGAAAGGTCGTAGAGGCCTGAAAGCACCCTGCAATTGGAGGCACACGCAATGGCGGCAACGAAGTGGACGGTCCAGCAGATCCCCTCGCAGACGGGCAAGACGGCGCTGGTGACTGGCGCGAACAGCGGGATTGGCTACCAGGCGGCGCTGGAGTTGGCGCGGCATGGGGCGCACGTGCTTCTGGCATGCCGGAATGCGGCGAAGGGGCTGGCTGCGCTGGAGCGTCTGAAGCGTGAAGCACCGGGGGCGGCTGCTGAGCTGGTGGAAGTGGATATGGCTTCGCTGGCGTCGATACGCAGCTTTGCGACTGCATTTGCGGGGCGCGGAATTCCGCTGGATCTGCTGATCAATAACGCTGGTGTGATGGCGTTGCCGAAGCGCGAAGTTACGGTCGATGGGTTTGAGCGGCAGTTCGGGACAAATCATTTGGGTCATTTCGCGCTTACGGGGTTGCTGTTGCCGCAGCTATTGGGTGCGCCGGAGCCGAGGGTGGTTACGGTGGCATCGCTGGCACATCGGAATGGGAAGATCGATTTTGATAATTTGCAGAGCGAGCGCGGGTATAAGCCGTTGGGGGCTTATGGCGAGTCGAAGCTGGCGAATATTTTGTTTGCGAAGGAGTTGAACCGGAGAGCGCGGGCGGCGCATACCAACTTGATTAGTTTGGCTGTGCATCCGGGGATTTCTATGACCAACATCATGGTGAATGGACCTGGTACGAAGAACCTTCAGGCCATCGTGTTGAGGATCCTCGCGCCGATTATGATTCAGCCGGATGCTGCGGGCGCGCTGCCGACGCTGTATGCGGCGACGTCTCCGGAGGCGAAGGGCGGGGAGTACATTGGGCCGCATGGCTTTCAGGAGTTCAAGGGATCGCCGGTGGTGGTGCAGCCGCGGGCGAATGGGCTGGATGAGGCGGTAGGGAAGCGGTTGTGGACGGTGTCGGAGGAGTTGACGGGCGTGGTGTATCCGGCACTGGGTTAGGTTGGCGATGGTTGATGGGTTCGTGGCGGGAGGCGGGCTCGTAGCCCGGACCTATTCCGGAATCTAAAAGCGGAGTCCAAAAGGAAACACGAGTGCAACGGGCCTCTCCCTCGCAGGTGACGCCATTCGTTCTTACGGCCCTGGAAATGAGCACAAATGCAGACGGAAATGGCACGAACCGAAGACCTGCTGGCGATCGATGCGAGCAAAAACATAGCACTAACTGAAACGCTGCTCTATCCCTTGCGATTTGAGCCGATTTATCAATATCGGCCATGGGGTGGCCGGCGCTTCGCCGACTTACTAACCGAGCCCATGCCGAGCGGCCCTATCGGAGAAGCATGGCTGCTCAGCGACCGCGAGGACCACGCAAGCCGGGTAGCCGAGGGTCCGCTGAAAGGCCGGACGATTGGCCAATTACTGAAGCAGTTTCCGGAGCAAATGCTGGGAAAGCTGGCCCACCACTTTCAGCGATTTCCGCTGCTGTTGAAGTTCCTCGATGCGAAGGAAATGCTCTCCGTACAAGTGCATCCAACGAAAGCGAATACGAATCTGCTGCCCGCGGGTGAGACCGCAAAGTCCGAAGCCTGGGTTGTGTTAGAGGCGGGCGCACAAAGCCGCATCTATGCCGGTTTGAAAGCAGGAACGACTGCCGCCGATCTGCGGCGGGCGCTTGCGAACGGGAAGGTGGCGCAGCTACTCGCAGGCTTCACTCCGAAGCCTGGCGACGGTGTCTTCTTACAGGCTGGGACAGTCCATTCTCTAGGCGGTGACGTTGTGGTATTCGAGATTCAACAGAACAGTGACGTTACGTTTCGCCTCTACGACTGGAATCATGTGGACCCGAAGACCGGCGAGCCCCGAGAACTTCAAGTCGATCAGGCGATGGACTGTATTGATTTTGAGGAGGGTCCGGTTGGCAGAGTAACTCCAGTGCTGGAGTCCACGAAGCCAGTGAGGCGCGAGCAGCTTTTTGACTGTGAATACTTCCAGTTATGGCGGATCGGCGGAGAGTTGCCGTTTTCTGTTGGCGCAGCGGGTTTACCGCGGGTGCTGGCGTGTATCGAAGGCGGCGGTGAGATTGAACAGGGATACGCCACTTATACGGTTGGGAAAGGCGACGTTCTATTCCTGCCGGCGGTGGTGGGACTCTGTACTCTTTGGCCCCGCGGTGCAGTTGATCTGTTGGAAATTGCGCTGCCCGAATAGTTTGCAAACGGTAAACGGCAGTCCGATTCGCCGAGCCGCAACTTTCATCAAAGATCGCGTATCAAAAATCGCAAGAATTCATCATCGAGGCGTAGTGAAAAAACTCATCGTGTTTGATCTCGACGGCACGCTTGCCGGAAGCAAGTCACCTCTTGACTCTGAAATGTCGGCACTGCTCCACGATCTTCTCTTGATCGCGAGAGTAGCGGTAATCTCCGGAGGCGATTGGCCGCAGTTCGAAGAACAACTGCTCTCCAACCTTCCTCGTGACAAAACCCTGTCAAATCTGTCCCTGCTTCCAACCTGTGGAACAAAGTTCTACCGATACGACTCAGAAGTTTGGAAAAAGATTTATTCGGAAGACCTTACTGCGGAAGAACGAGACAAGATTCTGAGTGCTCTCAAGAAGGCGATCAGCAGCCCGGACTTCAAGGCCGACAAATTGTGGGGCGAACAAATCGAAGATCGGGGAAGCCAGATCACATTTTCGGCCTTGGGTCAGCAGGCGCCACTAGAGGAGAAAGACAAATGGGACCCCGATATCAGCAGGCGGAAGAAGATCAAAGCCGTTCTTGACGGTTTGATCCCTGAGTTCTCTATCCGGATCGGGGGCTCGACATCGATCGATATCACCAAACCTGGCATCGATAAAGCCTATGGCATCCGGAAACTCCGCGACCTGTTGAGCGTTTCATTGAAAGAAATGATTTACATCGGCGATGCCTTGTATGTCGGAGGGAATGACTATCCCGCGAAGCAAATCGGAGTGGATTGCATTCCAGTTAAGGATCCTGACGAGACGAAACGAGTGATTCAAACAATCATCGCATGTCTGGCAGTCAGCGATCGGGCAGCATGAGGCCAGGAAAACATGAGTGGATTTGAGTTGCAGCGTCTCGGAATCTTGATGGAGCCGCAGCCGGGCAATCCTCATGAGGCCGAAGGCGTCCTGAATCCGGCGGCCGCTCGTGGCCCGGACGGTGCGCTGTACCTCTTTCCACGACTGGTTTCGCTTGGGAACTACTCGCGCATCGGTATTGCCCGAGTGCGGTTCAATGCAGCGGGAGATCCAGAAGGCGTCGAGCGTCTCGGCATCGCTTTGGAGCCGGAAACCGACTATGAGTGTGGGATAGACGGCCGCGGAGGCTGCGAAGACCCTCGTGTGACGTTCGTCGAACCGCTGCAGCGCTACCTCATGACTTATACCGCGCGCTCACCCCGCGGCCCACGCATCGCCGCCGCATGCTCGACGGACCTGTTTCACTGGAAGCGGCTCGGGCTTATTCCTTTTGCTCCGTTTGAGGGCTTGGATCTCAGCACCGTTGACGACAAGGATGCCTGCCCATTCCCCGCCGCCATTCCAAATCCCTCCGGACAACCGGAGCTGGCACTGCTTCACCGACCGCTGTTTCCCGGAACCGCTCCCGAGGAAAAGGCACGCCACGCCGCCTCCCACGAAGTGGATCTTGATCGCGAAAGCATCTGGATTTCATACCGCCCGATTTCCTTGGAAGCTTTTCAACCCAGTCTCCTCGACCAGTTTTCTCATCATCGGCTGGCGACTCCGATATCGCCCTGGGAATGCCTCAAAATCGGCTGCGGCACTCCGCCGATCCTGACTCGTCACGGCTGGCTCGTCGTTTACCACGGCGTTAGCGAAATTGGGCAGCCCAGCAATGGTGTGCATCGTCTGTGTTACGCGGCCGGAGTGATGGTGCTCTCGAAAGAGCAGCCGCAAGTGATCCGTTATCGCTCGGCGAAACCTGTGTTGTCACCGACGTTGCCGCAGGAACGCGATGGGACTGTAGCCAACGTGGTGTTTCCCACCGGCATCGACCGGCGCGACGACATCGGCTCACCAAACCGCTTCGATGTCTACTATGGGATGGCTGACTACCGAATTGGCGTGGCTCGCCTCGACCTCCCTGATCTCTTGCCGCAAGGAGGAGCCGTTTGACCCGACTGCTGGCTCCAGTCATTAGTGCTCGTGTCTCGTTAACGGCAAGGTACGGCATTTCAAAAAGCAAATCTACGTTCAGGTTCTTCGTACGGATTTACCCCACGGCCCGATGCGCTCAACACTCTAGGTCTGGTCGTCCACGGAGGGTGTGGCTGTGCCGAGCAGAATAGGTCGTCAACATTGGATTTCCTCAGATGCGTTGTTAGCTCTCCTGGCCTCCCTGAAATCACGGCGGACTTGCTCTTCACGCTTCAGGGCTCGATTGAGATCCTGAACGATCTTCAGTCGCTCGTCGGGATCCTTTGCTTCTAGCGCGGCATTACACAACTGTCGCCAGTTCTCGCGGTTTGCTTCTGCCATGGTGTGTTTCCTCATCCCCGCCGGGCCAGTTGGTGCAAAGGCCTAGCCACAATGAAAAACCTCTTCGATGAGGATTGCGTTCCTCGAAAGAGGTCACTTATTTCCTTCTACTCCAAGGGAGTACGATTGGCTTTATCCAGCAAGTTGCAAAATCATTAGCGAAGATTCGGATCCGCAACGGGCGAGCCAAATGGCATCGTAAGCATCGGGAGAAGGCGTTGCTGTGTTTTAGGGAACAACTCTCAAGTTTCTTAACTAGACAGCGGTTCGGGAATAGTGAAGTCGGCCGACGAGGAAAGTCCTCTAAGTAAGATTTCAGCGGAATTTCAAGATTCAGCAGGATCATGCTACGCGACAATGCGACATGTTCGATCAATCGCCGACCATGATACGAGGCAGCCCAGGGCCTCTGCCAGAGGGGTTCTCACCTTCTGATTGTTGGACGAGCTCCCAACGGGAGTTGTATTGATTTCTTCTTCCATCATCAAGCGAGCGCTCCTATGAAGTTGCCACCTGACGTCGCACCTGTGCCAAACGGCTCAGATCGCTGTTCTTCTTTGTTGGAAACTGTACGCGGTCAAGACCATCACGAGCTTAGCTGCATGTAGTTTGGGTCTCGAACCGGCCAACTTCGTGGAGATGTGGAGGTCTTATGGATGTATTAGAAATGTTTCGAGTCGCGCCGAATCGGATACAACCGAGTGATTCCTGCGCCAAACTCATTCTGGACGCGGAGATTGAATGTAGAGCATTCATGTCTGCAACCAATCAACTGTTCGGTGAAGGAGCGGCGCGT
>Ga0209530_1000564_pt1 | contig 24240 bp, 11 predicted proteins | sample BlaSpr_A8_Ref_O1_FD_187987 | JGI IMG/M metagenome (GOLD analysis project Ga0209530, IMG submission 187987) | Forest soil microbial communities from Thunder Bay, Ontario, Canada - Black Spruce, Ontario site 2_A8_Ref_O1 (SPAdes) (version 2) | ecosystem: Environmental > Terrestrial > Soil > Boreal...
CGAGAGTCGCAGCTCGTTCGTCATGGACGGCGATAACGTGTGGGTCCAGCCAATCAGGCCAGTCTGGCTCCGGCTCGGGACTGATACCGGATATCCTGCTGCGGCTGTGACGAATGGGTCGGCATTAATAGAATTCGAATAGTTGTAGAGATAACGCAGGTACACTCTGTCGTTTGTGTACTGGAAATCGGAGCGGCCGATAAAATCGTATTCGTGAAAGGGTGTGCCTAAAGTCCTCGTGACGCCTGCGAAGTCAACGGAGCACGACGGGTTCGTGTCGGAACCGGTAAGCGTGAGCGGAGTTACTGTTCCACTGGGAGTCGGGTTCCCTGCCCCGATTCCATAAGGTCCAAAGGTCCGCAACGCCGCTACGCTGGCGCTATTCGGATAGCATGCCGCCAACTGCGCCAGTCCAGTAGGTGTGGGAGTCAAAGAGCCGGTTTGGTCCACCGAATTCGACTCGATAATCTGCGTGTCAAACCCGCCAAAAACGAAGATGTGGTCTTTCTGCACCGGGCCGCCCACCGTGGTGCTGGCAAACACATTGTTGAACCAAGGAACTTTTGTGAGGCTCGGATCTTGGAATGGCTCCTTGTCCACGTTCGTCAAGCTGTCCAAGGCTGAGTTACCTTCGGCTCCGTTGATGGTGCCGTGCCAGTTGTTAGTGCCCGATGGAGTCACCAGGTTGACTACGGAACCCGAGTTGCGTCCATACTCGGCTCCGAAGTTGTTGGTTGTGACCTGGTATTCTTGAACGAAGTCAGGGTTTGAAAGGAACAGCGAGGGCCCGGCAACCGAGTTGTCGTTGTTATTCTGGCCGTCGATTTGTTGATCATTATTCCGGCCGCGAATGCCGTCCACTGAAAAGCCCACTCCGTTGGAATTCGAAAAAGTGTTGTCGCGCGTCATATTGACGCCGGGAATTTGCAGGGCGAGGAAATCCATTCCCTCGTTCTCTTGCAAACCAGCAAAGCTCGTGATCTGTTGAGTGGTGAACGTGGTGGAGACTTGGGCCTCTGTCGTTTCGATTAGAGGCGGAGCTTCGGTGACTTCCACCGTTACGGTGGATGCACCAACGGCCAATTTGATCAATCCCACGCCCTGGTCTGTCCCAGACGAAACCACGACGTTGTTCACTACGTACTTGCTGAAGCTCTGCTTCGTAAACTCCAGGTTGTAAGTTCCGATCTGCAACTCCGAGCAGCGGAACAATCCAGCACCGTCCGTCGTCGTAGTTGCAACCGAACCCGTCCCGGAATTGATGCACCGGACTTCTACGCCAGGTACAACCGCACCAGATGCGTCGACCGCGGTGCCCGATATGGACCCGCTGGTCACCTGTGCCTTAAGGTGCGATGGCGATGTCAAGATTACGAAAGACAATGCCAACATCAAAAACAGCGCTCGCGTAACTGCTGTGAACAGACTTCGACCCTTCATCATTTGAGTCCCCCAATCCGATAGTCACTTCCGGCTGGCGCCCATGCGCCAGACAATCTCTGGGGCTCTCCATGCAGTTTCACAGCCAACAATCAGAAAGGCGGTGCGAGGCGCATAACTAATTGATTCGACGGCACCAGCGCAGTAATTCCAACGCGGGATGATCTACAATTCTCCGAAAAATGCGATGGAGCTTGGAGCAGTGGAGGAATTATTCGTAGAGCATATCTACGTGATTTAGAAGATTTAGATATGCGGCGGCATTAGTCTGCGGTCTTAGTCGCTGGCGGAGGAATCGCCGGGCCTTCGCCTTTTACGTAATGATTGTACCAATCCAGGTAGCGCTCGTAGCGGTCTTGAATGAATGATGGGCGAGAAAACTCATGGTATTCGCCCGGGTAAACTACCAGTAAAGTCGGCACGCCGAGCCGTTTCAGGCTTTGGTACATCTGCTCGCCGTTAATCACTGGAACATTCCAATCACTCTCGCCTCCCATAATCAGCGTCGGCGTCTTGATTTTTGTCACTCGATTGAAGGGCGAGAGCTTCTCCCACAATTCGCGGTTCTCCCAAGGCAGCCCCAGTTCGATTTCCCAGTCTCTGGAATACAAATCGTGTCCCCAATTTGTGATGTAAAGAAAATTTCCCGCGCCCGAAATTGCGGCTTTGAACCGGGTAGTCTGCGTAATGATAAAATTGGTCGAGATGCCGCCATATGACCATCCCCCAACGCCAAGCTTGTCAGGATCCGCAATTCCCTGCGCCACCGCATAGTCCACCATTGCCATATCGTCTTCGAAATCCTTGTGGCCCCAGTCGGCGTAAATTGCTTTGCAGAAATCCTGGCCGTACCCAGAGGACCCCCGCGGGTTCGGCGTTAGCACCACGTAGCCGTTCGCCGCAAAAAGCTGCGGATCGAAATTAAATTCGGCGTAGTACGCCCACACCGGCCCGCCGTGCGGACGCAGTATCGCCGGATAGCGCGTCCCTGGTTTATATTCCGGCGGCTCGTAGAGATATCCCGCCACCGTCGTCCCGTCTTTGCTTTTGAAATGCACGTATTCAACGTCGGGAAGCCGAATTTTCGCCATCAACGCATCGTTTGTCGTTGTCAGCCGCTTCAGATCACCGCCGTCCGCGGATAGAAAGTACACTTCAGGGGGGCGCGTCAACTCTCCGATCACGGCAACCGCTGCGCCATCCTTGCCGAGCGAAAACGACTGCACCATCCTTCGTCCGCCGATCGGCCGCGTAATTTCGCCACCCATCGCCGGAACCCGCATCAAATTCTGCGTGCCATCATCATCCGCGATGAAATAAATCCATTTCCCGTCCGCCGAAAAACGCGGCTCGCTCGAGTTCCGGTCGAGTTTAAGTGTTAATACTTTCGCGTCGCCGCCGGCTGCCGGGGCGATTGCAATGTGGAATGTCGCGTATTGAAAAAGTTTTGGTTCCAGCTGGCTCGTAAACGCGATCCATTTGCCGTCCGGCGACCAAGCGGGGGAGCCGTCCGTTCCCGGATTCGTCGTTACCCGAACGAGCGATTTGCCCTGATCCGTATTGTCCGCGGCCACCACCCAAATATCCGTGTTGTAATTGCGATCGGGGTCCTCGGAATCCGAACGGTTGCTCTCAAACGCAATCGACCTCCCGTCCGGAGACCACGCCGGCGCGCTGTCGTCATAATCACCGGAAGTGATCTGCGTCATTTTCCGGCCGGCGAGCTCAAAAACATAAAGATGTGTGCGCCGCCGGTCCAGGTAGCCGATTTCATCTTCTTTGAAATGCAACCGGTCGATCACCCACGGGTGTGCCTTCGGCTTCGCGTCACTCTTGTCCTTATTTTTCGCGGCCTCGATTTCGCTAATCGACGGGTCCTGCAAAATTAAAACAATTCGGTCTCCAGCGGGAGACCACGAAAAGCTGTTGACGCTCTGGATTGTATCGGTTATTTTTTGCGCTTCTCCGCCTTCGCGATTCAGTATCCAGAGCTCTTCCTTCTTGCTGTCCTCATCCTCCTTTTCGCCTTTGGGCCCGGCGCGCCCGGAAAGGAACGCCAGGTATTTTCCGTCCGGACTCCAGCGCGGATGATCGCAGGAGACTCCTTCGGCCGTCAGTGGAATCGCGGAGCCGCCCGAAGTCGGAACCATCCAAATCCGCGATTCATTCTTGTCTTCCTTTGGATCGTGGGTCTTCACCACATACGCGACCCACTTTCCCTCCGGACTCAGCTGCGCATCTTCGATTTCGAGGATTCGGAAGTAGTCATCTATTGCCAGGTTTCGCGTCGCTGCGGAATTTTCTACTACCCCGGCGCCTGTGCCGGGCACTGTGCCGGAATTTTGTGTCGCGGCAGGACTCTGTGCCCAAACCGCGCATGCAAGGAAAACAACGGCAAATAACGCCATGAATCGAAACCTCATGCCTAGGCCCGCCCCTCAAGGAATTTGTCCTGCATTCTGCCCCGTAGCATACACAAGGCGCCGGCAATCGTTTCACAAAAAAAAAGGCAGGACCATTGGCCCTGCCTTTTTTAAGCCCATATTTGCGGAGATGGGTTTTTTTCGACGCTTCCTCAGAACCGGGCTAAACTTCGATCACCATCAACCAGCTAGCTACCCTTTGACGGATTCATCGTGATTGAAGTCACATGAATCGTGTCGCCGTCGAGCGTTCCCTTCACTGTCACATCGTGCCCCTCGTGTCCGGTAGCCTTGTCTTGCGGTTCCAGCACGTACACTTTCTTATCACCCGTGTTGTAAAGCGCCAGCTTAGCGCCCCTGGCCACGCAACCCTTGGTGCAACCGGCGCCCTGTTCACTTGCGTCCTTGGCGCCACACTTGTCATTCGTAATAATTCCAGACCACGTTCCGGCCGTCCCCGCACTTTGCCCGGCCATCGAAAGGCCGCCAATAAAAAGTATTGCCGCCGCGCACAGCATTAGACGTTTCACCATGATCGCACTCCTTTTCACAAAAAAAACACATCGCTCGATTTGCATAAATATCGAGGCGGAACGACCCTACTTTGTCACTTGTACTTATTTTTGTCCAGCATTCCAAACCTGAACAGCCTGAGCGCATTTTCCGCGGCATCCGAACAGCCTCCGGCGATTGACAGATGGCCGCATGCAATTTAGGCTCACTCCCGTGCCCACTACGAAGACTTCTCCGCCATTCTCCATGCGTCCGAATCCGCATATCTACGAGATCAACACCTGGGCTTGGCTCGAACGGATTTCCGCGCGTCTTGGCCGCACCATCAATCTCTCAAGCATGCCGGATGCGGGATGGGATGCGTTCGCGCGCCTTGGCTTCGACGCGATCTGGCTCATGGGCGTTTGGCAGCGGAGCCCGGTTTCCCGCCAGATCAACCTCGAAAATCCCGCGAATTTCCCCGATTATGACCGCGCTCTTCCCGGCTGGAAGCCCGCGGACATCGTCGGATCTCCCTATGCCGTTATGCAATACGTTCCAGACCCGCGCATCGGGACCTGGGACTCTCTCGATCGCGTCCGCGAGAAATTGCACGCGCGCAACATGGCGCTGTTCCTCGATTTCGTCGGAAACCACACCGCTCTCGACAACCCTTGGGTGCGCGAACATCCGGAATTTTACGTGCAAGGCTCGAAGCAGGATTTCGAAAACAATACCTCGCTCTTCTATCAAGCCAAAACGGTACAAGGAACGCGCTACATCGCGCTGGCAAAAGATCCCTACTTCCCTCCCTGGAAGGACGTTGCGCAGCTAAATCATTTCCAGCCGGCCATGCGCGCCGCACATCTCGCGCAACTGGCCAACATCGCAAAGCATTGTGACGGTGTTCGCTGCGATATGGCTATGCTCCAGCTGAACGATATCTTCGAAAAAGGCTGGGCTCATCTTTTGGGAAATATTCCGCAGCCGGCAAAAGAGTTTTGGACCGAAGCGCGCGAAGCGGCTCCCAATCTGATTTTGCTCGCCGAGGCATACTGGGGCACCGAGCCGCGGCTCATCGATCTGGGATTCTCGCTGGCCTACGATAAAATTCTTTACGATGCCGTGCGCAACGCAGATGTAGGCGCGGTCCAATCCCGATTATCCGGCATTGGCGATCAACAAACTCACTACGCGCGCTTCCTTGAGAATCACGACGAACCTCGGCGGGCCGAAGTAATTCCTAACGACCACCTGCCCGCCGTCGGAACATTGATGGGAACTCTACCCGGAATGCGCTTCTATCAGCAGGGCGAACTCGAAGGATGCAAAATTCGCCTGCCGATCACGTTGCGCCTGGCTGCGGACGAGCCTTCCGATCCTTACAGTCTCGCGTTCTTCCAGAAAATTCTCAGCCTCACGCGTGAAGATGTTTATCACCAAGGGAATTGGAGCGCACTCGAAGTCGCCGCGGAGGGTTACACCTCACCCGCGGGACTTCTCGTGTACGAATGGAGATCGAAGAAAGCCTGGAAAATAATCGCCGTCAATCTGGCGGCAGGCGCTTCGCAAGGGCGCGTCCATTTGGGAGAACGCGTCTCTCCTGCGCAGCAGTATGTCTTTAATGACGAACTAAACAACGTCCGCTACGACCGCACCGGAGACGAACTCCACAACGTCGGCCTGTTCGTACGCCTAGAAGGCTTTCAGGCCCACATCTTCAGCATCACTCCAGCTTAGCCTGCAGCCGGAAGCTTAGACATCCCGTTCCGCTATTGCACCTTCAGCACTAGATTGACGCTGGATTTCGCTCCATTCGGCGCCGTAGCCGTCACAACCAACGGATACGATCCCGGCGGGGTTGCCTGTCCGCTCGGCGATTTCGGCAAACTGCTGCATGCCGACATTCCCACCGCGATCAGTATCAGCACTCCAAATGAAAGCGCCAATCGCGGACGCCGTTTGAATGTCCACATCGCCCCGCAGAGCGACATGCTCGCCAGCAACATCGCCAACCCGCCTGCGAATCCGCCCGGCAACGGTCTAAATCCGGGAACCGCTCCTTTACAGAATGTCTGCACGACGATCGCTACGTTAACCGCCGTCCCGGTCAACACGATTGAACTCGGCACAATGTTGCACGTGATGTCCTGCGACGAGCTCGTGCATCCGAGCTGTACCGTCCCGGTCGTGCCTGCCGTTCCGGTTAGCGTCAAACCAAACACCGCACTGCTTCCGGGCGAAGTAACCACGGTCGAAGGACTTCCCGGAGCAACCGTGATAATCACTGGAGAACTGCTGTTGAATGTTGCGGTCACTGTTACAGCTGCGTTCAGTGTCACAGTGCATGTACCCGTTCCCGGGCATCCTGCCACTCCGCTCCAGCCAGCAAACGTCGATCCATTCGCCGCCGTCGCCGTTAGTGTGACTACCTGACCGCTCGTAAAACTCGCCGAACACGTCGTCGGGCAATTGATCCCCGCGGGGCTACTCGTCACCGTGCCCGTTCCCGTGCCCGTCTCGTTCACACTCAAAGTGAAATTGTTCGTGCTCTGAGCGAAATTAGCTACAACTGTCGTGGCTGTTGTAATCGTAAACGTGCAAGTGCCCGTCCCTTCGCAGGGCCCCGCGCCCCATCCCGTGAAGGTTGATCCGTCAGAAGCCGTAGCTGTCAACACGACCGTAGTGCCACTCGCGAAATTGAATGAACACGTCGCTCCACAATTAATACCGGCGGGACTACTCGTCACCGTCCCAGCGCCATTCCCCGTTTCCGTTATCGTGAGTATAACGTTGCCGCTCGCCTCGATCGTCGTCGGATCTGTGGCATTCGCAGTCACCGATCCGCCTCCCGACACGCTGACCGCATTCACAACCGATGCCGCCGCATTGCCGGCTACGTTCACTGTCACCGTAATTACCGGATAACTCGCGCCGCCCGCCAAAGCGTCGCTGCGCGTGCAACTGGCCGCTGCGCACGTCCAGCCTGTTCCCGCCATCGACACCAGCGTCAATCCCGCCGGAACTGTGTCCGTCACCGTCACCGTCCCGTTCGTGGGCCCGCCAGTTTGGCCATTCGAAACCTTTACCATGTACTGCGCGTTCTGCTGGCCCTGGGTGAAGTTGCCCGTGTGTGACTTCGCGATGGCGAGAAGCGGAGGGCCGATGGGATTGATCACAGCTGAGTCGCTCGCGCTGCTCGGGGCCGAGCCGCCACCAGAGAGAGTCACCGTGTTCGTCGCAGGCGACGGGGTGTTTACCCCGACGTTCACCAGGACGGTGATCGGCGGGTAATTTGAGCCGGGAGCGAGAGCGTCGCTGCGAGTGCAGACGTTCGCCGCGTTGTTCGGAGGGCCGCAGGTCCAGCCCTGGCCAAACATGGAGACGAGCGACAGGCCGGATAGATTCGAGTCGATCGCGCCAGTAAGTCCGGTCGAGTCGTAAAGGAAGGTCTGCCCTGGTAGAGTGCAACAGTTTACCGTGAAGTCGACCGTGCTTCCCGCAGTGAGCGTTTCCACCACCGAGAAAGGCGTAAGCGTATTGACCGTGTTGCAGGTTTTGCCGTTACCAGGATTACAGATGAATGTGGAAAACACCGAGGTACCGTTCACCAGAATGCTGTCTGTTGTGCTAGTGGAATCCAAAGCGGAATAGCTTCCGGTGATTTCGTAAGTTCCGGACGCTGGGGCGGTCCAGCGGACGGCGGCGTCTGTTCCGCCGGTATTCGTCGGATGCATCCAGAGCATATCGGTGGGCACGATAACCGTGCCGCAACTAACGGTTGAGCCGGTGTTGTTGGCGATCACATCCGGGTAACCCTCGCCCGACCAATAAGGAAGGCTGCAAGTAGGAAAGGCAGCATCCTGGCCGGTGAAAAGCGAAAACGCCGGTGGCGATTCCACGTACTGACCATAGCTCCACACGCCGTTTGGATTAGAGGTTCCGGAAAAACTGGTCGCAATGTCCTGGGCCACGGCGGTCAGCGTGGTATCTGTCACGATGACGGTGCCGCTGCTGGCTGCCGCATTCGCGCCGTTCGATACTGTCACGGTATACTGCGCGCTGTGTTGGCCCTGAGTGAAATTGCCCGTGTGCGACTTCGTGATTGCCAGTGCTGGGCTGGGGCCGTTTGCCGAAGTAAACGTTACTGTCACTGTTTCTGCTGCAGCGGGCATGTTGAACGAACAAGTCGTCCCACCGCCGCCCACTACACAGGCTGTCGGAGTACCGCTAAAGGTGCCGGTGGAACCCGTCGGCGGTATTTCCGTCAGAACCACCGGCGCGTTGAACGTTGCGATAACCGAGCAGTCAACTATCCCCGCAGCCGGCCCGCAGCTAATACCGCCCCCTTGAACATTCACCGGGTTACTCGTAACCGTGCCTCCGGCGTTTCCGGCTCGGTTCACCGTCAGCAGGAACGTGTTTGCAGCAAACGCCGCCGTTGCAGACGTTATGCTTGGACTGATCGTAAAAGTGCAGGTAGCCACCGGGCTCGCGTTACACGGTCCGGCCGTCCAGCCCGTGAACACCTGTCCCGAAGCCGGAGTCGCTGTCAGCGTCACTGACGTGCCGGAAACAAAAGTAGTCGAGCAAACACTGGGCGGCGTGGGGTTCGCACAATTGATCTCATTGGCGATTGTAGGATTTGAAGTGCTGGTCACCGACCCGTTCCCCGTTATGCTTACAGAGAAAGGACTCTGCTGCGATGTGAACAACGCACTGACGGTTTGAGTCGCGCCCACATTCACAATGCACTTTATGACGTTCACAACCGTGCAGGGCCCGGTCCAGCCGCCGAAGTTTGAAGTGCTGTTCGGCTCGGCCGTCAACGTAGTGAGGGATCCGCTTACCAAGGTTTGCGAGCACGTACCTGTAGTGGTCCCTGCACTCATGTTGCAATCAATCGCGCCCGTGCCTGTCCCATTCGTCCCAGTTACGATTCCGCCTCCGGTCGCGCCGGTGCCGGGCGTTACGTTGAGTGCGAAATCTGTCGTTCCAGTGTTAAACGTCGCCGTAATCTGTTCATTTTCGGTCACGGTGACCGAACAGGTCGCGCCAGAGACAGTACATGGCGTGCCGCTGGGCGCGCCCCATCCAGCAAACACCGCTCCGGGACCTGGCGTCGCTGTCAAAATCACTGCGGTTCCGCTCGGGTATGTTGTAGAGCAAGTGCCGGTAGCAGGTGGGCCGCTTATGTCCGCGCAGTTGATTTGCGGAGCGGCGTTGCTAGTCACGGTCCCGACCGAGGTCCCTTCTAGCTCTACCTCAAAACTAAAACCCGTCGCAGCCGTTACCGTCAGTGCAAGCGTAGGAGCCGTCGTGCCGGTAATATTCGCCGTGATTGTTGTTGGGCCGGCCCCGACCGCCGTCACCAGCCCGCTCGAACTTATCGTCGCCGCGGCTGTGTTAGAAGACATCCACGTCGCCGAGCTCGTCAGGTCCTGGAAAGTTCCGTCGCTAAAAGTTCCCAGCACGGTAAGCTGTTCCGTATTTCCAACCTGCAACGTTTGCGTTGTTGCAATGATATTCGCGCTGAAAGAAGCCGACGCAGCGCTCGTGAGCGCAAATATCACCGCATCCGGCTGGGGAGCCGTAGGAGAAGTGCAACTCGTACAGGTTGTTTGAAAACCATTTACCGTCGTTGCCGGACTCGTGTTCCCGAAATAGTTCGCGGAGGTCGTACTCCCGGTTGCGTAGATTGTGTGATTCGTGTCTAAGCCGAGCCCGTCGATCTCTTCGTCTCCTCCGCCTCCGATGTAGCTCGAAAAGAATATCTCGGCGTTCGGATTCGCACCTGTATTCACCATGAGCCCGGAGACGAAGCCATCCTGTGCACCCACCAACGCCGACTGGAAGGCATTGGAAGTTGGAAAATCCGCCGATTCAGTGTGTCCACCCACGATGATGTAATATCCGGAGGGGACATGCGGGTCGAAGGCCAGCGAACGAATTACATCAAATCCGCTGCTACCCCCGAAGTAACTGCCGCACAGGAGGCTGGCTGAACCGCTTTTCGTCGTGTCCATGATCGTGAAAAAGCCCGTCTCCTGGTTCGTGGAACTTGCCGCAGCGTTTGTCGTTTGCCCTGAAAACGCATTGAAAATCGGAATGTCCGGCGCGTTCGTCGTGCTGTTGGAAGTCGTGTGACCACCAAGGGCTACGACTCCGGTGCTGTTGGAGACAATTCCGGCGCCAAGATCAACCGCGCCTGCCTGCACGCCAGTAACGCCGCCGCCTCCGAAGTATGTTGCAAACTTCAACTCAGCCGCGCCGCTCAAGCTCGTGTCCAGCTTCATCAGGAAAGCATCCTGCGTCCCCTGCAACGTTGGCTGGAAGCCCAGGACTCCCGCCGCCGCACCGCTGAACGCCACCGTGGATTCCGTGTTGCCGCCGAGATAGATGACGTTTCCGTTGGCCGAATCAATAACTCCGCCGCAACCACTCCCGGAAAAACCTGTGCCCGTTTCCGTGCTGCCTGCCCCAACGTTCAAGTAGCTAAAATAGGTGGGGGTCAAGTCCGAGCGTTGCAGCTTGGCGGTAAAGCAATCGGTAGTGCCACTCGCCGCACCAGTCAAGCCGTTGTTGAACGCCGTCGCATAGGCTCCAGCCGTGGTTGGCAGGTTCGTTGCTTGCGTCGGGCCCGTAAATAGAACGTTTCCCGAAGGATCCACGAATACGAAGCCGTTCGACATCTCGTTGTTGCCACCCAGCAGGACGGAATGATCGATCGAGGCACCGTTTGACACCAGCCGGGTAACAATCGCGGCTGTTGTGTCACTGCCCGTGATTGGGTTGAGAACCGAACCGGGATAATCGGCGCACGTCGTTTGGCCGCCAATCACTGGCTCTACTAGCGATGGTCCCTGACTCTCGTCCAGCGCCAGCCACACTCCCTCGCTCTCACAGACCGCGCCGCTTTCAAACGCCGTGCTTCCTCCGATGAAACTCAAATAAACCAGCGATCCAGAGCCGGTTTTCTTGGGATCAATTTCGGTTACAAAAATGTTTACGCTTACGGTAGGATTGCCAATGCTCGTGCTGGCCTCCGGAAAGCTGGTGATATTGCTGCTGAGCCCTGTGACGTACACTTTTGGCGAACCCGGGGTCGATGAATCCACAGCAAGGGATTCCGAAAGTTCAGTCCCGGTACCCCCCAGAAACGTCGCGTAGTTAATAGCTGGATCGATGACTAATACCCGGTTGCGATCGTAAGGGCCTAGATCAAACGTCACCACGTTTTTTGCGTCCAATACGAAGCTGCCTTTCACTGTCCGGCGGCCGGAGCTGTCCGGCTGATAGACGACCGGCTTGCGCATTCTAAAATCCGAGCTAGCCGTATGCAAAACCAGGTCGCCGTCCGAGTCAATCTCAACTTTCGTCGCGCCGCTGATTTTGAAACCAATCTGACTGGGATCGGAGCCAGGTGAAACTATGAAATCGTATTCCAACTGTCGTTCGTCGCCATGAAACAAAAGGTCTACACCCGGATAAACTTTCCCTACCTGCACTTGAGAATAAAGCGGCACACCAGTGCGCCAGTTCGCCGGATTCTTCCCGATCAGGTAGTTCACTTTCCCCGGCAGCTCTTCGAGCCCCTGAAATTCCGGGGCGGAATTTGCACCCAGGAGTTTCATCCTCAGCACCGATCGGCTCGATGATTTCGCATCTGTTCGAAACCGCGCCGGCAGCCCGTCAAATTTGTCCTCACTCTTCGAGACAGTTTTTTCTTCCACCAGCACAGTTTCTGTCGGCGCCAAGAACATGGTGTATCCGTTGCTACGCGTCAGGTAGCGCACGCTCGGATCAGTCTGCCCTTCGTTGGCCTCAAAGAAGAGCGGCAGGTGAATAGCGCTCGCGGCAATTTGCCGATCGTTTGCAATGGGCGCTGGCGTGAGCGCATTCCCGCTGTCTTGCGCCCGCTTCGTTTGCGCGGATAGTGCGTGTTGTGGCAGCGAACTGGAAAGGTGCAAAAAGAGGCAAAGAATTAGGAAGCCGGGCGTCTGGCGCAAGATTCGATCGAACAGCATGGTTCCTCCTGCCGAAATCATGATTGGCAAATGGGAAAAAGTTTGACCAAAATTAGTACCGACGTACCTCGCCTAGGAGTATTGAAAATACACACTTACCGCCTATGGTGGTGTTCGTAAGCCACTTAACTGGGACTTGCCGCTTCAGGCGCCTACGCACCCTGCCTTGAAGGGTGCAACTCCGAAACCAAACACACTGGCGTCAGGGGCTCCCGGAAGGCGCATTCCCACAGAGAAGACCGCATTTGCCTGGAACAGCGAAATTCCGCCGACTCTCGGCTACGGTAGGACGTTCAACGTTAAGTTCACGCTTGAGACTGCCCCGTTCGGCGCCGTCGCCGTCACAACCAACGGATACAGTCCCGGCTTCGTTGCCGTTCCTCCCGGCGATTTTGGCAAATTGTTGCACGCCGACATTCCCACCGCGATCAGGACGAGAACTCCAAACGACAGGGCCCACCTCGGACGCCGTTTGAATGTCCACATTGCGCCGCATAGCGACATGCTCGCCAGTAACAATGCCATCCCGCCCCCGAATCCTCCCGGCAACGTCGGTTCGAAGTTCGGCACAAATCCTTTACAGAATGTATTCACCACAATTGCAACGTTGATCGCTTTTCCAGTCAAGGTGATGGTACTCGGCACGATGTTGCACGTGATGTTCGGAGAAGTGCTGGTGCATCCGAGAGTCACCGTCCCGGTGGTCCCCGGTAACGCAGTGAGCGTCAAGCCAAACACCGCGCTACTGCCCGGCGTCGTATTCACCGTCGAAGGACTTCCCGGAGCAATCCCAATCGTCACCGGAGAATTTCCGCTGTTGAACGTAGCCGTCACAGTTACAGCCGCGCTCACTGTCACAGTGCATGTACCCGTTCCCGGGCATCCCGCCACTCCGCTCCAACCGGCAAACGTCGATCCACTCGTCGCCGTCGCCGTCAGTGTGACTACCTGACCGCTCGTAAAACTCGCCGAGCATGTCGTCGGGCAATTGATCCCCGCGGGGCTACTCGTCACCGTGCCCGTTCCCGTCCCCGCCTCGTTTACACTCAAAGTGAAATTGTTCGTGCTCTGAGCGAAATTAGCTACAACGGTCGTGCCCGCTGTAATCGTAAACGTGCAAGTGCCCGTCCCTTCGCAGGGCCCCGCGCCCCATCCCGTGAAGGTTGACCCGTCAGAAGCCGTAGCTGTCAACGTAATTGGAGTGCCGCTCGCAAAGCTCGCCGAACACGTCGCTCCACAATTAATACCGGCGGGAGTGCTCCTCACCGTTCCTGCTCCCGTCCCCGCCTTGGTAACAGTCAGAGTGAAGTTACTTGTAGTCGTGTTGAAAGTAGCCGTCACCCCTTCAGCGGCACTCATGGTCACCGAACACGTACCCATTCCGGTGCAACCCGCTCCACTCCATCCCGCAAACGTCGATCCACTCGCCGCCGCGGCCGTCAGTACGACTACCTGCCCGCTCGTAAAGCTCGCCGAACATGTCGCTCCACAACTAATCCCGGCCGGATTACTCGTCACCGTCCCTGTTCCCGTCCCCGCCTTGGTAACAGTCAGAGTCTCGCTACTGCCCGTATTAAAAGTTGCCGTTACCGTTACGTCGGACGTTACGATCGGCACCACGCATGTCGGAGGATTCGTCTGGGGATTGGCCGGTACGCAGTTCGCGCTGAACCCTGCGAATGTCGACCCCGCCGCCGCAGTCGCCGTCAGCGTCACGCTGCTGTTGTCCGAAAACGGTGCTAGGCAGCTCGAGGGGCAACTAATGCCGGCAGGCGTGCTCGTCACCGTACCTGTTCCGGTTCCCATATCTGTGACAGTGAGATTGTTTGTGCCTACTAATTTTTCCCCAAAGATCGCTAATCCTGACGCCTCACTCTCGCCGTCCGCATTGGCCGGTAGAGTAAATGTTACCAACTGTGTACCGCTGGCAATGTCAAATCTATAGACGGTGCCAGTTTCCAGATCTGCAGTCCAAAATGAAGTGCCATCAGGATCAAGATTCAAAGCGAAAAGTGTGGACGGCGCCAGACTCGGAGTATAAGTCATGATCTGCGAGCCGCTGGCATTCAACTCAACGACTACGGTCGAGTCGGCCACCAATAGATTTCCATTAGGAAGCACCCGAAACGCATAGGCGGACGCGCCCGGCAGGTTGTCAGCGAGATCCGCGTTTTGCGTACTCGTGCTGATGTTAAAGCTCAATACCGATGTTCCCTCCGACGTATACAGCAAGGTCTGTTGGTCCGGGAGCAGTTCAACCCAGTCGGTGCCGCGGCACTGTCCGGTGACCGTGAACATGTTGAGAAAGCTTCCGGTTGGATCGAACTCATACGCAGTTACGGATCCCGAGGGACAACCGTATTCCTCGGTTGCAGCACCAACGAATGCATTGCCGGCCTTGTTGAACAAAATGGATTCAGGAAACGCGACCCCATCGGCGCTCGTCGGGAAATTGCCAAACGGTCCAATGAAGTTGCCGTTGATGTCAAATTCTACGACCCCCACCGGAGGAGTGCCGTCGAGACCGCCAAATGTGGTAACAAACAAATTCCCCGTCTGAGCGAACGCCATTCCCGCCGACAAAGGCTGAGTAGTATTCAATGACCCTAAGAGAGTACCGTCGGGCTTAAAGACATCAACCAAACCGCCCGCATCCGAGACAAAAACCTCGCCGGGAGCGTACGGGCCGGTAAAAGGGGGCGGAGCTTGTAGTGGCCTTGCGCGCTTAGGCAAATCAGGATCCCAACCGCTCCTACCAGTCTGTGCAGAAGGAGGCGCAACAGACTTTGGTGTAGGCGGCGGAGCCGTGGCCTGCTGCGGCGAAGCGCTGGCACCCGACGACAGTACGGTGCCAAATATCAGAATTGAAAGTACATGGAAAAAGGCGCGCAGCACTCGCATTCAAAGACTCCTTGTCCGGGGGTCTGATCACCTGCGGGGAAAACGAGGTGCCATTTTCTTACTGACATCCACCCCCGTCAAGCGATAGTTCTAATTGCCATTGAAAACACCCTGGCAGTTCAATATCATTCCGCACCTTGCACTCCGGCTCGATGCGGACTGAATCCGGCGAGAACGCTGCGGCCATTCCCTCTGACGGTTCACACCTCCGCCAGATTGGCTTCCTCCCCCTTCTCGCGCTTTTTTACGGCTACACTGCCGGCGGCCCTTTCGGTTACGAAGGCATCTTCCACGATTCCGGCCCCGGCATGGCCATCGTGTTTCTCGCCTTTGTTCCCTTCTTCTGGAGCATCCCGATTTCTCTCGCATCCGCCGAGCTCAACAGCATTTTTCCAGTAGAAGGAGGTTTCTACCGCTGGAGCCGCGCTGCCTTCGGCGATTTCTGGGGCTTCCAGTGCGGCTGGTGGAATTGGACCGGTACATTCCTGCTCAACAGCCTCTACGGCGTGCTGGTGATGGATTACCTCAGCGAATATCTCCCGTGGATCACTGGAAATATAAAATGGGCGGGCGCTTGCCTCGTCCTTTGCCTTCTCGCTTACCTAAACGCGCGCGGCATTCAGATCGCCGGATGGCTTTCCGTAGCTTTGCTGGTCGCAGTGTTTATCCCTGTGGCATGGCTATGCCTCGTCTCGCTATTCCATCTGCATTACAACCCGCTGCTTCCGTTTGTCCCGCCGGGCCAGCCCTTGGGTGCAGTCTTCGGCAGAGGCTTAGCCCTCGCCATGTGGAATTACGCAGGCTACGAGCAGCTTTCCAGCATGACCGGCGAGATGAAAAATCCGCAGAAAACTTTCGTCCGCATTCTCGCCTGGAACACGCCGATGAATATCCTCACTTACATTCTGCCCACCACGCTCGCTCTCGCCGTCCTCGGCAACTGGCAGGAGTGGAGAACCGACTACATCGTCACCGCTTCCCGCCTGATTGGCGGCCCGCTCCTCGGCGCAGCCATGCTGATAGCCGCGATGATCGGCACGCTGTCGCTTTCCAACAGCACCATCCTCTACACCACGCGCATCCCCGCCACCATGGCGCAGGACGGCTACTTGCCCGCATGGCTCGGCAAAATCCATCCGCGTTACGGCACACCCGTGCGCGCGATCGCTCTGTCCGCTTTGGTGTATTGCGTTCTTGCGAAGTATCCCGTGGAAGACCTGGTGAACATCTACATCTGGACGCGCATCGCCACCACGCTACTCACTCTTCTCGCCGCGTGGCGCATGCGCCAGAAATTGCCTAACGCGCCGCGCAGTTTCCTGATCCCCGGCGGCGCCGCTGGTATCGCCTACATCCTCATTTTTCCGGCGATTTTGTGCGCCGTGAAGGTTTACTACAGCGAGCCGCTAGTCCTGCACTGGGCTCCCCTGCTGCTCGCGTCCGGCCCCATTGTGTACGCCATCCTGCGCTGGGGCTTCCACATGAAGCCTGCCGCCGAGCCCGCCGCTCCCGGATAATCTGTCACTCCGAGTCCGCCGCCTTGCAGTAGCTTGTCATTCCGAGCGCAGCGAGGAATCTGCTCTTTTTCCCGTTGGCGAACGATTACACCGCTTACTTCGTTGCGCCCACTTTCTCCGACACTGTCTTCGCCTGGAGGAAAAGCAGCAGATAATCTTGCCCGCCGGACTTGGAATCCGTCCCCGACATGTTGAATCCGCCGAAGGGATGCGCGCCTACCAACGCGCCGGTGCATTTCCGGTTCATGTACAGGTTTCCGACGTGGAATTCCTCTTCCGCGCGCTCTATTTTCTTCGGGTTCTGCGAATAGACCGCGCCGGTCAGCCCGAATTCGCTGTCGTTGGCCATCGATAGCGCCTCGTCAAAATCCTTGGCCTTGGTAACCGCTAGCACCGGCCCGAAAATTTCTTCCTGAAAAATTCGCGCCTTTCGGTCAACGTCAGCGATCACCGTCGGCTCGATAAAATATCCGTCACCGCCCGTGTGTTTTCCACCGGTCATCAAACGCCCTTCTTTCTGGCCTTGGTGGATATATCCGAGTATCGACGTCATCGCCGCCTTGTTGATCACCGGCCCCATGTAATTGGTCGGGTCCTCCACCGGACCTACCTTCATTTTCTTCACGCGTTCCACGAGCTTCTCCAGAAACTCGTCGTAAATTTTCTCCGCCACAATCGCGCGCGAACAAGCCGAGCACTTCTGCCCCTGAAATCCAAACGCCGAAAGCGCCACGCCTTCCACCGCCGCATCCACGTCCGCTTCTTCATCCACCACAATCGCGTCCTTGCCGCCCATTTCGAGCACCGTGCGCTTAATCCACTTCTGCCCCGGCTGCGCCTTTGACGCTTGCTCGCTGATCCGCAATCCGGCTTCCTTCGATCCGGTGAATGCGATGAACCGCGTCTTCGGATGCGTCACCAGCGCTTCGCCTGCCGTTCCGCCCGGCCCGGTGAAAAAGCTCACCACCTCGCGAGGCACTCCCGCTTCGTACAGAATGTCGATGAAGATCGCCGCAATCGTCGGCGAATCGCTCGACGGCTTCACGATCGCCGTGTTTCCTGTCACGATCGCCGCTACCGTCATCCCGCCCATGATCGCCGCCGCAAAATTCCACGGCGGAATAATCACGCCTACGCCCAGCGGAATGTACTTCATGAAATTTTTCTCGCCGCGCATCGGGGTCAGTCTTTGCGGCTCGCCCAGACGCATCATTTCGCGCCCGTAGTATTCGCAGAAATCAATCAGCTCAGCAATATCCGCATCCGCTTCCGGCCAACTCTTCCCCACTTCGTAGCACAGCCAGGCGTCCAGCTCGTATCTGCGCTTGTGCAAAATGTCCGCCGCGCGATACAGACACGCCACGCGCTCGGCCACCGGCACTTTCCGCCATTTCTCAAACGCGTGTTCAGCCGCTTCCACCGCCTGCTTGGCCATCTCCACGCTGGCCTTCTGAAAAATTCCTATGATCTCTTCCGGATGCGATGGGTTGATGGACTTGATCTTGTCCGTCGTGGTGATCTTTTTCCCGCCGATCACCAGCGGATACTCGCGCCCAAACATTCCTTTCACCTGGCGCAGCGCGTCTTCCATCGCTTTGCGGTTTTCCGGCTTGGTGAAATCGATGAACGCTTCGTTCCGAAACTCTCCGCGCTCTAGTGCCGTTTGCGGCGTCGCTGTCGATGTCATTGCTCGCTCCTCCCCGAATAATCTTGCGCTGATTTGTCTCCTCATTGTATCGCGCCGCCGACTGTGCCCACAACACCGAGTAGGCTGCAACATCGTTGACTCACCTGCTGGGGCGACCTAAGATGAACTGCGTAAGAATTCCTGCAGTCGGAGGATTTATCAATGCCCTGTCGTCGCCAAGAAAGACAAAGAGCCAGGCTGGCTCTCTGGTGTTGTCTTGCTCTAGCCTTAGTTGCATCGAGCTGCGGCCAGCAAACGCCGCCGGACACCCGGGCTGCGGATGAAAGCGCTATTCGCGCTCTGGACGCTCAGTGGGAGAAGGCCGCTGCTGCCAGAGACGTGGACGGCACTGTTTCGTACTACAGTGATGACGCCTCTCTGCTGGCTCCCAACGCTCCCATCGCCAGCAACAAGCAGTCCATTCGTGCCGCTTGGGCCTCGCTTCTCGGCCCTGACGTTTCCTTGTCCTGGCAGGCAAACAAAGTCGAGGTCTCGCGTTCCAGCGACCTGGCTTACATTGTGGGCGTCTATCAGTTGGCGATGAAAGACCCCCACGGCAAACCCGCGACGGACCAGGGCAAATTCGTAGAAGTTTGGAAAAAACAGGCGGACGGCAAATGGAAGGTGGTTGCCGACATTTTCAATTCCGACTTGGCGCTGCCGGCGCCCCCGGCACCTGCGGAAAAAAAGGCAAGCCGCCATCGTCACTCGAAAAAAAGGTCCCGCCGAAATTCCGGGTCGAGCGCGAATTAGTTAGCAAGGATCGTGCTGTGTTCGGATCTTGTCCCGCTCTCTGCGCGGACGTTTCTGCGCGGGTCGAGGACCCTTCTCAATGAGGATCTTGAGTTGGCGCAAGAAGGGCACGGAATTCGGGCGTGTCGCGGAAACTGGCGAAGGCGGCCTCGTCCTTGAGCCACGCGGAGAGTGCTGCAGAGTCTTTGCTTTTTTCTTTCGCCCGGCGAAGAGCTTCGAAGGCGCCTTTGCGGTCGTTATCCAAGGCGCGCACGGCCGCTACTTGGCACAGCCCCCATACGGAGTCAGGGTCCGCACCAGACGCCAGTTCAAAATAAGTGCGCGCGTGCGAAATGTCTTTGACGTCAAGACGCTCTTGTCCGGTCTCCATAGCTTGGACGAAAATGCCGCCCAACGCACGCCGGACGACGCGGAGCTCTTGCGGGTTCTTCTCATGTTCCGCGCGATTGCGCAGGTCGGAGATTTGCCGCTCGACTTCGCTGCGCAAGTCGGAGCGCGGGCCTTCCTGACGCAGAGCGGCCAGCCCTGAAGAAATATCCGCGCTCAGCCGCGCTTGCTCTGCGAACTCCTGCTGTTCGCGTTTCGCGCCATCGCGAACGGCCTTTTCTTTTTCCAGCGCAGCGGCGCGCTCGCGAAAGGCGGTAGCGTCTTCCAGGCCTTCAAACGTATCGGCAGCCTGCCGATATTCCTTCCAGCTACCGTACGAATCGCCGGCGGCTTCAAGAGCTTTCGCGCGCTTCTCCGTTTCGCCGGCTTGCTCTTTCACGAAAGCCGTGTCGAGCGGGTTGCGGCCTTGCTTCATCGCGATCAGACGAAACCAGGCTAACGCTTCGTCCATGACGCTCGCGGGCGCCCATTCGTGAGGACCGTCAAATTGGCTGAAGGCATGAGAGTAGTGGAGCGTCCCGAGCTTCGCGTCCAGCTCCACGACTTCGCCATAATTGAAATCAAAAGTGCCTGCGGTACCGAAGACAGAGAAATTTGCACCCGCCACTGGAGGCGAGGAAGGCGCAAAGCCCGCGCTGTTCATGAGCACACCTGCTGCACACTTACAGGCTTGCGCCAGCAAAGATGCAAACCGAGCGCCTCCCGAAAGGCCGACAAAATAGATGCGGTTGCCGTCAATCGAAAGCCGCGCGCGCGTGTCTTGCACCATCGCCTGGGCCGCTTCGGCCGACGCCTTCCAGGGGCCGTTTTGCGAATTGTTCGAGCCGGCCACGATGTAGCCGTAGCGTTCCGCCGCGTCCTTCATCAATTCCACCGGCATCCGTCCGCGAGCGCCGGGATCGAATGCATAGACAACCGGCCACTGTTTTTCACGAGAGTAATGAGAAGGAATGTAAAGCGCATAGCTTTGGCCCGGCTGCGTGGCGCAAGAAACTTTCGGAATGACTACGCCAGTCTGTAAATCCTGCGGCGCGGGGCTAGGCGTCGCGCTCTGCCCCGCTACGGCTTGAGCAGATAAGCTAGCCCACGCGGCGCAGAGGATAGCGAGCTTAGACATGGAAATAGTATAGATGCGCCAAACCCGCGGAGGGAAAGCCTGGAGGGAGGGGTCGACCGACAACCGCTAGCCAGCCCGGGAGGTCGCAGGGAACCCCCATGGTAAATCTTGCGTATCCTCGCAGTGACGTCTTATCCGAATGCAATCTGGAGCGCATGAGCCCAGGACGGACGCCGCCCGGGGGTAAGCTCATCGTCTAAACAAGAGTTGGGCGGTCCGGCTAAGAGGCGTCTAGATGAACATCGCGCGAAAAATTTTTTTTGACTCCAGAACTTCTCAAATCAGCCCCTTCTGGCGTGGTCAGTTGTTTCTATTCGATAAGCCGGTTGGACCGAGCTATTCTTCACAAACAGGCCATAAGCTGCTGTTTGTGTTTCTTTTCTCAGAAGCGCTTGTCCGCCCTCTGCTCAATGCCGGCGCCCGATGGTTGACCATTGCTTCGCGTGATTGGTGGCCGCTGATTCAGCTAACCCTCCTGACTGGCTTGGCCTGCTGTCTAGCGATCTACTTCGCCAGAGTGCATCTGTCGCAATTAGGGCTCTATTCATGGATCCGCTGGTCAAAAACAGAGAAGTATTATTTTCTGCAAATCGTACCCATAACCATTATCGTGTTTTCCTTCATGGCGTCTGCCGACCTAAAGATGTTATGGACGCGTCCCGATTTGTGGAAGATCGCGGTGTTCGTCTTTGTGCCGAAGATGATTTGGGGATTTTATCAAGAGCTACTGTATCGAGGCATTGTTCAAACTGAACTTGTTCGCCGCTGGGGGACTGTCGTTGGGATTCTGACAAGCAATCTAATATTCACGTTTGGTCCCTTACATGACTACCATTTCTTGTTGGCGCGCAGGAATCCATCGCACTTATGGATATTTGCTGGGATTTTCGCCATCGGTTTGTTGTTCGCTATCGTTTTTAAGCGTTCCGGCAATCTTTGGATCGTCGGGATCATGCACGGCCTGGGTGACTGGTTCATTGATGGCTTGGCCGAGGTTTCGCGAATGGCGAGATAAGAAGACACGATCCGGCAGTTTTACTCACCGAAAATACCCCTGATTAGAAATTTCGCCAGTCATTCTGAAGAAAAACACGACGCCACTTCCAGCGCGAGCAACTGCGATTGACAGAGTTTCACTTGCGGATAGTTTTCATGATTTCGCGGGCCGCATTGTGGCCAGACGCGCCGGTCAGGCCGTTGCCCGGATGCGTACCGTTGCTGCAGAGGTAAAGCCCGACGACGGGAGTTGCGTAGCGCGCCCATCCTAACAGCGGACGCATGGTGAAAATCTGATCGAGCGACAACTCTCCGTGGAACGGATGTCCTCCCGTTAGCCCGTAAGTGGCTTCCAAATCTTTCGGGGTGATGGTCTGCACCGCAAGAATTTTCTGCGCGAGGTCCGGTGCGTAGGCCGCGAGCGTCTTTAATACCGTGTCGCGCAACGCGTCGCGCTGCTGCGCCCAATCGCCCTGCTTTAATTTGTAAGGCGCGAATTGCATGTGGATGGACATCACGTGCTTTCCCGCTGGCGCGAGCGATGCATCCGATATCGATGGGATGGAAATATCCAAATACGGCGCGTGCGAAAAGTCGCCGTACTTCGAATCGTCGAACGCGCGCTCGAGATAATCAATCCCCGGGCCGATGTGAATCCTCCCCGCCAGTGCAGAATTCCCATCCGGGGAATTCTTCAGCGCCGTAAAGGTGGGTACGGCATCCAGCGCAACATTCAGTTTCGCTGCTGTTCCGTTGCTGCGGTAATTCTGCATCTTCACCACAAAACTGGGCGGCAAATGCACGGGATCGAGCAGGCCCAGAAACGTACGCCGCGGATCAGCTCCTGAAACAACCGACTTCGCCGCGATCTCTTCGCCGTTCGCCAGAGCAACTCCCGTGACCCGCCCGTTCTTCACCAGAATTTGTTTCACTTCCGCGCCTGTCCGGATTTCAGCGCCCGCTTGCTTCGCAGCCGCGGCCATCGCAGCCGTCAGCGCGCCCATACCGCCGCGTGGAAAGGCCGAGCTTCCCGCCGGATGCGGATCGGCGCCCGCGCGCAGCAGCAGGAGCGTCGTCGAGCCCGCGGACCACGGCCCCATCGCCGCGCCGAAAATTCCTCGCGCAGCAATCGCCGCCCGCAGCAAATCCGTCTCGAAAAATTCAGCAACGAAATCCGCCACGGCCATGGGGCCCCAGCGAATCAGCCGCATCATTTCTTTTTTTCCGAGCCCGCGCACTTTGCGCCCAATCTTCAGCAGTTTCCAGATATCTTCCTTGGAAGGTTTATCAATCTCCGGCGGAGTCAGCGCCAGCACTTGCGCAATGATTTCGCCGGCGCGCGCCAGACCTTTTTCCAATTCCAAATAATTCGCTGCATCGCGCTTCGAGAATTTCTCAATCTCTCGCGCCGTGGCATCAGCATCTGAACGCAAAATCAGCGCCCGCCCGTCCTCCGACGGCGCGAACATTCGCACGCTTGGCTCGATCATTTGCAAGCCGTGCTTGGCGAGCTGCATGCCGCTCGCTATTCCCGGCAGCAGCGGTCCCGCCGCATGCGCCACGGTCGAGCAGCGAAATCCAGGATGAAATTCTTCCGTCACCGCCGCACCGCCCACAATATCGCGGCGTTCCAGCACCAGCGGCTTCAGGCCTTTTTTTGCCAGGTAAAACGCCGTCACCAGCGCGTTGTGCCCGCCGCCAAGAATCACGATTTCGCGCTGCGCTGCCACGGTCAGTTCTTCCCCTTACCAGTGTCTTTCAGGATTTCCAGCGCCGCGAGCCGTCCTGGTGCGCCCATGATTCCGCCGCCAGGATGCGTCGCGGACCCGCACATATATAATTTCTTAATCGGCGTGCGGTACCGCGCCCAGCCCGCCGCCGGACGCAAAAAGAAAAGCTGTTCCAACGAAAGTTCGCCCTGGAAAATGTTCCCTTCGGTCAGGCCGGTCTGGCGCTCGATGTCCAGCGGCGTGATGAATTGTTTTCCGATGATGATGTTTTTTATGTTCGGCGCGTACTCCGCGATCGTGTCGATCACCGTGTTGCCGAAGGCTTCACGCTGTTCGTCCCAATTTCCGCTGCTCAATTTGTAGGGCGCGTATTGAACGAAGCAAGAAAGAATGTGTTTTCCCGGCGGCGCCACGGAAGGATCGGTGAGCGTCGGAATCACCATGTCGATGTACGGGCGCCGCGAAAACTCGCCGTATTTGGCTTGGTCGTACGCGCGCTCCATGTACTCCATCGAAGGCGAAATGGACATCGCTCCCCGTAGATGATGTCCCGGCCCGGGCAGGCAGGTGAAATCCGGCAACGCGTCGAGCGCGAGATTCACTTTTCCCGAAGAGCCGCGATATTTGTAGCGCCGCACTTCCTCCAGAAAATCTCCCGGCAGCTCGCGCTCTTCGATAAATTTCAGGAAAGTTAGATTCGGATCCACGCTGGAAGAAACCACGTCCGCGTATATTTCTTCTCCGCCTTCGAGCACCACGCCTTGCGCCAC
>Ga0209530_1000565_pt1 | contig 24207 bp, 23 predicted proteins | sample BlaSpr_A8_Ref_O1_FD_187987 | JGI IMG/M metagenome (GOLD analysis project Ga0209530, IMG submission 187987) | Forest soil microbial communities from Thunder Bay, Ontario, Canada - Black Spruce, Ontario site 2_A8_Ref_O1 (SPAdes) (version 2) | ecosystem: Environmental > Terrestrial > Soil > Boreal...
TGATCCTCGGGAAACCCTTAACTCGAACTCTATTTCATAATACCTTGTCACCTATGTGTGTCAATGCGTTTTAATATCGGGTGTTTCTGGGACATTCTGACGTTTCCGCAGGCAGTCGCATCGATGACGCAGGAGGTGGCACACAGACGTTTTGAAAAAAGTTCCTAGAGATGCAGGGCTCGGTGAGGACACTGGGCGGAGCTCGGCGGGAACAGCGAACGTCGCGGGTCAGGAATACAAGGCCAGTGGTGGATCCGAGGTCGCACGGAGAGGGGCTACCGGGTTCTCGGCGATCCAGCCCTTCCCCGGCCGCGTTGTCGTCGCCGGGAGTGAACTGGATCGCCGCTCCCTGATCCGGTGCCCTACCCCGCGCGACCTCTATGGTGGAGGCATGTCCTCCGGTGCCCGCGAACAGTCCGCCGACGACATCGTCAGCGCGCTCGGCGGGAGCGTTCAGAGGAACTCGGCTGTCTCCGAGGTCGCCAAGCGGCTGCTTGGGCATTTCACCAGCGGTGGCATGAAGCCGGGAACGCGGCTTCCGCCGGAACGCCAGCTCGCCGCATCGCTCGGGGTCGGCCGGTCCGCCGTGCGCGAGGCCCTCGCCGCGCTCGACCTGCTCGGCATCGTCCACATCCGCCCGGGCTCAGGCACCTACTTGCGGGGCAGCGCGTCAGAACTGCTGCCGCAGACGCTGAGCTGGGGCCTGATGCTGGGCGAGCAGCGGACCAGGGAGCTGATCGAGCTACGCCGCGGCCTTGAGGTGGAGGCCGCGCGGCTGGCGGCCGAACGCGCCGGCGACGAGCGCATCGCCCGCCTCGACGCGTGCCTGGCGCAGATGCGGGACAGCACGGGCGACCTCGACGCGTTCGTCGAGGCAGACCGGCTTTTTCATGGCGAGGTCGGGGAAGCGGCGGATAATCTCGTGCTCAGGGACCTGCTGCAGAACGTCCGGTCGCTGCTCCGGGTCTGGGCAGAGCGGATCCTCCGCGATGAGGCGCTAGCTCGGCTGACGCTCGACGAGCATGCCGGGGTCCTGCGGGCCATCAGAGACCATGACCCTCAGCGAGCCAGCGAGGCGATGGCCGCGCATATGGATAGCGCGGGCGTGCGGTTGCTGCGTGCGTTCGAGGACACGGCGCCGGAGGACGCAACCTCGGGCTGACACGCATGAACCGTTTCACGGCCGGAACCCATCATCCTTGATCAGCGGCGCTCCCCGCAGCCTGAAACGGTTTCTGGTTAGCTACGATGATGTTGTGGATCGGATCGTAGGCATTAAGGACGTGGCAGAACATGCCGGCGTCTCGGTTGGCACTGTCTCCAACGTGATCAACCGGCCCGATCTGGTCGCACCGGAGACCCGGACTCGAGTGCAGGCCACGATTGACCAGCTGGGCTACGTGCGCAGCGAGGCGGCGCGATCCCTGCGGGCAGGCCAGAGCCGCATCATCGGGCAGCTCGTGCTCGATATGGCCAACCCGTTCTTCGCCGACGTGGCTTCTGGCGCCTCACGGGCCGCCAGGGCCGCAGGCCTGCGGGTGATGCTGTGCAACAGCGCCAACGACCCTGAAGAAGAGGCGGAATACCTGTCGCTGTTCGCCGAGCAGCGGGTGCGGGGCGTCCTGGTGACTCCCGCTGACCAGACCGGATCCGACCTCGCCGTGCTCAGGCGGCACCAGATCCCCTTCGTCCTGGTGGACAGGGTGACGTCGGGGGGCTGCTCGGTGTCGGTCGACGACGTGGCGGGGGGACACATCGCGGGGGCCCACCTCGTCGAGGTGGGGCACCGGCTCATCGGCTATGTCAGCGGCCCGATGGGCCTGGCCCAGTGCCGGGACCGGCGCACCGGGGCGCTGACCGCACTCACCACTGCCGGCCTGCCAGAGGACGCGCTCGTCCACGTCGAGGCCGAGCGCATGGATGTGGCCTCGGGCCGGGACGCAGGGCGCAGGCTGCTGAAGCTGTCCAGGATACCGACGGCGGTTTTCTGCGCCAACGACCTCCTGGCGCTTGGCGTCCTCCAGTCGCTGTACTCGGCGGGAGTGTCCGTGCCAGGCGAGATGGCTATCGTCGGCTACGACGACATCGAGCTTGCCAGCGCCGCGGCGGTCCCGCTGACATCGGTCAGGCAGCCGTCGGCGGAGATGGGGCAGATCGCCGCGGAGCTGCTCATCGAGGAATCGGGCACGGAGGCTGAGCGTCAGCGCCACCGGCACCGGCGGGTGGTGCTCGAGCCGGAGCTCGTCGTACGCGAGTCGACCTAGCGCGGCGGTTCTGGCTTGGCTTCGAGCGGGGGTTCGCGCGGGATGAGCAGGTGGCGAGGGTGATCACCGGCCAGCACGCGGAGCACTTCTGCCGCCATCAGGTCGAAGAACCTCGGTTCGGCGGCGGCGGTGACCCCGGCGATGTGCGGAGACAGGAACACGTTGGGCATGGCCCGTATCTCGGCGTCTGGTGGCACCGGCTCCGGATCCCATACGTCCAGGCAGGCGATCACGTCACCGCCGCGCAGGCGTTCGGTCAGCGCGGCTGAGTCCACGACCGCGCCACGGGACACGTTGACGAATACGCTGCCCGGCCGCAGGGCGGAGATAGCGTCCGCGCCGACCATACCGCGCGTCTGCGAGGTGAGCGGGACCAGGCAGACCACCACGTCGGAACCGGACATGACCCGGTGCAGGCTGGTCATGGTCACGCCGTAGATCTCGGCCAGCACCTCGGGCGCGTACGGGTCGTGCACCAGCGCCTGGACTCCGAACGGTGCTAGCAGCTCAAGCAGCCGCCGGCCAATGTGGCCGCACGCGACGAGGCCGACCGTCTTGCCGGTGAGCTCGCCATTGAGGTAGCCGGGGTCCCGCTCGAATACCGTCCGGTCCGGCCACAGCAGCTCCCCGGCGACCAGCCGGCGGAACAGAGCCCCGGCGTTGCGCAGCCCGATGAGCATCAGCGCCAGTGCCCATTCGGCCACCGGGTCAGAGGAGGCGTTGGTGGTGTCGACCGCCCGCACTCCCCGCCGCCTGGCCGCCTCGACGTCGATCCGCTGCGCGAACCGGTCCCCGTGCAGGTCACCTACCATGCGCAGCGCCGGCGCGGCGGCCAGCACCTCGTCGTCCACCCTGGGGCAGCCGTGGCTGACCACCAGAACGTCAAGCCCGGGGACGAACTCGACCAGCCGGGCCCTGGCGAGCTCGTCCCTCGGGGGCGGGCCGCTGAACCTGGCCGGGCCGCTGAACTCCAGCCAGCGCACCTCGGCGGCCGCCGAGAGCCTGGCGACCGCGGCGTCGGTGATGAACCGGGTCCTGGTCGCGGCGTTGCAGGCGATGCCGACCCGGGCGGTCATCGCGATGCCCGGGCGCGGAAGGTGTCGCCGACAGCGGCCAGGGTGTCGAGGCGGATCTCGGAGTACTTGCGGGACAAGATGACGCCGCCGGCGCCCGCGTCGAGGGCGGCGGTGACCGAGGCGCTGATGTCAGCCGGGGTGACCTGGCTGACATGGGCGGGTGTGGGAACGCCCGCGTCCAGGCCGGGATACACGGCGGCGTGGCCGGCTACCGCGCCGACCGTACGGGCGGTCTCCCTGCGCACGTAGTCGGCCGACAGGCCGCGGCCGGGCAGATCCTCGAACCTGGTTACCTCGTCGTAGCCGAGCACCTGACGGTACAGGTCATAGACCGTCTGCGGATCGACGCCGCGGAAGATGCTGTTCGCGACCTGGGTGATGTGGTTGTGGATCCGGTAGCCAGCGCACCTGTCGTACAGCACCGGCTTGATGAAGTCCGAGTAGGCCGCCATCGGCGCGAAGCTCATCTCCGCCCGGTACAGCGGCGAGAACGAGTTGTGATGCCAGACGTGCCAGCCGACCTGGACGTCGGGCGCGAGGAACTTGACCGTTCCGTAGATCTGCTGCTGCAGCGACTGGTAGCCGTCGTGCCAGAGCCGCTCCCAGGCCAGGATCTCCGGGTAGGTCAGCAGCAGCCGCAGGAAGGCGACAAGCCCGCTGTCCCCGTCCGGATCGTCCTCGCCGCGAGCCAGCCGGTACAGCGCCAGGTAGCCCTCCCTCGCACGGGCCGGGTCAATGCCGGCGTCGCGCCCCGCGCGCTCGCAGTAGGGGCAGAAGCAGTACGCCCTGCCATCCCGCGCGAAGCCGCCATTGCCGAGCACGTTGCCGAGCGGCCCGTTGCGTTCTGAGCCGAACATCAGGCCGTCCAGCGGGTAGCTCTTGACCTGGTCCTCCACCAGGCTGAGCCACCAGGCGACGTAGTCCGGGTTGCGCACGCAGGCGTAGCGGTCCCGGCGGCCCCAGGCATCGACCTGAAGCACCTTCGGCCAGTTAGGCACGGCCCGGGTGAGGCCGGAATGAGTGTTCTCCAGGACGAATGAGTACACCTTCATCCCGCGCGTCCTGGCCTCGGGCAGCACCCGCGCCAGCACGTCCTGGCCGGCCACCTCGCGGTCGGTGGCACGGAAGGGCTTGAGCACCGTCCCCGCGTAGAACTCCGGGTGCTGGGTGACATAGGACCCGCCGGCATGGTCGTCCGGCTCGTCCGGGCCGTGCCCCGGCCATGGCCGGCCCGCGATCTGGCGGCCCTGCACGCCGCGATCGAAGGACTGGGTGGCCACGAACAGTGCGTTGACCGAGGCGAGCTCCCCGAGCCGATCCAGGACCTCGGGTACGCCTTCGTCGGCGAACGAGATCGCTCCGATCTGGATGCCCACGAACGGTTCCACCATCTGCTCCAAACTCATCTGCGCCTTGACAGCCATCACCTGTGCGGCTAGGTTCTGAAACGATTTAACCAGCCTGGACCGCAGGTAGACAAGAGAGGCTGCGATGACGGGTGAGTCTGGATCAGACGCGGTGTTGAGTGGTTCGCTGGCCGGACGGCGAGCGATAGTAACCGGGTCGGGCGGAGCGCTTGGCTCGCGGATCTGCGCCGCGCTCGCGGCCGATGGCGTGTGGGTCGCGGGGCTGGACGTGTCGGCGGACACGGCGGCGGCCACGACAGACCAGCTCACCGCGGCAGGCGCGACGGCCCGGCACGCGGTGGTTGACCTGCTGGATTTCGACGGGCTGCGGGCCGAAGTCGACGCCGTCGCGGCGGACTGGGGCGGCATCGACATCCTGATCAACACGGCGGGCGGCGGGCTGGTACGCCCGTTCGCTGAGCTGTCGCTCCAGGAGTGGAACACGCAACTGGAGCGCAACCTGACCAGCGTGTTCACCGCGACCAGGCTGGTGCTGCCGCACATGCTGGCTGGCGGCTGGGGCCGGATCGTCACGCTGTCCTCCATCGCCGCGGTGCGCGGCGGGCGGCTGGTCCGGCACGCGACCGCGTACGCGTCGGCCAAGGCCGGGGTGATCGGGCTGACGAAGGCGCTGGCCATCGAGCTGGCCGAGACGGGCATCACCGTCAATGCGATCGCGCCGGGCGCCCAGCACACTCCCGGCCGGGACCGCGATACCCCGGAGCGGCGGGAGGCCCTGCTGGCCCAGATCCCGACCAGGACCCTGGGCAGGCCGGATGATCTGGCGGCAACGGTGGTTTTCCTTTGCCAGGATGCGGCACGTTACATAACGGGAATCACGCTGGCACAGGATGGCGGGCATTCGATCTGACCCTCCGGGCTGGGCATTCGATCTGAGGGAAGGGACATTCCGCATGGGGCAACCGGATGAGCGGCTTGACCGGGGCAAGGCAGCGTTCAATCAGGTATACGGCGACCGGGCCGCTGACCGGTTCCTTGAGCGCCGGTCGGGGCTGGGCGAGGATCTGGCACGGTTTGGCCTGGAGTTCAACTTCGGTGACGTCAACGCCCGCCCCGGGATCGACCTGGTCACCAGGGAACTGCTCACCCTGGCCACGCTGATCGGGCTGGGCGGCGCTGACCCGCAGCTGGCCGGGCACACCCGCGCCGCGCTGGGGCTAGGCGTGCCGCCCGCCACGCTGGCCGAGCTCGTCATTCACTGCGTGCAGTACGTCGGGTTCCCGCGCGCGATCAACGCGATGGCGGTCCTGCGCGCCACGCTGTCCGAGTGCGGCGTGGATGTATCACTGCCTGATCCCCCGATCCCGGAGGTGAGCTGAGCATGGCGGCGGTTGCCCTGGTCGGGACCCTGGATACCAAGGGCCCGGATTTCGCGTTCCTGGCCGCGCGGCTGCGCGCGGCCGGCGCCGAGGTGATCGTGGTCGACGCCGGCACCGGTGAGCCGGACGGGCTGACGCCGGACATCGACGGCGAGGCGGTCGCGGTCGCGGCAGGGACCACCAGGGCCGCGCTGCGCGAGGCCGCGGACCGCGGGCGCGCGGTGACCGAGATGGGTCGCGGTGCGGCCCTGGTCGTCGCGGGCCTGGTCGCGAGCGGCCAGGTGGGCGGAGTGCTGGCCGCTGGCGGATCGGGCGGGTCTTCTATAGCTGCGCAAGTCATGGCGGCGCTGCCGATCGGGTTGCCCAAGCTGCTCGTTTCCACCATGGCCTCCGGCGACGTGTCGCCGTACGTGGGCGCCAAGGACGTCTGCATCATGTACTCGGTGGTGGACGTGGCCGGGCTCAACCGGATATCCCGGCTGGTGCTCGGCAACGCCGCGGCGGCGATGGCGGGCATGGTCGCGGCGAGGCAGCGGGCATCGGGCGATGAGGCCGGTGACCGGCCGCTGATCGCGGCCAGCATGTTCGGCGTGACCACCCCGGCGGTGGAGGCCGCCCATGCCCGGCTAGCCGACCTCGGTTACGAGGTGCTGGTCTTCCACGCTACCGGGGCCGGCGGACGGGCACTCGAAGCGCTCGCCGAGGCGCGGCTGGTCAGCGGAGTACTCGACCTGACCACCACCGAGCTGGCCGACGATCTGGTCGGCGGCGTACTGTCGGCAGGCCCGGACCGGCTCACCTCGGCCGGCGCCGCCGGGCTGCCGCAGGTGATCGCGCCTGGCGCGCTGGACATGGTGAACTTCGGGCCACCTGCCACCATCCCTGGCCAGTTCAGCGGCCGGCTGTTCTTCGAGCACAATCCGACGGTCACGCTGATGCGGACCACGGCCGAGGAGATGGCCGAACTGGGAGCGCGGATCGGGCGGAAGGCGGCGGCCGCGACAGGACCCACCGAGGTGTTCTGGCCGGATCGCGGGGTAAGCGCGCTGGACGCGGACGGCCAGCCATTCCGTGACCCAGTCGCGGACGATGCCTGCCGCGAGGCACTGGAAGGTGAGCTCCGTGCGGCCGGGCACGGGCTGCGCCGGATCGACGCGCACATCAACGACCCGTCCTTCGCGGTGGCAATGGCCGACCGCCTGCACCAGATGATCACCGACGGGAGCTGACCGTGGGACATGATGAGCTGATAGAGCGCCTGCGGGGCAAGGCCCGCGAGGGCCGGGCGGTCATCGGGGCGGGCGCCGGCACCGGGCTGTCGGCCAAGTGCGCCGAAGCCGGCGGCGCGGACCTGATCATCATCTACAACTCGGGCCGGTACCGGATGGCCGGGCGCGGCTCGCTGGCCGGGCTGATGCCGTACGGGGACGCGAACGCGATCGTGGTCGAGATGGCCGGCGAGGTTCTCCCCGTCGTCAAGGATGTGCCGGTGCTGGCCGGCGTGTGCGGCACCGACCCGTTCCGGCTGATGCCCCGCTTCCTGGACGAGCTGGCCGCGATCGGCTTCGCCGGGGTGCAGAACTTCCCGACCGTAGGGCTCATCGACGGCGTGTTCCGGCAGAACCTGGAAGAGACCGGGATGAGTTTCGACGCCGAGGTGGAGATGATCCGGCTCGCCGCCGAACGCGGGCTGATCACCTGCCCGTACGTGTTCGACCCGGAGCAGGCCTCGCGGATGGCCGAAGCCGGCGCTGACGTGCTGGTCCCGCACATGGGGCTCACCACCTCCGGCACGATCGGGGCACGGACCGCGCTCACCCTGGACGAGGCCGTGCAGCGGGTGCAGGCCATGCGGGACGCGGCGGTCACGGTCAGCCCGGACATCCTGGTGCTGTGCCACGGCGGCCCGATCGCCGAGCCCGCGGACGCGGGTTACGTACTCGCCCGCACCACCGGAGTCTGCGGTTTCTTCGGCGCCTCGTCGATGGAACGGCTCCCGGTCGAACGGGCGCTCACCGCCCAGGTACGCGCCTTTACCGAACTGACCATCGGCTTACCCTGCGCAGGAGGACCCAGACATGACCGTGACACACATCAGGCCCGCTGACGCGGAGACGTTCAGCTTTGACTGGGGAACGATGAAGTGGTTCGTCTCCCCGGTGACCATCCCGGGAGCGGCCAACTCCCAGGGCGAGGTGATCATCAACCCTGGCCAGGGCCACGTCCGGCACCTGCATGAGCATGCCGACGAGCTGATCTACGTCATATCAGGGACGGGCACGCAGACCGTCGGGGACGAGGAGTTCCCGGTCGCCGAGGGCGACATGGTCTACATCCCGATGGGAACCCTGCACTCGACCATGAACACCGGCTGGCGGACGCTCCGGCTGATCGTCACCTACACCCCCGGCGGTGAGGAGCAAGCGCTGACCGGACTGCCCGACTTCACCCGGCATCCGGCCGGCGAGATCGTCGGATGGGAGCGAGCCGCGCAGTGACCGTACTCCGCTTGCGCGACGGCGAACGCTGGCTGGACAAGGCGCCGGCGTGGAGCACGTGGTCGGCCGCGGGATGGTTCAGCCTCGCCAGGGCCAGTTACCGCTTCGACCGGCACTTCCATGACTGTGCCGAATACTGGGCCATTACCGAGGGGCGGGCCCGGGTCGCCGTCGGTGCGGAGCTGTTCGACGTCGGTCCTGGTGACCTGGTGTGCACTCCGGCCGGGGTTGAGCACGACATCGTCGTGGCGCATACCGAAGAGGTCGTACTGCTGTTCATCGAGGAGGCGGTGCCACCAGGGGGAACCGCCGGGCACCGGCATTCGGACCCAGCCACAGCCTGGCACCAGGTACCGGTTGGCAGGTCGTGCCCGAGCTTGAATTCCCCCTGATTCTTACGTGATCCCTCGATCGCTACGGCGTGGAGCCGGCAACACCACTGCCGAGGCGCACGGGCAGGACGGTGAGCAGTGGCGCACTCGTGGACGAGCAAGCGGTAAAGGTATGGCTGACGTAACCGGCCGCCGTCTCTCCTGGCGGATAGACACGCAGCCAGTGAACAGTAACGGGCTGACAGCCCGATACCGGATAGTTGAGCGCCGTCGCGACCTTTAGCCACGCGTGAGCCGTACCGCCAGGGGCCAGGCGGACCGCCACCTTGGCGAACGCCCCGCTCCGCAGGGCCGTGACACCGACCTGCTGGCCCTGACCGGTGGGCGCCGTCACGAACGAGACGCCAGGAAAGCCGTACATCTCACAGGCGGCATCCGACGTGTTGGTGAAATTCAGCGGGTAATACGAGCTGCCCGCGCCCCCGCCCGCCTGGCTGTCGTCGACGGTCATGACCAGCGACGTAGTGCTGCACGTCACCAGGCCGACGGCGCTGGGCGGCACCGTCGACGGTTCTGTTGGCGATGCCGGGGTACCCGGATCTGTTGTGCTCGACGACGGGACGGTGCTCGGTGCGGTACTCGTGCTACCGGACACGGTCACGCTCGGAGAGGCGCCTGCCTGCGGCGACGCACTCGAGCCGCAGGCCGTCGCCAGCCACGACGTGGCCACGACGATCCCGGCCATCCACTTGCCTCGCCGCCCCAGGGCAGATCTGGACATAACGCTCATCTCACTGCGGGCCAACCTCGATAACAGCAGTCTGAGAGCGCGACAGCGCGGTCGAATCCGTGAACTACCCCGGTGCACCCCCGTGTCAGTCAGTCGGAGCGTTCGCCCGGGGGGGTAGATGCATTCGGCTCAGCAGCAGTTATAAGCATCTTTGAAATTATTACTGCTGTGCTTATAATCGATCATGTGCTTATAGATGCTGTACGTTGGCTAAGGGAGTCCGGCCTAGAGGTTGAAGACCTGACCCCGCTCGAGGGGACGGGCCCGGGCATCGATGCCATCCTCGAGGTATCAGTGGATAGTCATAGCGCACGCTTTGCCGTGCAGGTCAAGAGCCGCCCGCCCTATCCGCATGAGCTGGATCGGCTCCAGCAACCATGGCACGAACTAGCCGCGCGCGGGCATCCGCTGATCGCCGCTCCCTTCATCTCTGAACCTCTCGGTTCGACCTTGACCAAAGAGGGGTGGTCGTGGGCCGATGCGCAGGGAAACTTCGACCTGCGCGCGCCGGGATTCGTGCTCCGCCAGCGTCGCGCCACGTCCCCTCCGTCGCCCAAGCGCAGATCGCTACCGCGTGGTTCTGGCAGCTTTGCCATCATCCGCGCGCTCGTGGATTTCAGCAAAGAAGATGAGGAGCCTGGAGCATCTGCACTGGCGGCTCGGGCTGGCGTGTCACAACCGAGAGCCTCGCAGATCCTTCATCAGCTTTATGAACTGAAGCTTGTAGACAGGTCCGGGCACGGCCGATGGGAACCTCACCGCGAGCCGCTGCTTGATCGCTTCCTTGCCGAGTACTCTGGGCCAGGTGGCTCAGAGCTGTACTACTACAGTCTCGACTCACCGGTCGATGTAGCTGTTCGGGCGGGACGGGTGAGCGCGACAGGCCGCCCGGTGCTGGTGTCAGCTGATGTCGGGCCCGATCTCATCCTCCCGTGGCGCAGGCCGAGTCTGGTGATCTTGTATACAGGGCACGCGATCGATCCCTCAGATCTGAAGCTGACAGAAGCGCACGGCAGGCATGACGCCAATGTGATTCTGCGGACTCCAGAGGACCGGTCCGTCCTTACCGCGCGTGCGCTAGTGACGCAGATCAGGGGGGATGATGTGCCGCTGGCCGACCCGCTCCAGCAAATCTGGGATCTTCAGGACCTGGGCGGCGCGGACCGGATCGAGGCTGCCGGGAGGCTGCGGCAATGGCTGCTGAAACGCCCCTGACCAGGCTCACGCTCGGCGCAACCTCGGTCGCCGACGACATCGGCTTTGTTGCGCTTAGCGACCTGGCGCGAGCGCTCAAAGACCGCACCGCGGATTATCGCGTCATCGGTGGCCACATGGTCACGATACTTGCCGCAAGGTGGCAGCTAGGGCACGAACTCTACCGGGAGACCGGCGACGTAGACCTCGGCATCACGCCGATCATCGCTTCGGATCACCACATCGTCGACCGCTTCAAGGCTCTCGGCTACGCGCAGGTTGCAGGCAATCGTTTCGCGCGAGGGCTAACCGATATCCCTGTGACCATGAAGGACGGGGATGAGTCGCCTTCGCCGGAGGCGCTAATCGATGTCCTCGTACCGGCTTACACAAGCCGGGCGCGCGAGAACGTGCACGTCGGGGAGGACCTGTACTCGACGGAAGTCCCCGGGTTGCAGCTGGCGCTGGCTAGGCCGCCTATCACTATCAGGCTAGAAATGCGGCGCCTCAATGGAGAGGCAGTGCAGTGCGAACTGCCCTTCCCTGACGAGGTCAGTGCTCTGGTACTGAAAAGCCTCGCAACTACCGGACATCTGGCGATGTCTGGAAATAGCCTACGCTGCCGACCTGAGACCTGCAGACTTCACAAGACGTGTCCGGGCAGAGAGCGCCTCGGTGATCCGCTCTCTCTTTAGCGGACGCAACAACACGGCAGTGACCGCACTTACTACTGAACAGCGCCTCTCACCCCACGCCGCCGACGCCCGATTTACCCGAATCCGGGCGCTGATCGCGAACGTCCTCGGGCTAGCGTGATAGCGACCGCCTCACTCACCCAGTCGCCAGCCTCGGGCTTCGGCGGGACAACTACGACCTGCTCGCCAGCATGTCTCGCTTGCCCTATGCCGCGCTGCTGCCGGCAACGGGAAACCCATGTGGCCTGGCTTGGAAGGAATCTGCCTTTGTGCGGCAGGATGGCCGGATGGCGATCATTCACCAGACCATGAGTGAAGCTGCTGACGCGGCGCTGAAGCTGTTCCGGCGCACCGCCGCGACCGTGCCCGCCTACGGGGAGTTCCTGCGCTCGCAGGGCACGGACCGGGACGCGGTCCTTACGCTCGCCGATGTGCCGCTGATGACCAAGGAGAACTACCACAGCCGGTATCCGCTTCCGCAGCGCTGCCGGGACGGACGGCTGGCGGCCTGCGACATGATCGCCGTGTCGTCCGGCTCTACCGGCCAGCCCACCTACTGGCCAAGGACCGCCGCCGACGAGCTGGCAGCGACCGCCCGGTTCGAGCAGATCTTCCGCGACAGCTTCGGCGCGGCATCTCGGCCCACGCTCGCAGTGATCTGCTTCCCGCTCGGCACCTGGGTGGGCGGGCTGTATACGGCATCATGCTGCCGGCGGCTGGCCGACCTGGGATACCCGGTCACGGTCATCGCGCCTGGCAACGACAAGGAGGAGATCCTGCGGGTCGTGCCGGAACTGGCGCCATCCTTCGCACAGACCGTGCTGCTGGGATACCCGCCCTTCCTCAAGGATGTGATCGACACCGGGCGGGCACGCGACCTCGACTGGGCACCGATGAGCATCAAGCTGGTCATGGCCGGAGAGGTGTTCAGCGAGGACTGGCGCGACCTAGTAGGCGAGCGGGCGGGCATGACCCGGCCAGCATTCGACTCGGCCGCGCTGTACGGGACAGCGGACGCGGGCATCCTCGGCAACGAGACACCGCTGAGCATCACGATCCGCCGGCACCTGGCACATCGCCCCGAGGCGGCGCGGGCACTGACCGGGCAGCTGCGGCTGCCGACGCTGGTCCAGTATGACCCGGCCGCCCGGTACTTCGAGACGCTGGACGACGGCACGCTGCTGTTCTCGGCAGATGGCGGGGTTCCGCTCGTGCGTTATCACATTGCTGACGAAGGCGGGGTCATCGAGTACGCGAAGCTGATGTCGTTCTGCTTTGACAGTGGGTTTGATCTTGATCTTTCCGGCCCGGAACTCCCGTTTGTCTATGTGTTCGGCCGTAGCCGCTTCGCGGTGTCGTTCTTCGGGGCGAACGTCTACCCGGAGAACATAGCCGCGGGCCTGGAACAGCCGGGCGTGAGCGACTGGGTGACCGGGAAGTTCGTGCTAGAGGTGGCTGAAGATCCTGATCAGAACCGGTACCTGGCCGTCGCGGTCGAGCTGGCACCTGGCGAGGACAGCGGCGCCGATCGCACGTCGCTCGCCGCCGCGGCCATTCTCGGTCAGTTGCGCCGCCTCAACAGCGAGTTCGCGCACTACGTGCCCGCTGGCTATCAGCAGCCGCAGGTAACGCTATTGCCGACTGGGGACCCCGAGTATTTCCCGCGCGGCGTCAAGCACCGGTACACGCGGAGCGCGGCGCAGAGCTGACTGGCCGCGCTCCCACGTGACCGTCAGATACGCGCCCCGCTGGCGGCGTCATCCAGCCCGCTTGGCAGGCCGTCCCCGGCCGCCTGGTCGCGATGCTTGCCGTGGCCGCCCTGGTTCTGGTGCCCGGGCCACCATGCCCGAGACCCGAGCAGCGCTGTCACCGATGGCGTCAGGAACATCGCCATGACGAACGCGGCGATGACGATGCCGCACGAGATCGCGAAGCCCATCTGGCTGAAGGTGGACCCGCCGGCCAGGATCAGCGAGGCGAAGGTCCCGGCCAGGATCAGCCCGGCCGAGGCGATCGTCGGCCCGGCGTGCTTGAGCGCTATGGCCGCCGCTTCCCGCGGGGTCTTGCCCTCGACAGACTCCTCCCGCAGCCGGGACACCATCAGGATGTTGTAGTCGGTGCCGAGCGCCACCACGAACAGGTACATCATGATCGGCAGGATGAACGTGAGGCCGCTCTGATTGCCGAGATCCTGGAAGACGCCTACCGTGGCGCCCAGGGTGGCGGCGAAGCCGAGGCCGACGAAGATCATCAGGTACCAGGGCGCCACGACGCTCTGCAGCAGCAGTCCCAGGATGATCAGGATCACCGCGGCGGCCACCGGGAACACGATGGAGTAGTCGTGCTCCATGGCCGACTGGAGGTCTACGTATACCGAGGTGATGCCGCCGACCAGCGCGCGGCTCCCGGCCGGGGCGTCGGCGCGTACGACGGCGTCGAGCGGCCCGCGCACCGTGTTCATCGCGGCCGCGGACTCGCCCGAGGCCGAAAGGATTACGGTGTAGTCCGCCACGTCGCCGCTGGAGTTCACCTTCGCCGAGCTCACCGAGGCCACGCCGGGCACCTTGGCGAGCTGTGCCCCGAACGACGTGAGCGACGCGTTATCGAGCTGCCTGCCGTCGGTCGACTGCACCAGCACGTCGGCCGGCTCTGAGTCCCCGGCTGGGAACCCCTTGAGCAGCACGTTCGAGTAAACGGCGGACTGGGTGGTGGCGGTGTTGCCCGCCGTGAGGTCGAACGTCGGGTGGAAGCCGAAAGAAATGATCGCGAGCAGGCCGAGCAGCACCACGGTGGTCCCCGCGAAGCGACCCGGGTGCCGTCCGAGTGCCTGCCCGATAGCGGTGAACCGCGCCGCCTTCGGCTCGATCTTCCACGCCTTCGAGGGCCAGAAGACGCGCGTGCCGAGGAGGGAGACGACGGCGGGCACGAGGGTCAGCCCGGCCGTCGCCGCGCTGAAGACGGCGATGGCCAGGGCCGGTCCGAGCTGGCGGAACAGCGACAGGCTGGACAGCGTCAGCGCCAGGAACGCGATCATCACCGCGCCGGCCGCGGTGGCGATGGCCGGCCCGACCCGTCCGATGGCGCTCTCCATGGCCTGCTTGGAGGGCTCGCCCGCACGTAGCCGTTCCCGGTAGCGGAAGAGCAGGAACAGGATGTAGTCGGTGCCCACCCCGAACAGCACCACGATCAGCAGGATCGACGTGAAGCTGTCGGCGCTCCAGCCAGCCGCCTTGCTCACGAAGTCGATCAGCCCGTTGGCGACCGAGGATACGAGGCCGATAGTGAGCAGCGGGAGCAAGACGATGATGGGGCTGCGGAAGATGATGAGCAGCAAGACGATGATGAGCAGGATGGTGCCCGAGAAGACGATCTCCTGGGCCTTGTTCCCGGTTGACGCCGAGTCGACGTCCTCGGCCACCGTCCCGGTCACGCCCGCCTTGAGGTCGGTGCCGGACACGAACGATGCCAGGTTGGACCGGAGCGTCCCGATGGCGTTGGTCTGCGCGGTGGTGAGCTCACCATTGACGTTGGGAATCTGTATCGAGATCGTCTGAATGAGCTTGTTCGCCGAGGGCGGCCCCGCTTGCATGCTGCCCAGCGTGGGGATGCGGTCGGCCGCCAGCTTGCCGGCGATACTGTCGACCTGGCTCGAGTCCGCGGCGGTGAGCTTGCCGCCGTCCGCGCGCTCGAACACCACGATCGCGCCCGGCGCGGCCGAGGTCGGGAAGGCGCTCTGCTGCAGGTTCTGGGCCTGCACCGACTGGTAATGGCTGGGCAGGAACGAGGACTCGTTGTTCGAGCTGCCCAGTTTCGGCGCTAGCCCGATGATCGCGACCGCGGCCACGATCCAGATCCCGATCACTAGCCACGGGTGCCTGACGACGCCCCGTCCAAGTCGCAAGAACACGCTTCCGCTCTCCTCTGTCGTGCTGCCCCTGTCGAGCTGCCCCTGTCGCACGTGCCCCGTCGCACGCCCCGTAATACTGGCCCCGATGCTTGCTGACCCAGATACGGGACCGTATCGTATCCTTCAGCACTAGACTGTACCGCAGCATATTCACCGGCAAATGGGGCACCCCCGGCGGAAGCGCGAAAGAGGAGCCATGGACCCAGCCGCCAGCCAGGCGGTCCAGGCGGCCGCCGCCCACCGAGGCCGGCAGCTGGATGCGTCCCGTGATGCCGCGCTCCGCGACGCCGCGCTTGAACTGCTGGCCGAGATCGGATACGACCGCCTGAGCATCGACGCGGTGGCGGCCCGCGCTAAGGCGAGCAAGATGACGATCTACCGCCGCTGGCCCGGCAAGGCCGAGCTCGTGGTTGACGCGCTCAGCTGCCTCAGGAAGCCAGGTGAGGTTCCTGACACAGGGTCGCTCCGCGGCGACCTTGAGGCCCTGGCGAGCAGGTCCGACAGCCCCGACGTCCGCTTCGACGCCAAGCTGGTGCTCGGCGTGGTCAGCGCGCTGGCCCGCAACCCCGAACTCCGTCAGGTCATCCGCGAGCAGTTCATCGGCCGGGGTGGGGTGCGGCTCAGGCAGGTCTTCGAGCGAGCCGTCGCCCGAGGCGAGATTCCCGAGGGCCGCAACCTAGACCTGCTGGTCTCGGTTTTTCCCGCCATGGCCATCCACCACCTGCTCATCTCCGGTGAACTCCCCGACGCCAGCTTCACCGCCCAGGTGATGGACGAGCTCATCCTTCCCTTGGCCACCGCCCCGGTAACTGGGCCAGCGTTCTCTGCGGGTGGGGCGGCGTTAAACCGCAAGTGCAGCTCGTGAAATCAGTTTCCAGACGAATCCGCAGGTCAGTAGCCTGTGCTCCGCCTTGGGATCCCCCAGACTGGCACGGTGGCGGCCCCGGGCGAGGCCCTCAGCCCGGCCCTCGACAGTTGGCTCGCATCGCTGTACTGGCCTTATGCTCAGCGCGTGGCTTCGATCCCCTCCGGCACGGTGACCCTGCTTTTCACCGATATCCAGGGCTCGACGAAGCTATGGGAGACCGAGCCCAGTGCGATGGCAGTCGCCCTCCGCCAGCACGACGACATCATCCGCACCGCCACCACAGAAGGTTATGTCTTCAAGACGGTAGGCGACCAGTTCTGCGTCGCCTTCGAAACTCCGCGCCAGGCTGTGGACGCCGCCCTCATCGCGCAGCAGGCGCTCACAGCGAGGGACTGGCCGACTACGCAGCCGGTCACGGTCCGCATGGGCCTGCACGCCGGCGAGACCGAAGAACGAGACGGTGACTACTTCGGCCCGGTCGTCAATCGGGTAGCCCGGCTGGAGGCCGCCGCACACGGCGGCCAGATCCTGCTATCCGCCGCTACCGCGGAGCTCATCCAGGACGCGCTGCCAGACGGAGCCATCCTGCAAGACCTCGGTCAGCACCGGCTCAAGGACCTTGCCCGCCCCGAACACGTATACCAGCTCATCGCACCCGGTATACGTGATGACTTCCCGCCGCTGGCCTCGCTGGACAGCCCCGAGCTGCCGAACAACCTCCCCGCCCAGCCCTCCACCTTCATCGGGCGCGAGGCCGACCTGAAGACGCTGCGTAACCGGGTAGCGCACAGCAGGCTGATCACCCTGACCGGTTCCGGCGGCTCGGGCAAAACCCGGCTGGCGCTGCAGGCCGCCGCCGAGCAGCTTGGCAAGATCCCCGACGGCGCCTGGTTCGCCGACCTTTCCGCAATCACCGAGGGCGGACAGGTACCGAGCGTAGTGGCGAGCGCAATCGGACTGCACGAACGAGACGAGCATGCGCTGCTGTCCGCGCTGAAGGACCAGGATGCGCTGATCATCCTGGACAACTGCGAGCACCTCATCGACGCCGCCGCCAAGTTCGCCGCCACCGTACTACGCGAATGCGCCGCGATGCGCATCCTGGCCACCTCCAGAGAGCCGCTCGGCATCGACGGCGAGCAGGTGTACCGGGTCGCGTCCTTGTCGCTGCCCACCGACAATGACGACGCCGAGAAATCCGAGGCCGTCCAGCTCTTCGCCGACCGTGCCCGCGCCAAGGACCCCGCCTTTACCCTCGACGAGACCACAGCACCACTGGTCGCCACCATCTGCCGCCGCCTTGACGGCATCCCGCTCGCGCTGGAACTGGCTGCGGCCCGGCTCCCCGCCCTCGCCCTCCCTCAGATCGTGGCACGGCTGGATCAGCGGTTCCGGCTGCTCACCGGCGGCAGCCGCGATGCGATGCCACGCCAGCAGACCCTGCAGGCCGCTGTCGACTGGTCCTACAGCCAGCTGCATGAGGCCGAGCGCCAGACGATGCGCCGCCTGTCGGTCTGCGTCCGCGGGTTCGACCTGGACGCCGCCGCCGCGATCACCACCCAGGACGAGTTCGAGGTCCTTGACCTGCTCACCTCCCTGGTGTCCAAGAGCCTGCTCAACACCGAGCCGGCCAACGGCACTGTGCGGTACTGGATGCTGGAGACCATCCGCCAGTACTGCGCCAAGGAACTTCTCCGCGCCGAGGGCGACGACGGCGTAGAGGCCGCGCAGATCAGGCACGCCGAGCACTACCTTAAGCTGGCCGAGACCGCCGAGCTGTATACCAAAGGACCGGACCAGGCCCGCTGGCTGCGCCGTCTCGATTCGGACGGGCAGAACCTCCGCACCGCTCTGGCCCGCTTCCAGGCCAAGGGCCGCACCGAGGACATCCTCCGGCTCTGCGTCGCGATCGACCGGTTCGCGATGACCCGCGGGCACAGTGAGGTAGCCGACGCGCTGCGGGCCGCGCTGGACCAGCTGGGCGACGACACCCCGCCGACAAGGCTGCTGGTCCGCGCGGCGGTAACGCTGTTCTTCCTGGTGGAGAACACTCAGCGCCGCAATATCGCCCGGTACCACGTCGGCCGGGCCGCAGCGGAACATGCGGTGGACCTCGCCCGTCAGCTAGGAGACGCGGAACTCGAGGCGATGACGCTGGAGATGCTGGCCACCCAGGCCTTCAGGGAAGAGGACATGGACGCGGTCCGTACCCATTGCGAGGTCGCGCTGGAGATCGCCCGCCGCATCGGCGACCTGTCGCTGACCGCCATGCTGCTGACCACCAAGCAGGCCGCGGCCGGCTCCGTCCAGGAACGGCGGGAAATCTGCCTCGAAGCGCTGGACTGTGCCCGGCGGGCCGGCGACACGCTGGTGATGCTGTCCGTGGAGAGCCTGCTATTCGGCTTGGCCGTCAGGGACGGTGACCTGCCCGGCGCGCGGCAGCACCTGGACGAGGGCCTGGCGATGGCAACCGACCTCGGCGCCGACCTGCTGCTTTACTACCTGCAGTACGAGCAGTTCATGCTGCTGATCCACGACGAGGATTACGGTCGTACGGCCGCGCTGCTGCGGCAGAACCTTATGATGGCGCACCGGCTCGGGGCGGAGCTCACCATGGCCGTCGGGCTATTCGCCGCCGCCTGCTGCGCCGCGTGGAAAGGCGACAACCAGACCGCCGCCCGGCTGCACGGCGCCACCGACGCCGAGTTCCGTACGGCCGTCGCCAGCAGCGTGTTCTCATGGACCGATTTTGAGCTGCAGGTTCGCGCCAAGGAGCAGGCCAAGCTGCACGCGGCAATGGGTGATGCCGAATTCGCGGCGTACTACCGTGCTGGCGCGAAGCTGCCCCTGGACGAGGCGCTTGACCTAGCCCTCGGCCGGACCCGGTGAGATGAACGTCCTTGACCTCAAGCACGCTTGAGAGCTGATACTGGCTGAACCACGGCCCCTAAAAGCAGGAGGAACGAGCGATGGCAGCTCCACGCGGCGCCGGACAACGCCTGAGCGACACTCTGACGCGGCTCGCCTCGGACGTGGACGCCTGGATCGCCACAGCCGACGCAGCCGGTAACAGTTACCTCGTGACTGGACGCAATCTGAGCCGGGGCGGCCGGGTGCGGGTGGGCTCGGGGAGTTGCGGGACGTCACGATGATCGACGGGACCGCGGAGCTCGTGGCGGACGAGCGAACGAAGGACGCGTACGCCGCCAAGCATGCCTGGGACCCGCGGAAAGAGTCCGGTTCCGCCGAGTATGCGTTCTTCCGTATCGTCCCCGACCGGGTTCAGGCCTGGCGTGAGGTCAACGAGCTGCCCGGCCGCACGCTGATGCGTGACGGCGAGTGGCTCGCCTGAATGAATTCACCTGGAGTGTTTGCCGACCTAGCTGCCCAGCGTGCGTGCTGGCATCCTGTCGCCTTCGCCAGCGAAGTGACCGAGCGCCCGGTGCATACCGACCTGCTCGGTGAGCCGTTGGTGGTCTGGCGCGGGGCGGGCGGAACGCCGCGGGTGATGTCCGATCTGTGTGTGCACCGCGGCACCGCGCTGTCGCTGGGCTGGGTCGAGGGCGACGAGCTGGTGTGCGCCTACCACGGGTGGCGGTATGGCGCCGATGGCCGCTGTGTGGCGATCCCGCAGAAGGAGGACCCGGCCGTGGTCCCGCCCAAGGCACGGGTCCGGGCATTCAAGGCGCAGGAACGGTACGGGCTGATCTGGGCAGCGCTGGAGGAGCCGCGCTGGCCCCTGCCTGAGGTTCCGGAACTGGAAACCGGAGAGTGGGCGGTAGTCGCGGCCGGGCCGTACCGCTGGCGCTGCGACGCGGGTCGCCAGGTTGAGAACTTCACCGACTTCGGGCACTTCCCCTGGGTTCATCCCGGGCTACTCGGCGATCCGCGGCGTCCGGTGGTTCCCCGCCACGAGGTGCACACCGGCGGCCACCTGCTGCGGTACGAGATCGTCCGTCCCGAGGCACCCAACAGCGAGGACTTCCCGGTGTTCGGCAACGAGGACGCTGGCCCGCCGGAACGGCGCAGCCGTTATGAGCTGCACCTGCCCTACACGATCGTGCTGCGGCTGGGCTGGGGCGGGCAACGCGGAATGGTGTACTTCTTCGCCTCGCAGCCGGTTGATGCCGACCGCTGTGCGGGCTATGTGGTCATCGGCCGCAACTACAACACCGATCAGCCGGACCAGGTGATCCGCGACTTCGAAGACACCATCTTCGGCCAGGACCAGGTCGTCGTCGAGTCACAGCGACCCGAACGCGTGCCATTCGACCTGGCCGCCGAGCTGCACCTGCGCTTTGACGCGGTGGCGGTCGCCTACCGTAAGGCCATGCGTGATCTCGGCCTGGCGGCCAGTACTCCCATCGGGATCACCACCGAATAACGGGCCGTCGCGGCCTTGCACCTGACGTTGCGTCAGGGATTAGCGTGCAGGTCATGAGCGGAAACGAGGTCGACGGCGAGCAGTCGTGGAAGGTCGGGGATCTGGCCAGGATCACCGGGCTGACCGTCCGTGCACTGCATCATTACGATCACATCGGCCTGCTGAGCCCGTCGCTGCGGACTGCCGCGGGGCACCGGCTGTACACGGCCGCGGACGTGGCGCGGCTCTACCGCGTGTGCCTGCTGCGCCGCCTGGGCTTCCCGCTCGAGCAGATCACGTCCGTACTAGAGAATCCCGAGTGGCAACTCAGCGCCGCGATTCAGCGGCACCTGCAGGAGACCCAGTACCGGGCCGCCATCGCCGCTCGGCTGTGCAGTCGCCTGACGGTCATGGCGGCCGAACTCGGCCGGCAGCAGCACCTGACAACCGATCAGCTGTTCTCAACCCTGGAGGAAATGACCATGCTCGACACTGCCATCAACGGCACCACCAGCTTCCTGGTCTACGACGACCTCGGTGCCGCGCACGAGTACATCACTCGCGTCTACGGCCTCACCGCCGGCCTGGTCGAGCGCAACGCGTCCGGCGACGTGGTGCACGCCGAGGTTCAGGCCGGCGATCACCTGATCATGCTGCACCCGTCCGGCCAGGAATTCCGGTCACCGCGCTCCCTCGGCGGTGTCTCCAGCATGACTATCGTCGCCGTTACGGACCTCGACGCGCACTACGCCCGCAGCGTGCAGGCCGGCGCCGATATCATCTCGGAGCCGGTGGACCGTGAGTACGGCGTGCGCGAATACGGTGCCCGTGACCTGGAAGGCCAGCTCTGGTACTTCCACCAGCCGATCGCCTAACCACCAGACCGGCCGGGCTACCAAGCGAACCGGCTTCGGCGGCTTAGTGGTCACGCGGGTAAGGCACCCGGAACCTGACAGCCCTGTCCGTATCGCTTCCAGCTCAGAACGGCCTGTAGAGCCGTCCGTCCGGGATTTGGGCGGAAGATCCGTGCTCCGCGGAAGAAAAGTGGTCGTTTTTGACGCTTTTTATTCCGTTAAGCACGGATCTTCCGCCTAACGGTCCCCTCAGGAGTCACACTCGTAACCACAGCCCCTATGCCCGCTCCGGCCGCTTGGCCGGCTCCGTACAACCCTGGATCACGCCACTCCGCGCGACCTCTTAGTCGATAAACGGGTTAAGTACCTGGACTCCGGCCAGCTCGAAATCCTTGACATTGCTGGTAACCACGGTCATACCGTGCACCCGCGCCGTTGCTGCGATGAGCGCGTCTATCACCGGAAGGGGCTGGGCGTACTGCTGACGGCCCCAGGCAGCGGCGATCGTGAGAGTGACTGGGAGCACCCGCCCCTCGAAACCAGACTCGACATCCCGGAGCCAGTCCTCAAGAGCAGCAGCCTGCCGCCGGTCACCACGTCCGCGGACTCTCGCGATTCCCTGCTCGATCTCGCCCAGCGTCAGCACGGAGACGTGCATACGGTCCGGCGGTGCGGTCGCGATCCAGCTGGCTACTCCCGTCGCCGGCTGGCGCTTGCGCGTCTCCGACAGCACGTTGGTATCGAGCAGGTAGGTCACGTGCCCGCCTCAAGATCGACAGCACGCCCGAAGTCCGCCTTGCGCTCAGCCACGATCTCCGCGAAGACATCAGCGGTACCGTCATCCAGCTTAGGACCGCCGAGCAGGACGCTGGCCAGGTCCACTGCGGGCCGGGTCAGCCGACGATACTCGCCGATGTCCACCACTACCACGACATCCTCTCCGTGCCGGGTAATGACCTGAGGTCCCTCGCTCGTCACCGCGCGGATCATCTCGCTGAAGCGCTGCTTGGCGTCTTGGATCTGCCAGTGATCCGGACCTGGCGACGTCGTCATAATCACCCCTAGTTCCGTCTAGTCTGTCTAGTCTGTCTAGATAGAACATTACCAGGTTCGCCCGCCGTCGGTTGGATGGGCATAGTCCTGGACGCGATTTTGCTCGGTGCCGCCGCCGTCGTCGGGCTCCCGGCTAAGTGACCGGTGCGGGACCCAGGCGCACGAGCGCCTTGCCGGTGTTCGCAGGGCGCGTTGATCGCGGCCTCCAGGTGATCCCCGCCGACGTTGTCGAAGTAGACATCGATCCCGTCAGGGGCTAGTTTCGCGAGTTGCTCCGCCAGCGGTGCATCGCGATAGCTGAAGGCGGCGTCGAACCCGGCGGCTTCGGTGAGCCATCTGGCCTTGTGCGGAGACCCGGTACTGCCGATGACCTGGCCCGCGCCGAGCAGGCGGGCGATGCGGGTCAGGCCTACCCAGGCGGTCAGCCCGGTGCCGCCGAGGATGCTGACGCATCGCGGCCGCTGACGTGAAATTACCGGTCTGACTCAGGAGCGCGGATGTGGCCTGATCTGTCATTGTTAGCTGAGGATTAGCACGTATCCGAGTCTCATGTGGGGAGCATGTCAGCCCGTGACTGTTAATTCTGACGTGTCAGGCGCGCCAGCCCAGGCAGGCCCTGCGCTCGGACCGCGTTACAAGTGGATCGCGCTGTCTAACACGACGCTTGGCATGCTGATGGCGACGATCAACCAGTCCATCGTGCTGATCGCGCTGCCTGACATCTTCCGCGGCATCGGGCTGAACCCGCTGAGTCCCGGGAATACCAGCTACCTCCTGTGGATGTTCATGGGGTTCCTGGTGGTGTCCGCGGTGCTTGTGGTGTCGTTCGGTCGGCTGGGTGACATGTTCGGCCGGGTACGGATGTACACCCTGGGTTTCGCGGTCTTCAGCGTGGCCTCGATCTTCCTGACCGTGACCTGGATGCACGGCTCGGACGGGGCGCTGTGGCTGATCATCTGGCGGGTCGTGCAGGGCATCGGCGGCGCGTTCTTGTTTGCCAACGCGGCCGCCATCGTCACCGACGCGTTCCCGGCCAGCCAGCGTGGCCGAGCCCTCAGCGTGAACTCGATCGCGGCCATCGCCGGATCGTTCATCGGCCTCATCCTCGGCGGTGTCCTCGCCCCGGTCAACTGGCACCTGATCTTCCTCGTCTCGGCACCAATCGGCGTGTTCGGCACCGGCTGGGCGTACTTCATGCTGCATGACATCGGGATCCGCAAGCACGCGCAGATGGACTGGTGGGGCAACCTGCTGTTCGCCGCCGGCCTGGTCTCCATCCTGGCCGGCATCACCTACGGCCTGCTGCCCTACGGCGGGCATCCGATGGGCTGGACCAACCCGTGGGTTCTCACCGCGCTGTTCGGCGGACTCGCGCTGCTGATCATCTTCGTGTTCGTCGAGACCAGGGTCGCCGAGCCGCTGTTCCGTGTCTCGCTGTTCCGGATCAGGGCGTTCGCCGCCGGGAACGTCGCGAGCCTGATGCTGGCGATGGGCCGCGGCGGCATGCAGTTCATGCTGATCATCTGGCTGCAGGGCATCTGGCTGCCGCTGCACGGCTACAGCTTCA
>Ga0209530_1000567_pt1 | contig 24188 bp, 29 predicted proteins | sample BlaSpr_A8_Ref_O1_FD_187987 | JGI IMG/M metagenome (GOLD analysis project Ga0209530, IMG submission 187987) | Forest soil microbial communities from Thunder Bay, Ontario, Canada - Black Spruce, Ontario site 2_A8_Ref_O1 (SPAdes) (version 2) | ecosystem: Environmental > Terrestrial > Soil > Boreal...
TGATCCTCGGGAAACCCTTAACTCGAACTCTATTTCATAATACCTTGTCACCTATGTGTGTCAATGCGTTTTAATATCGGGTGTTTCTGGGACATTCTGGCGTTTCCGCAGGCAGGCGTAACAGTGACGCACGACGTGACACACAGACGTTGTGAAAAAATATTCTGCCTGGACCCGCGGCGGACGTGCTGGTAGCGTGCCGGCGGTGGATGCGCTGGATTCCTTGCAGACGCTGGGGGAAGATCTGCTGCTGCTGGCCATCCACCCGCGGCACGGGCTGATCATGGCGGTACAGCGGCTGGATTCCGGGCTCGCGGGCAGTGAGCTTGTCCGGCTGGCTGCGGGCCAGCGCGTCGATATCGTCGGCAACCGGATCGTCGTCCTGGACACGACACCAACCGGGGACGCGGAGCTGGACACCGCACTGGCGAGCATCGCCAGGTCACGGCGGACGCCGCGGATGCGGATGTGGATCCGCAGGCGGCGGCGCGGCATCCGCAGCCGCTATCTGGCCAGGCTGATCGCCGCCGGGGCGATAGCCCGTGGCCGACGCCGGCCACTGGAGCGGCCCCGATGGCTGATCACAGATCCGGTGCGGCTAGCCGAGGTACGGGGGCGGCTGGATACGATCGCGTGCTTCGACGGGGTTCCTGACACGGCGGACGCTGCCTTCGGCGGGCTGGTGCACGCCATTCAGCTCGACAACGACCTCTACCACGGCCTCGGCGGACGCAATCAGCGCAAGCGGCTGGCGCAGGTCGGCAGGGCAGGCGCCACCGCGATCAACGCGACTGTCCAGGCCGTGACAATGATCTCGATACAAGACTTCACGACGTTTCCTGGAGCTCGGTTCTGACATCGGTCATCGAGTCGCTGCCAGCACGGGGTCGACGATCTCGTCGGCCATCCACTGAACCGAGGGCATCCCGATCGCGGCCAGCACGAGGTGCCGTGCACCGGCGCCGATCAGCTCGATGAGCAGGTCGCGTGCGGCGGCAGGCCCCGGGTGCGGGGAAGCGCCATCACGCGCGCTGAAGATCACCTGGACCGTGCGGGTGATCTCTGCCGGGTCCCGGCCAACGGCCGCGCAGTGCGCGTCGAGCACTGCGTTCTTATGCCGGAATTCTTCCGCGGTCCGCGTGGGGCTGGCCCACAGGTCCGCGTGCCGTGCGACGACCCGGAGCGCTGACCGCTCGCCGCCGGCCCCGATCATGATCGGCGGGCCCGGACGCTGAACCGGCTTGGGCTCGCAGATGGCGCCCTTGAGCTGGTAGCAGCTGCCATCGAAGTCGAAGGGCTGATCCTCACCCCACATGCGCTTCATGATCACGCACGCCTCGTCCAGCGCGGCCACCGCCTCACCCGGAGACACAAGCCCGATCCCATAGGCGTCGTATTCCCGTTGAGCCATGGCCAGGTAGGCGGCATCAGGCAGCGCGCTGCCGCCAGCGCCGATCCCGAGGACAAGCCGACCGCCAGAGATGATGTCGACGGTGGCGGCCATCTTGGCGAGCAGCGCCGGCGGACGGAACCGGTTGCTCGTCACGATGACGCCAAGGCGCAGGCGGCTGGTCTGAGCCGCGAGCGCCGCGAGCAGCGTCCACGCTTCCAGCGCCGCACCCGTCACCTCTCCTCGCAGCGGCACGAGGTGATCCCATAGCCAGGCGTCTTCGAATACGGGGATGGCGTCCGCCTCGCACCAGATCCGCTGGATCTCGCTATAAGAAATGCCGGACTGGCTGGTCTTGATCCCAAAGCGGATCTGGCTGCCGTCAGCGGTCATGGGAATCCTTCCGTTAGACTGATCATCAGCAATACTGACGATCAGCTTACTAATAGACTTGCCCTCATGTCCACCAAGCCGCATCCGCCGATGACTGAGCGTCTCGGGTACCTGCTCAAGCATGTGCAGCTACGGTTTTTCGAGTTCAGCGCCTCCGTGCTCGCACCGCTGGGAGTCAGCGGCCAGGAAGCCGCCGTGATGCGCGCGATCGACAGCCCGGAGCCGCTGTCTCAGGGCGATATCGCCCGCCGGATGCGTATCGACCGGACCACAATGGTCGCCCTGATCGATGACCTCGAGCGCAAGGGCCTGGCCCAGCGACGCCAGGATCCCGGGGACCGGCGCAAGAACGTCGTCGAGCTGACCGGCGCGGGGCGTGAGACGCTGAGGCTGGCGAACGAGGCAGCCGGGGAGGCTGAGCAGGTCTTCCTGCGCCCGCTCTCTCCCGAAGAGAGAGACCAGTTCATAACGGCACTCCGCGCGCTGCTGTCCGCCGAGTTGGAGTCCTGACGGCTAACAGCGAGCGGACATTTGCCGACGCACGCGGGGCCAGGTACAAGCCAGCTACAAGACTGCGAGATGATCGGTACCGGAGGCGGACATGAGCACTGATCAAGTCGACGCACTGGTGATCTTCGGCGCAACCGGCGATCTGGCGAAGCTAGAGACCTTTCCGGCCCTCGTCGGGCTGGTCGAGCGTGGCGTGCTGGATGTGCCGGTGATCGGCGTGGCGAAGAGCGGCTGGGGACTGGATCAGTTCCGCGACTACGCAACCGCCTCGCTGCGGCTGAACAAGATGGATCCGGGCAGCCCGGCGGCGGTCAAGATGCTAGGACTGCTGCACTATATAGACGGGGACCTGGGCGACCCGGCTACCTATGCGGCCATGTCGGACGCGATCGGTCAGGGCAAGCGGGCCCTGTTCTACCTTGAGGTACCACCCGCGCTGTTCGGCCGAATCGCCGAAGGCATCTCCGCAGCGGGCCGTGCAGCCGGCAACCGGGTCATGGTGGAGAAGCCGTTCGGCACGGATCTGGCCAGCGCTCAGCAGCTGAACGCCACCATGCACGCCTACTTCCCCGAGGACTCCATCTACCGTGTGGACCACTGGCTGGGTCTCGACCCGGTGGAGAGCCTCATGTTCACCCGGTTCGCGAACTCGATCATCGAGCCGCTGCTGAACCGGACCTACGTGCAGAGCATCCAGATCACCATGGCGGAGGCGTTCGACGTCGCCGACCGCGGCAGCTTCTACGACAAGACCGGCGCGATCAGGGATGTGGTGCAGAACCACATGCTCCAGGTGCTCGCCACTGTCCTGGCCGACCCGCCGGACGGAACCGGCCTGGATTCCTGGATCGCCGCCAAGTCGCAGCTGACCGGGGCGCTGCGACCGCTGGCCCCGGCGGATACGGTGAAAGGCCAGTACGAAGGCTATCTCTCGGTCGCCGGCGTGGCGCCCGGATCGAAGACGGAGACCTACGTCGCGGTCAAGCTCGCCGCCGACTCCTGGCGCTGGGCCGACGTGCCGATCCTCATCCGGGCCGGCAAGTGCCTTCCGGTCACCGCCACCGAGGTCAGCATCAAGTTCCGGCGACCGCCGCATGACGCATTCGGTCTCGCGTCCCAGGCGTCCGCGAACGGGCTGCGGTTCCGGATTAACCCGGAGAACCGGGTCACCCTGACCCTGGTCGGCAAGAAGCCCGGCGCGGGCTGGCAGCCGGAAACCCAGGAGCTCCGCTTCGCCGAGCACCCGGGCTCGGACATGCGCCCCTACGACCGGCTGATAGGCGCCGCACTCAACGGGGAACGCTGGCTGTTCGCCCAGCAGGACACCGTCGAGGCAGCCTGGCGGGTCGTCAACCCCGTGCTCAGAGACACGGTTCCTGTGCACCCCTATGCCAGGGGCAGCTGGGGTCCACAGCAGGCAGACAGCCTGCTGCCCCCCGACGAGACCTGGCACAACCCCACCGCCTGACCCTCCAGTTACCTTCTCGATGTTTCCGGTCGACGCCTGCGTCTGAGGCCTCAGCAGTAAGTAGCAGCATCCTTGTCGGGCAGGCCACGGCCATCCCGGATGAGTTCGCGCCGTTTAGCGACCCACGCCGCCCATGTGTTCAGCACGGGATGCCAGCCTTGCCACCGGCGTCGACTACGACGATGCCGCACGCATTCAGCGGATCATCACGCAGCGCGGACCCTTCCAGGATGGCCTGGTCGGTTGTCCCTTCAACGAGGATGACCGCGTCTGCGAACAGCGCCTCGGGCAGCCTCTTGAGGAACACTCCCGACAGCTGCTTCACTACCTGCTCAGGCGACTTGATACCGTCCAGCCGCTCGACGATGGCCCGCAAGGTGGTGCTGTATATCCGCGCTCTGTTTCCCTCACCTCCCGCGATCGGCTCACGAGCAATGCGGCGAACTTCCGCGAAGCCCTCGGCCTCGAGGAAAAACGGACTGTGCGTTGCGTACGCAACCTGAATGCCTTGTGATCCGTCCTTGGCGAGCTCCCGTAGCACCGTGGCGAACGCCCGGGCCTGGACCGGATGCTGGAACAGTTCGGGTTCCTCGATCGCCAGGCACATAACCCGGTGTACCGCGCTCGATGCACTTTCCGCCAGCGAGCGCAGTGCAGAGATCAGTAGCGCACGCCGAAACCGTGGCCCTGCTGATCGACCCGAGTAATAGCCAGGCCGTCCGCAACTGTCACCTCGAACTGAACCGACGGCATCCTGAATTGAGGCAGCGCCGGCTTTACGGATATCTCGCGTCCGCGGGTAAATGTCTGCACTGCTTCCGTCAGCCTCGCGGAGAGGGCCGCTAGCGGCTGCCTGAAGTACTCGTCCTCTACCTTGGTGTACTGGTCCCCCATGGGCTTAACAAGCGCATCCAACTCGGCTTGCGCACCGGCCCGGTCGATTGCATGCTCCAGAATGCGCCCGACGATCGACGATTTCACGTCTCGTGCTTCTTCGTCGGCACGCAGGCTGTTCCGCGCGGAGCCCTTTGTACAGGGCTATCCTGTCCCGCGCCGATTCACCCGCGCGAATGCCTCCGAACGCTGGGTAACTCCACCTCGATACACGGCGGCGCGGCACCCCAGCGCAAATCCCCCTGGGTCAGACCGCCGGTCTTGTCACCGTTGAAGAACCAGTCCAATGCCCGGAGCACCGAAGATTTTCCCGCACCATTCGCACCTATTAATGTTGTAATGCCCGAAAAGGTAACGTGTACGTCTTCCAGACACCGATAGTTCTTGATCGCGACTCTTTTATCCGCACCCACCCAACAACACCACTTCTGCCGACTCTGCGCCACGGCGTTGCGATAATCGGTACCGGTGCGTAAGGTCTTCCTCGCCTCCAGGCTTGGCCCGAGCCGACCGCCTGGGTCTATGCCTGCAGCACGACAAGCCAATGCCGGACGGTGACGGCAAGAAGTCCCCCCACAACGCTAGCGTCATCTTCGGTCGCCAGTCGCGTCGCCGCCTCCAGCTGGCCGGATCCAGGAAGCCGCAAGATGGTCATGCCCTCGCCGTCTTTGTCGGGCAGCGGTCCAGCAGCGACGAGGTACCCAGCCTCCTTCATCCGGCCGAGAAACGCGACGTGCTCGGCGAACCGCGGATCATCCGTAAGGGCAGCGTCCTGGGGCGCAGCAGAACCCGGACGGTGCATCAAGGCCACCCATGTGACGTCGTCGCCACGCTGACCCGCGTGCTCGCGATAGAGATCGAGCACTAGTGGCCAGCCCTGGTTGTACTCGGCGCGAGCGGCGGCCGGATCGGCAAAGACTTCCCACCCGGTGTGCTCCAGAGTAACGAGCGTTTGCGTAGCCGCCGCGGTGAAGGTGACCTCGACATGGCTGGCACGCTCGGGCGACTTGCCAGGGTGCCAGGTGAAGGCCAAAGCAACCGCTGGTTCCCATCGGGTGACCGTTCCCCACAGCGCGCTGCTGCCATCGGCGGAACGCTCGAGGATCTGCCCATCGACGAAGCCCACCGACGCGGACTCGGTCTCATAGACGCTGTTGGAGGCCAGTGGCCACCACCGGCCGATGCCGGCCGTGAACACCTCGAACGCGGCGGCCGGGTCGGCGTCAACCAGAATTTCCCGGTGAACCGGCGGAACAATGGACATTGGCTACTCCTCCACTGAGGTTCGGCCGACCTCGGCGGCATAGGCCGCCAGGACGGTGTCCCAGGTCTGAACCAGCCACTGCTGTGCGATGCCCATCCCACCCGGCGCAAGCAGGTAGAGGTTGCGGGTCCCGACGCTCCGATGCTCGATCAGGCCCGCGTCGCTGAGCACCCGCAGGTGCTTGCTCACCGCCGGCCTGCCCACCGGCAGCCGGTCGGCTAGTCGTCCCACCGGCGTGGGACCTTCGCGGAGCAGCTCAAGGATGCGCCGGCGCACCGGCTCGCCCAGCGCGTCGAACACCACATCAGCAGAGGCAGATTGGTTGCTCATAAGTAACGGTTACTCTAGAGCAACCATTACGATGACGCAAGACCGGCAAGCTAGACCAGCAGCTGCGACTTGATGTCCGCCTTCAGCACCTTCCCAACCTTGGACCGCGGCAGGTCCTCCCACACCTCGACCTGCTTAGGTGCCTTGACACTGCCGAGCCGCTCCTTGACGAAGGCCCGCACCTCGTCCTCGCTCACGTCAAAACCAGCGCGAGGCTGCACCACGGCAACGACCCGTTCGCCCCACTTCTCGTCGGGCAGCCCGATGACCGCGCAGTCCTGTACCGCCGGATGAGCCAGCAGAACCTGCTCAACCTCGGCGGAGTACACATTGAAGCCACCCGTGATGATCATGTCCTTGGCCCGGTCGACGATGAACAGGTAGCCGTCCTCGTCGAGGTAGCCGATGTCACCGGTGTGATGCCAGCCAAACTGAGAAGCCTCGGTGGTGGCCTCAGGATCCTTGTAATACCCCGCCATCACCAGCGGCCCGCGAACCACGATCTCCCCGCGCTCCCCGGTGCCAAGCAGACGACCGCCCGGATCCATGATCGCGACCAGGGTAAGCGGCGTGGGCCGACCCGCAGAAGCGAGCCGCGACCGCGCAAGCTTGCCATCACTGTAGAAGTGCTCGGACGGCGCCATCGTCGAGATCATCATCGGCGCCTCGGACTGACCGAACAGCTGGCCAAGCACGGGCCCGATCTTGCCGAGTGCCTCCTCGAGCCGCGCCGTCGACATGGGCGCCGCGCCGTACCACAGGCACCGCAGCGAGGTCAGGTCGGTCGAGATGAGGTCGGGGTGGTCCAGCAGCATATAGATCAGCGTCGGCGGCAGGAACGTATGAGTGATCTGGTGCGCGGCCACAAGCGAAAGGAACGACCCCAGATCCGGAGCGGGCATGATGACGATCTCGCCGCCGAGCGTCATGATCGGGAAACACAGCACGCCGGCGGCGTGCGTCAGCGGCGCTAGCGCCAGGTAACGGGGGCGCGGGCCGAAGGGGTAGCTCATCAGCGTCAGCGCCGACATCGTCTCGATGTTGTGCCCGGTCAGCATGATGCCCTTGGGGCGGCCCGTTGTGCCCCCGGTTCCGACGAGCATCACCGTGTCATCCACCGGCGATGCCTGCCATGGCTCATCGGGCAGACCGGTCAGCCAGCGCTCGTATGTCATGGCGGAGGGCGAGGAACCATCGAGGCAGACCAGCATCGTGAGCTTCGGCAGCTGCGGCAGGATCTTCGCCACCAGCGGCGCGAAGGCCTTCTGGAAGATAAGGCAGGTGCAGTCGAAGAGGTCGAGCAGCTCCCGGTTCTCGGCGGCCTCGTTGCGCGGGTTGACCGGGCACCACACCGCGCCCGCCCGCGAGATGCCGAACACGCAGGAGAACGCCACCGGATCGTTCGCCGACAGGATCGCCACCTTGTCGCCGGGGCGGATTCCCGACCGGTCCAGTGCCCGGGCGACCCTATAGGACAGCCCCTGTACCTCCCCGTAGCTCAGCGAAAGCGAGCCCATGGTCAGGCAGGGCCGGTCCGGGCCGAGGGATGCGCCCTTGTCGAGGTAATCAGTCAGCCGCATAACTAATCAGTGCTGCACGGTGAGCGTAGGTTCCATCACCAGCCCGAAGCTGCGCAGCACGCCGAGCAGCTCACGGTGGCCGAATGCCTGGCACGCCGACGCGAAGCCGGCCCGCCTGGGCGGCTGCTGCAGCAGCGAGTACGCCGCGTATGCCTGCAGCAGGCCGGTCTGCTTGTAGTTGGAGTTCCCGTGGATGACACAGTGCGCACGGCCCAGCGGTCCGGACGCGTGCACCGAGTCCAGTGACGTGTTGACCCGCGGGTTCTCCCGCGGCGGCATCTGGCTCATCACCGCGGACGCCTGCTCGGTCAGCACCCGGAGCTGCTCAGCCTTCGGCAGCCCGTCGATCTGGGACAGCGCGGCGGCCACGATCTGCGGCACGCCCTGCATCAGCGCGCGGTTGAACACGCCGCCAAGCACCCTGACGTTGGCGACGCGCGGGTCGCGCCGGAACCACACCGGATGCGAAGTGCCGCCCCACGGCAGCGCGAGCCCGGTCTCATGCTGGCCGGGGATGACCACGTCGTACAGCCCGGCGTCGGCAGGCCAGGCCACGTACTGGTTCTGCTCCAGGTAGTACGCCGAGGCCAGCGCCGCGTTCACCAGGATCGTCCGGGTCGACGCGACGGTCGGGAACCCCTTCCAGAACACCAGGATGTCCAGCGTGTCGAGTCCGGGTGTCTCCAGGCAGACGCTGGCCGCGATCTCGCCGGTGGTGTACATCTGCGCGATCCCCGGCGAGAGCAGCAGCCCCTTCGCAGCCATGCGCGCACCGTACGTGTCGTCGCAGGTAATAAGCCAGTCCTGTTCCCCGGTGGTGTCCAGGTAGTGGCAGCCAGCCTCGATGCAGGCCTCGACGACCTCGCCGCCGTACTCGGAGAACGGCCCGACGGTATTGCAGACCACGCTGGCCCCGCTGAACAGCTCGGTCAGCGGCCCGGTCTCGTGCGCGACCTCGACGATCTCGTGCTCGACCGTGTCGATCCCCGGCACGTGGTCAAGCGCCGAGGCGATGCGCGCCTTGTCACGTCCCGCGGCCACGAAAGGCACATGGAACTCGCGCAGGTACTCGCAGATCAGCCGCCCGGTGTAGCCGGAAGCTCCGTAGACGACGACAGGCTTATCGGTGCTCATTCGCGATCAGTCCCCTTCACATTCCCATGCCGCCGTCGACGGGCAGCCCGGCGCCGGTGATGAAACGAGCTCCGTCCGAGGCGAGGAACACCACGGCGTCCGCCATGTCCGCGACCTCGCCCAGGCGCCCGCCCGGGGTAAGCCCGATCACCGCGCCGATGGCTTCGTCGACGCTCGGGAACAGCCCGAGCCGCACCACGTCCTGCGCGAGCTGGACGCCCATCTCGGTGGCGACCAGTCCCGGGTAGACGCAGTTGACCCGGACGCCGTAGCCGAGCTTGCCTGACTCCATCGCCGCCACCCGGGTGAGCCGGTCCACCGCGGACTTGGTGGCGGAGTAGCCCGCGATCCCGGGGAACGCGATCGTCGCGGCGACCGAGGCGATGTTCACGACCGCGCCGCCCTCCCCCGCCGGGCCACCGGGCCGCATCGCGCGGAACGCATGCTTGATGCCGAGGGCGGTACCGAGCACGTTGACCTCGAGCATCCGCCGCACGCTGTCCGGATCCAGGTCGATGACCAGCTCCGTGATCTCGACCCCGGCGTTGTTGACGAGGATGTCCAGCCCGCCGAGCTCGCTGATCGTCGTGGCGATGGCCCGTTCCCAGCTCGCGTCGTCGGTAATGTCGAGCGGCACGAACTCCGCGACAGCACCGGAATCCCGCAGCTGCTTGGCGGTCTCCCGGCAGAGGTCCTCCTGGATGTCGCCGAGGGCCACCGCCGCTCCGGCGCGGGCGAGCGCCTCGGCCATCCCGGCTCCCAGCCCGCGTGCCCCGCCGGTGACCAGCGCTTTCCGTCCAGCCAGGTCGTACACGCTCATCCAGCATCTCCTCCTTGAGACGGGGCTCCAGTGCGGCGTAGGTCACAGCGTAACGAAATTTGGACAGTCGTCAAGACTTTGTTGGACACTTGTCAAGATCAGCTACAGTTAGGGTCGTGACCGACGTGGCCGATACAAGCGTGGCCGATACAAGCGTGGCCGAGACCAGGGCGGCCGAGACCAGGGCGGCCGAAACAAGCAGAGAGCGGATTTCCCGTCGACAGGTCGACAAGTTCGCCGAACGCAGGGCGGAGCTTGCCGAAGCCGCGCTGCAGACCCTCGCCGAACTCGGCTATGCCCGCACCAGCCTGCGGGAGATCGCGCAGAACACCCAGTTCTCGCACGGCGTGCTGCACTATTACTTCAGCGACAAGGAAGACCTCCTCACCCACTGCGTCCGCCAGTTCGAGGCCGCGTGCGTCACCCGCTACGACGAGATCGTCGCCAGCGCCACGTCCGCCGAGGAGCTGAGGCGCGAGTTCACCGCCGCGATGGCCCAGACGCTCCGCGCCGACGCGCCGCTGCACCGCCTCTGGTACGACCTGCGGAACCAGAGCCTGTTCGAGGAGTCCTTCCGCACCGACGTCCTGGAGATCGACCAGCGTCGCGAGGAGATGATCTGGCACGTCATCGCCCGCTACGCCGAGTTCGCCGGCATCACCGTCACGACCTCCCCTGCCGCCATCTACGCGATCCTCGACGGCCTGTTCCAGCAGGCCCTGCTGCACCAGCTAGCCGGCCGCCCCACCGCCGCCGCCGACCTCCAGGCCAGTGTCACCCAGGTCCTGGAAAAGCTCTAATCAGAACGGCCTGTGTGCTACGTCCTGCTCCTATTCGGCCGGTTCGCTGAACTCCCACAACCGCACCGTCTTGTCGCCGCCCGCACTAGCCAGCAGCCGCCCATCCGGACTGAACGCCACGCTCAACACCCGGGAAGTGTGCCCATACGGCGTCCGCAGGTGTCCCCCGGTAACCGGATCCCACAACCACACCGTCCTGTCGCTGCCGCAGCTGGCCAGCAGCCACCCATCCGGACTGAACGCCACACCCCAGACCGCTCTGTTGACGCGGCCAGTGTGGCCTTCTAGGGTGCGCGCGAGCACGGGCGCTCTGAACTGACGAGCTGACGCTGGCGGCGGCTGAACATCAGTGGGATCGGGGTACGCACCGAGCACGTCTCGCGCCGCGGTAGCAACCCGAGGAACATCATTATCAGCGATCTCCCGGAGTTCGCGCCGTGCGGTCAGCACCCGCGACTCGTCCGCCTCCGCAAGCCACTTCCCCAGCTCCCCGACCGCACCAACCCGGATCCCGGGCAGCGGGCTGCTTAGCCCCATCACCAGCGACTCGGGCAGCACCGCCGGCGCCACCTCCGACGTGGCCGCATTACGCGCGAACGGGTACTGGCGCGCACCGCGGATACCGCTTTCCACCGGCTCGGGCAGGCCGGCACCGGCCAGGCGGGCCCGCAGCGCCAGGAAGATCTGGTCCAGCCGCAGCTCCGGGGGCAACCCGGGGACACCGCTGCGCACGACATCCACCAGCGCCTGCGTGAAATACGTCAGCTCCCCGCCGACCGGGGACCTGGCCTTCTCGTACTTCTTGCTCGCCCCGATGAAATACAGGCCATCTACCGGATACGCCTCGGCAACATCACTGCCCAGGAACACGTCATTGGCCTTGCCGCCCAGCTCCGCGTGACAGCAGTCCAGGATCACCAGCTTGGTGGCAGCCCGGCAGCCCCGCAGGATGTCGGCGAGGTTCTCATACAGCATCGAAGTATGCGGCAGCGCCTCAGGGTCCGGATCGGTCTCACCCAGGGCAAGAGCGAGACGGCCGTTGCGCGTGCTCAGCCCGTGTCCCACGTAGTAGACCACCAGCACATCCTCGGCGTCCCTCACCGCGGCGATCACGCGCCGGGCCAGGTCATGCGGCGCCGCCACATCCACCAGCGTCGTGATCCGGTCGGCCGGCCAGCCGCACAGCTCCCCCGCCAGCAGCCCTGCCATCGCAGTCACGCACCGCCGCGCCGTCGGCAGATCCTCAATGCCCGCATCCTGGTACCCGGCATTGCCGATCAGGATTGCCCGGGCGCGGATAAGGTCACGGTCCATCCAGAATTTCCTTCAGCGCGGCCAGCCCTTCCTCGGCATCGTCCGCGGTGATCTCCAGCCGGTCCTTGCCGCGCCGGATCTTCAGCCGGAAACCTGGCCCACGCGACTCCAGCAGCGTATTCACGATCTGCAGGAGCGCTGTGATCGCACCGCTCGTACAGGCCACCATGAGCACGTCCACCAGCGCGCCCTGATCTCCCCGCAGCACCGGCGCGGGAACCGCCGTCACCACGATTCCAGGGACACCACGAAGCTTCCCGTACAACGCGTCCAGATCATCGAAGTCCCCGGCCGAGACCTCGATCTCGCCCACCCCACCTTGCTCACTCACGCCTGCACCCCTCCAGGATCGGGCAGCCCGGCCAGATACCGGCTGCCACCCCTATAGGGCATCCTGTCAGGAAATAGCCCTCCCTCGAAGAAACACCGGACCGCTGCACGCAGAACGTGACACACAGCCCGTTATGCCTGGACGGGTTTACCTGGCCATTGCAGCAGGTTCTGGAAGAGCTCGGCCTGTTCCATCGCGTCATCAAGGGCGTTGTGGGTGTGCGACCGGCGCGACATCAGGTGACGGGGCATCTGGCGCTTGGTGGACCAGCCGATCGGGACGTTCGCGCGGGCCGCGTACAGGGTCTTGATGTCGAACGCGCGGGAGTGGCCGAACGGGGAGCCGCCGATGGCGTACTGGACGAAGTACCAGTACATCCACATCCAGTCAAAGCCGAGCGGGTACGCGGCGAATACGGGCTGGCCGCCTAGCTCGGCCCCGGTTTCCTTCACCCACTCGGCGGCGGTGGTCATGGCCTGTGCTGGATCCTGGCCTTCGGCGACCAGGCGGTCGCGGTCCAGGCCGCTGACCGCCAGGGCGTCGGGGACGAACTGGTCGCTGATCGGTTTCAGCTCGGCGTAGTAGGTGCGCTCGAATGCCTTGATAGGCGTGAAGCCGTTCGTGGTGAAGACGCCCGCCACGCACATGCCGAAGCTGATCATCGAGTACGGACCGGGCACCGGGCCGTCGGCCTCGACGTCCACGGAGAAGTACACATCAGCAGCTGGCATGGGTGGATGCTACCTCCAACCGTTCCCGGGTGTTACGCGTCTCAGCTTGCATGCGACTGCTTACCGCATTGTGCCTGCTGCTCGCGGCCGGAACTGGGACCGCGACAAGCACGATGCTGGCCGCGCCACCGCCCGGGCCGGTATCGATGCGCTGCGGGACCACCGAGGCCACGCTGACGGCGGGCATGACCGTCGCCCAGTGGCGGCTCGGCTCCGTGCACTTCATGTCGCCAGGCGCGGGCGTTGCCGTGACCGCGGCGCAGATCTACTGTCACAGTGCCGCCGGCGTCGTCAGTCAGGCACAGCGGGTGCTGCTGGCGGTCAGCACGGACGGGGGCGGCCGCTGGGTAACCGAGGGCACTGCCCTCCCGGCAGCCACGGTGGATCAGGTGGCGGCCTTCTCCACGCGGGCCGTCTGGGCCCTGACCAGCGCGGGCACGCTCTACGCCACCGCCAACGGCGGCCGCACCTGGACTCGCCAGCGATTCCCCGGGCCGGTCCTGACGATCACCCAGGCTGATGGAGAGCTGACAGCGCTCTTCCACCGTACAAGCCCGTACGGCCCGGGAATCGACACGCTGCGGCTGCCCGGCGGCAGCTGGCGGCCGGTACCGGTACCGCCGCTGGACACCAAGAACACCACGGTCCCGCAGCTGGCGTTCGCCGGCGGCGGCACCTTCGGGCTGCTGATCGGGCCCGAGCTGATCAGCAGCACCGACGGCGGTGCCCGGTGGACGAGCCGCTCCGTACCCGCGGCACCGGACGGCATCTGCCGGCACCCCGGCCTCGTGCTCACTGCCACGGCCCCAGGCGAGCTATGGGTGCTGTGCGAGGACGGTCAGGGCATGCAGAAGGCCACCCAGGTGCTGCTGCGCACCGGGAACGACGGCCGGACCTGGCAGGTGATGAGCCAGATCCTCGGTCCCTCATCCCGGCCGGGTGCACTGCCGTTTGAGGGACCCACCGCCATCGCCGCCTTCTCCCCCGCCCTGCTCTGGATCGTCGGCCTCAACTACATCGCGTACTCCACAGACGCCGGGCGGACCTGGTCCGTGCTGACCACCATCAACCCGGCGGAGAGCTACCCGGTGACGCTCGACGTGCAGTCCCCCGCCCGCGCCTGGCTGCTCGCGCCGGGCGCCGGGATGTGGCGGACGACCGACGGACTGCACTGGGTCCAGCTCGGCCCTTACTTCCCTGGCTGACGGTTTCCCTGGCTGACGGCTTCCTTGGCTGACGGCTTCCTTGGCTGACGGCGCTCAGAACACCCTCAGCTTGCTGGCCGCGGCAACAGCAGCCTCGTCACCGGCGGCCTGCCCGCCCAGCTCAGCCCAGCCGTCGCGCTGAGTGATCCAGCGGACGAAGGACAGCGCGTCGGCCGAGGTGACGGTGGCCTTCGGCGTGCCCCCGCTTGCGCCAAAGATGATCGTCCGTATGCCAGGAATCTGCAACTCAAGCTGGCAGGCTTCGGCGGCTTCCGCGTTCTGCTGCGGGAGGGCGGCCTCAATCCAGTCCAGGGCCGCGCCGATCCGCAGTTCGTCGTCGGGCGGCGGCGGGCCGGTCAGCGGTCCGCGCGGGCCGAACAGGTCGGCGCGGATGTGCGTGTAGTGGTCGAACGCCCAGGCGCTGGGCAGGACGCTGGCCGGGTAGCTGCCGAGACCCTCGATAGGCACCACGATGTCGAGGCTCGCCAGGGTGCCCAGATGATCGAGCGCATCGATGCTCACGTCCTCGTAGTCCGCCAGCACCTTCGCTGGATCCCAGGACCTGCGTGACTCCACGTAGGCGTCGCTGGCCCGCTCGAAGGGCAGGCTACCGACGTCGGGCAGCTGTGCCGGGTCCTGCAGCTGCCAGAACGTCACCCCGATATGCGCGACTACGTCCTGGACCGACCAGCCCGGGCAGCCCGATTCGGCCTTCCAGTCCGCGGCTGTCAGCGCGCCGCAGATCTCTATCAGTGTTGCCCGGTCGGCTCGTACCGCCTCGATCGCGTCGTACGTCATCCGTCTCCCCGATTCCGTAGTGTTACTATGTCAGATAACGCCACTATGTCACCGTGTAGCGTTAGGCGCAAGAGCTCGCGGTGAGCTAGACAGAGGGGGTGGCAACTGGTGACGAGCGCATGTCGGAGCGGGCCTCGCTGCGGGCAGAGCAGGTGGAGCAGACCCGCGCCGCGCTGCTAGCCGCGGGCCGGCTGCTGTTCGGGCGCGACGGGTACGCGGTGACCTCGGTCGATGATCTCGCCAGGGAAGCACGGGTCACCACCGGAGCGCTCTACCATCACTTCCCGAGTAAGGCGGCGCTGTTCGAGGCGGTCTTCGAGCAGGTTCACATGGATCTGCTGCAGGCATCGGCGGTGGCTTCCGCTTCGGCCCTGCCCGATGGCGGACCGGACGCCGGGGTGGAGTGGTTCGCGGCGGGGTTCGACGCGTTCCTCGGGGCGATGCTGGAACCAGAGGTCCGGCAGATCGTCATCACCGACGCCCCGGCGGTCCTCGGGCTGGCGCGGTTCACCGAGCTGGACGAGCGCTGGGCCTTCCCCGCCATCGCCGAAGGGCTGCGCGCCGCTGACGCCGCCGGCACACTGCGGGTCGCGGACCCCGAGACCCTGACCAGGCTGCTGTTCGGCGCCTGTACCAGAGGGGCGATGCTCATCGCCAGCTCCGCCGATCCGCGCGCGACCAGGGACGCGGTCGCCGCGTCCCTGCGCGGCATGATCAGCGGGTTCGCTGCGTAGACGGCTAGCCTGGCCGCTATGGACATCACCATTCACGCGAGCTCCCTCCCGCATGAGGACCCGGACGCCTCGCTAGCCTTCTATCGCGACGCTCTCGGCTTCGAGGTCCGCGCCGACGTCGGACATGGCAAGATGCGCTGGATCACGATCGGCCCGGCCGGACAGCCCGATACGTCCATCCTGCTGGCGCCGGCGGCCACCGGCCCCGGCATCACCGACGACGAGCGTCGTACCATCGCCGCGATGATGGCCAAGGGCACATACGGCTGGATCCTTCTCGCCGCCAAGGACCTTGACGGCACCTTCGAGCGACTGCGAGCCAGCGGCGCCGAGGTCATCCAGGAGCCGACCGAGCAGCCGTACGGCATCCGCGACTGCGCCTTCCGCGATCCCGCAGGCAACCTGATACGCATCCAGGAACAGCACTGAGCCAGCCAGCACCGAGCCAGCCAGCACCGAGCCAGCCAGCACTGAGCCAGACCGGTCGCTGCCGGGCGGGTCAGCGCCGGAAACCGCGCTCCGGGTCCCGCGGCTCGGCGCCGCCGAACCACTCGAACCATGCCGCGCCAGGCTCGCCGCCACCGCGAAGGAGGACACCCGCGCAGCCATCCCAGTCGTAGTCGTCCCCGTGCTCCGGCAGCGACTCCTGCGCAAGCTCGTCCTCGTCCAGTTCGGCGAGCCACTTCTGCGCCTCGCTTATAGCCAGGCGCATCACGACTGCCTCGGCGTCACAGCGCGGTACCGGCACCTTCCCGCTCTCGATGTCGCCAGCGAGGTCGTCGCAGGCCCGCGCCACCCGCCGCCGCCACTCCACGTCCTGCTGCCAGGTGCTCGGCGCCAGCCTGCAGAACACGGCCCACTTCTCTTCGCCGTCGACCGCGGCGCCGCCGTTCATCTCGATGTCGTCATAGGCGTGGTCGCCGAGCAGCGACAGCGCGGCATCCAGGATGCTGGCCGTCCGCGGCGTCAGCTGCCACCCATCGTGGTCCCGCGCCGGGAACAACGCGCCGAAGTCCACGACGTGCCCGTCCTCATCGTCCTCGTCGAGGAACAGCTCATCCGCTTCCTCACGCCCGGCCCGCACCTGCTCGAGCGCGTCACGGAACGCCACTCCCGCCTCGGCCGGCAGCTCGGCCAGCACCAGCTCCATCGCCGCGTCGGTGTCCCGTTTGCCGCGGGCAGCGTCCGCAAGTACATCCGCGGCGCGCTGCGCTAGTACAGCGTCGTCGCACTCCAGCACCGCCTCGAGCACGGGCCGTCCGATGCGAGGCTGCAGCAGCGCGAACACGCGACCGCCGGCCGGCTCGCACAGGAAGTCACGGGTGAAGACGAAGTCATCGGGCAGTGGAGCCAAGGGGGGAACTCCTCAAGCTAGCCGTCAGTGCGATCGCAGGCTAACACGCGCGCGGATGTTACGGTCGGGTTCATGGCACTGTCTACTGACGAACGCGAGCAGTTCCTGGCACAGCCGCACATCGCCGCCCTGTCGGTATCAGCCGGCCCGGATCGCGGTCCGGTATCCATCCCGATCTGGTATCACTACACACCGGGCGCGGAACCCTGGATCCTCAGCCCCGCCAGCGCACGCAAGGTCGGGCTCATCGCGGCCGCGGGCCATTTCACGCTGCTAGTCGAGCAGGTCACGCCGAGGATCAGGTACGTGTCCGTGTCGGGTCCGGTCAGCCGCACCGTTCCAGGCACCGACGAGATGACGATGGAGATGGCGGCCCGCTACCTGCCGCCAGACCAGGTCCCTGGCTACCTGGAGTACGCCAGGACGCAGCTCGGTGAGCAGGTAGCCATCTACCTGCGCCCCCAGCACTGGCTCTCCTCCGACCTCGGCGCCGGCTGACGCGCTCACGCCAAGGGAACGCTGGCAGTCCCGAGAACACGCCGCTTAGCATCGAACGTCTCGAGTACCCGTGTGCCTTCTTCCCGTAGGGCGCCGAGTCCTGGGTCGCCGTCCGCATCGACCTGGACCGCAGCCTGCCATAGCGCGCGCTCGGCCGCGTACCAGTCCGGTTTCCCGGTCACCTCGACCTGCTCGAAGCCGGCTTCGGCGAGATCGCGGGCAAGGTTCATCCGCCGGATCCGTTCCGGTACTCGCTGATCGACGGGCTCGATCGGCTCCCATCCCGTGATGGCCAGCCTGCCCCCGGGCGCCAGGATCCGGCGCCACTCGGCCAGGGCCGCCAGCGGCGCCTGGCTGAACTGGAAGGCGTCAACGCACATGACCGCTTCGGCGCTGTGATCGCGCAGCCCGATGGCGGTGAAGTCGCCCACGCAGAACCGCGCGCGGGCACGCTGGTCGGTGCTGCGCTCGGCGATGGTGACCGCCACGGCGGAGAAATCCATGCCAACCAGGCGGGCGCCCGTCCGGCGGGCCACTTCCTGGCTGTAACCCCCTCGCCCGCAGGCCAGGTCGACCAGAGTCTGACCAGGAGCCAGCCTCAGGGCCGCCGTGATATCGGCTACCCCTGCCCAGGTGAGAAGGCTATTGGAGACCACCTCCGGCGGCAGGCCGAGTGCCTGCTGGAAGACGAGGTCGCAGGCCGCGGAGTTGGCGACATCCGCGTGCCACGCGTTGAACACGGACGCATCCGGCATAGGGTCAGCGTCTCAGACTGGCTACCCTTTACGCCATGAGACTCCGCGTCGGATGCGCGATGTGGACGTACGCACCCTGGCTCGGCCGCTACCTGCCCCCCTCGCTATCACCGCGCGACCGCCTCAGCGCGTATGCGACCTGGTGCAACGCGGTGGAGGGCAACACCACCTTCTACGCGACACCGGCTCCGGGCACCGTGCGGTCGTGGGCGGCGCAGACCGCCCCAGACTTCAGGTTCATCTTCAAGCTGCCGAAGGTCATTACCCATGAGCGCCGCCTGAAAGATGCCGAGGATCCGCTGCATGCCTTCCTGGCCGCGCTCGAGCCCCTCGGCCCGCGTTCCCGCACCCTCTGGATTCAGCTGCCGCCGTCCTTCGGGCCCGGCGACCTCGGTGCCCTGGCTGGTTTCCTGAACCGCCTCCCGCGCGAGCATCGCTACTGCGCCGAGGTACGGCACCGCGCGTTCTTCGATGACGCGCGGGCGGGTCAGCAGCTCGAGACGGTGCTCGGTCGCGTCGGTGCCGAATGGGTGACCTTCGACACCACCGTCCTGTTCGGGGGACGACCGATGAGCGATGCCGAACGGGAGGCGTGGGCGAAGAAACCGCGAGTGCCACGCCGGTCCCGGGCACTGACATCACATCCCGTCGTCCGCTACATCGGCAGGGACGATCAGGCCCGCACGGTCGCCGGCTGGCAGCCGTGGCTCGGCACGGTCACCGGCTGGCTGCGGGAAGGACGTTCCCCGACCGTGTTCATCCACACGCCAGACAACGTAGAGGCACTCGGCCTGGCCCGCCGGTTCCACGACGAGGTCCGGGCGCTGGTGCCCGAGCTCGAGCGACTGCCGGAACCGATCCCCGCCGGACCGCCGACCCTGTTCTGAGCGGTCGCGACAGGCCGGCGGTGCTCACCGCCATCTGAATAACGCGGTACACGTTTCGCGGCTGTGATGCGCCGGCTAGGGGCCGTCCACGGTGAAGGTCATTCTCCGCACCGGGGCGAGTTCCTGCAGGCGCGCCCCATCCGCGGCGGTGGCGCGCCCCTCGGGCGTGGCGAACGCGGCCCGCAGCTCGTCCATCGTGTCCCAGTCCAGCTCGGCGACTAGGTAGCAGGGCGTGCCGTGCAGGGGCGTGATGTCACGGCTGATCGAGTACCTGCTCAGCCCCCGCAACTGGCGCAGAAGCGGAATGTGGATCTCGCTGTAGTGCCGATCGAACGCCTCGGGATCGGCCGGCGCCTCGTATACAGCGAGGAAGCGGACCGTCATCGCACCTCCCGCACGTACCGCGCGAGGATTGCGGCGCCGATCTGCTCGGCCGACACGCACTCCAGGTAGCCAGGCAGGCCGCCGGCCGGAAAGAGCCGCTCGCCGGAGCCGAGGATGACGGGGAAGCTACTCAGCCGGTATTCATCGACCAGGTCCGCGGCCATCAGCGCGTGGACGACGCTCAGGCTGCCGACAACGATGACATCGCGCTCCTCGCGCCTAACGGCGTCGATGAGGTCGCCGTCGACGACCCGCGAGTTCTCCCACGCCGACGTATCGGTGAGCGTGCGGCTGGCGACCAGCTTCGGCACGGCATTCATCCGCTTGGAGAACGGATCGTCGCGTCCGGGCCACAGCCGCGAGAATTCCTCCCAGGTCGTGCGCCCCAGCAGCAGGACCCCGTCGTCCATGGTGGCCCCGAGCCGGAACTTGTCCCCGGCGACCGCCTCTGGTCCGTACCGGAACGCCCAGCCGCCGGCCGCCGTCCGCCCGCGCCCGTCCGGGTCGGTCACGATCCCGTCCAGGGTGATGAACTGAATGACGATGACGCTCATGGCAGATCTCCCTTTGTCGATGCTCACCGGTACATACCGGCGGCACCGCCCGGACTCATCGCGCCTGGCGTAACTCTCCGGAGGGAATCCGCTCGGGCAAGCCGAACACATCGAACACGCTTGGATCGGCGAACACGATATTGCACGCGACCAGGCCGCCGGTGACGGTGAGGACCTGGAACGTGTGCCGCTGATGCCCGCCGCCGGGCGCTGGCGCGTACGCGGCGAGCGCGGGCTGCCCGTTGGCGGTGAGCTGCAGCATGCGCCAGCCCGTCCCGTTCATCTCGAATACGCGATCCATGAACAGGCCATAGTCGCGGCTCCCCCGGTACCACAGCGGCACTGGCGGCATCTCCATCACAGCCTGCTCGGTCAGGAGCCGGACGAGCCCGGGGACGTCGGCCGCCTCGAAGGCCTGAACGTACTGGTGGATGACCGCGCGCACCTGCGGATCGTCGGGTTCGCTGACCTCGCCCGCGTCGTCCACCGCCGCCACGGCGGCACGGGCCCGCTGCAGGGAGCTGTTGACTGCCGCAACGGTGGTGTCAAGCTGCACGGCGACTTCGGCAGCGCTGAACTCCAGTACCTCGCGGAGTATCAGCACGGCCCGCTGCTTCGGCGGCAGCACCTGCATCGCCGCCACCAGCGCGAGCCGGATATCCGTCCGTATCCCGGCGTCGAACCGGGCATCGGGGAATGGCTGCAGCCACGGGATGTCAAGCGCCGGTATCAGCGGCGCGCCTGGATCTTCGCTGGGTGGACCCAGCGAGGACGCCAGCGTCCGCCGGGCACGCCCCTCCAGCGCGGACAGGCAGACGTTGGTCGCGATCCGGTACAGCCAGGTCCGTACGGATGCCCGGGCGCTGTCGTACCGGTCCTGCGCCTTCCACGCCCGGAGCATCGTCTCCTGAACGAGGTCCTCGGCATCGTGAAAGGAGCCGAGCATCCGGTAGCAGTACGCGGTCAGCTCACCCCGGTACGACTCGAACTCCACGGTAGCGGCCATCAGAACGCGAACTTCTCGTTCCACTGCCGCCGCACCTCAGCATCGGGCCGGTAAGACACGACAAACCTCAGCGGCACCGCCAGGATGTGATTCCCGCCCACCGCCGCGCTGATCCACGGCTCGTCCTCCCCCACCGGGTAATGCCGCTGCGGCGTCAGCATGACCACCGGATCGGCGCGCACCGTCCCCGCGTCCTCATAGGGCTCCCACTCTAGCCACCCGCAGTTCCCGTCCTCAGCCGACGCCAGCGCGACCAGCGCGGCGAACGACTCTTCCCTGCTGATATCGTCCGCCACCCACAGCCCGTCCGCCCGGTCAGCCGCGGCCCGCGCCAGCGTGACAATCTCGCTCCCGGCCGCGAACGAGCCGACCGGAGACGGGTCGATCACCGCCGCCGACTCCAGCAGGTCCGAGGGATGGAGCTCTCCGTCCAGCCGCAAGTGCAGGTCATGTGCCCGGCTGGCGGTGGAGCTCGTCTCCGCATACGGATGCACGAACCGTGTCTTGTTGAAGGGCGCGAACCAGTCCGCCACCGGCGGCACATGCAGCCCGAGCCCGGCCTGGGTACCGGGATCGTCCTCCAGGCCGTCCATGCTCTCGTCGTAGAGGTACTCGAAGTCGACGTCCTCGAGCAGCAGCTCGTCCGGCTCCGCCCACGCCTGCCCGAGGTCGGCCACCTCGCACAGCTCGACGGCGATCATGCCGACGGCGTGCCGGATGATCTCCTCCGCCGTACAGGCCGCGTGCCCGGCGTCCGGGTCGGCGAGGTCGCCGGCCACCTGGACGGCGCTCACCAGCACCTTGCGGAAGAAGGTCTCGTCGTAAGCGTCGCGGTGCCGCGGCGGGAACCACTCGTAGACGAAGGAGTCAGCCGCCTCGTCCGCGATCAGGTCCGGGTCGCCGAAGTCGATCACCTGCAGGTCATCAATGCACTGATCGATGACCTGGTTAGCGGCCACCAGCAGCGCCGCCCGCCGCAGCGCGGCCTCCTCACGTTCCTCCGGGGACAGGTCATCCTCGGTGATCTCGACTTCCTCTTCCTCTTCCTCGCCATCAGAAAGACTGGACAGCAGGTCAGGAAGGTCGGGCAGGTCGGCAGCGAAGGCCACGAGCGGCAGGTCCGGATGCCTCACCCGGTTCGCTACCCGCGCCAGGGCAGCCCGGATCGCATCGGCATCCGGCAGTTCATCGTCAGCCATCCCACTATCTAACCCTAACGAGCGCGAGCACCATCCCGACCTGCGTGCTGCGTCCCGCGTCACGATGTCCGCGGCGTGACCTCCAGGTCAGCCAGGATGTTCTTGTCCCAGACCATGATCACGTACCGCTGGAACCGGAAGGTCTGCGCCGGTGGCCCGAAAACCCGCAGCATCACCGCGGGCCTGGTGAACACGGCCTCGGACGCCGGCGAGGTCACCGACACCACGAAGTTCGCGTAGCTGTCAGCCGGCTCATACCAGGCGGTCTTGGTATCCCACAGGTAAGGCGCACCGCCGTAGATCGGCGCCAGTATGACGCTCCCCCCGCTGTCCAGGACCACGGAGTTGGCCTGCCAGTACCCGCTGAGGCCCTGGCGCAGATGATGGGCGAGCAGCCAATGGCTCAGCGCCAGGTTCGCGGCAGGGGTCGCCGGCTGGCTGGCGCGGTGTCCCCGGCGCATCGTTCACCAGACTGTGCTGCCGAGCGAACTGAAGCCTCTTCTCCGCTGGCTCGACTTGATCGTCGGGACCTGCGGCTTCTACACGGTGAACGTCCTGAATTCCAAGGCGACTTGGGCCGCGTTCGCGCGCTACCCGGCCCGTTACCGGAGCCGGATGAGGTTGATCGAGCACGGCGTGGCGCCCCCAGTCCCGAAGCGGGATCGCGCGGCCACGCTGGCGCGATTCGCCGTGCCGGACGACGGCCGCATCCTGCTCAACGTCGGAAGGCTGGCGGAACAGAAGAACCAGGGGGTGCTGATCAGGGCGCTCGCGGAAATTTCCTCTGTGCGCCTCGTGGTGGCCGGGGATGGCCCGCTGCGCGGCGCCTTGGAGGCGGCTGCGGCGGAGTGGGGCGTCGCGGACCGGTTGCACCTGCTCGGCGACGTACGAAGCGAGGATGTCGCCGATCTATTGGCTGCATCCGACGTGTTCGTCTTCCCGTCCGTTTGGGAGAGCTTCGGCCTCGCCGCGGTCGAGGCGGCCCTGCTGGGCCGTCCCATCGTCGCGTCGGACCTCGACGTGCTCAAGGAGGTGCTGGCGGGGCGCGACGTAGCCGCGAGCTTCGTGCGGCCCAATGACGCGACGGCTTGGACTGCCGCCATCCGTGCGGCGCTCGCGCCGGCTGTCGAAGGCCGCGCCGCACGAAATGGACCTGCCATCTCCGAGCGCTACACCGTCCGGCGCATGGCCGACGCCTATGGCGGGCTCTTGGCTGGCGCTACCGGGCCCCGAGCGGCTCAATCATCGTAACCAAGGCCGGGCTCGGGTTCCTGCGATGATGCGCAGGTCGTTAACGACGCGCGTGGTAGGCTGCGCGCATGTGGGCGCTAGCTGTGCTGATCCCGAGCGGGCGACTGTCCCGGGCCGCGCAGTTCCTCAGTGGAAAGGACGCATCATGTTTGCGCGCGACGGCGCTGAGTCAACGGCAACTCCCGGGACGACTTATGGTCGGCGCGTTGGCCGTCTTCAAGCTCTCGTGCTGTGTGGTCTGACGGGGCGCCTTCATAGTCGACCGCGCTATCTGAGACTGGGGGCGACCGGTTGAAACCGGCCCGACCGGCTTCCGACCTCACGCGGCGAGCCCTCGTTGCCGGCGCGGCCGCAATTGCTGGAACGCCGGCCCTGAGCGGATTCGCGGCCATCCCTCGCTTCGACATCGCGGGAGCCGAGTTGCGCTGGGCTGGCCGACCGGTTCGCTTGACCGGCGTCGCGGTGGGCGATCCGATTTACATCCGCAAAGGGCGCAGCACTTCGGACTACGCGACGATCGCCCTCGATTGGCATGCCCACGTGGTGCGGATCAGCATCCATCCCGGCCATTGGCGGGCCGATCCGAGCGGAGCGATGGAGCGGC
>Ga0209530_1000568_pt1 | contig 24172 bp, 27 predicted proteins | sample BlaSpr_A8_Ref_O1_FD_187987 | JGI IMG/M metagenome (GOLD analysis project Ga0209530, IMG submission 187987) | Forest soil microbial communities from Thunder Bay, Ontario, Canada - Black Spruce, Ontario site 2_A8_Ref_O1 (SPAdes) (version 2) | ecosystem: Environmental > Terrestrial > Soil > Boreal...
CAGCTTGTTCGAGAAGGTTTCCGGCTCCGCATTTATATCCCGTATGGCACGGACTGGTTTCCTTACTTCATGCGGCGCCTGGCGGAGCGGCCTGCTAACCTGACCTTCTTTTTGCGCAACCTGTTCCCGAGGTCTTCGCGCAATTCCGCTTCCTGAATTCAAAGGCGGATGTCCCGGAGGCACGATCCGCAAGAGTCGGAAACAATTCTAGGATTTGCGGCAAACAGCAACTCCGTCGCGCAGAGGAATGATCACGGGAAAGAGTTCACGCGAAGAATAAATCAGCTTGTTGAATTGTTGGATCGCTCGCGTCTTCGGATCTTTCGCCTTAGCGGTAACGTGGCCGGACCACAGTACGTTGTCGGTGATTAATAATCCACCCGAGCGCAGACGGGGAATCGCTTTGCGCAAAGCCTCTGGATATTGGTGTTTGTCAACATCGATGAAGATGAGATCGAATTCGCCGGGAACTTGATCGATCAGATTCACGGCATCGCCGGACATGATCTGGATGCGCTGTTCAACCCCGGCGCGTTTAAAGTACCCGCGAGCACGCGCCGCGTTCGCCGGATCGCCGTCGGTGTAATAAACTTCCGCATCCGCGCCTGCGGCGCGCGCCAGCCAGATGGTGGAATATCCGATAGCGGAACCCATCTCGAATATTCGCTTGGCGCCGGAAATTTGCGCTAATAGATAGATCGATCGTGCAACCACGGGGCCAATAATCGGAACGTCATGCTGCTTGGCGTAGCGCTCCATGTCTGAGATTACGGCGTCGCGCTTGGGCACCAACCCCGCAAGGTAGTGTTCCACCTTTGCATTCAAAATACCGGGCATTTTATTCCTTTCTCAGCTTCTATCTGAATCGCTAACCAATCGAATCGCCGGGCTTCAGTGCGTGAATCTCAAGCCCCGAAATGTCCTGCGTGATTTGACGAAGCTGCTCGGGGCGCCCGACCAGCGGCGGGAAAGTGCCAAAGTGCATCGGAACCACTTGGCGAACGCCGAGAAGCCTGATCGCCATTGCCGCTTCTCTCGGACCCATCGTGTAGTGATCGCCAATCGGCAGAAGAGCGAGATCAGGAGCGTACAGTTCGCCGATTAATTTCATGTCGCCAAAAACCGCCGTGTCGCCCGCGTGATAAATCGTCAGGCCGCCGGGAAGGCGGATGATGTAACCACAGGCTTCGCCGCCGTACACGATCTTGTCGCCATCTTGAATCCCGCAGGAATGAATCGCATTCACCATGGTGACTTCGATCTCACCCACTCGCTGAGTGCCGCCCTTGTTCATTCCATTCGTATTCGAAACGCCTTTCGATTCCAGCCACACGCATGTCTCGAAAATTCCAACAATCTGGGGCTTAAACTGCTTCCCGAGCGCCACCGCGTCCGCAATGTGGTCGAAATGCCCGTGGGTAATAAGCATCGTATCGAGGCGATCGAATTTCTTTAGCGGCTCAGGGCACATCGGATTGGTTTGGACCCACGGATCAATGACGATTACTTTTCCGGACGGTGTGGTAATGCGAAAGGTGGCATGGCCGAGCCACGTCAGTTTATTGCCTCGCGTGTGAAGCATGAATGATTCCCTCGTTATAAAAACTAGCTATGTCCGGCTATGCTTCGGCCGGCAGTCATGTCGTTACTGGCGGTGGGTTTTGCCAGCAGATCGCGGAAAGCCTGTTCGAAAACGGGCCGGGGCCGCGTGCCCAGGAAATATCCGCCGATGCGCCCATCGCGCGTGTAAAAAACTGTCTGCGGCATGGTTCCTTTCCATGCGGGATTCACTCCTTGATAGAATGCGTCGAGATCGATCCCTGGTTTCTGGCGGTAATTAGGGAAGTGCGGCTGCGTGCGCGCGATGAACCGGCGAACCAGATTCATGTCCGAATCGTCGTCCATGTTTATTCCGACGACGCTCACGCCTTGTGCTTTAAACTCAGCAGCCAACTCAACAATCAGGGGGTATTCGTCACGGCAAGGTTCGCACCAGGTAGCCCAAAAATTCACGACCAGCGGCTTGCCGCGGTATTTTGCGAGGATTTGTTGGTAGCCTGCGAGATCAATTATCGCCGGATCTGGAGCTTTTGCAGCTTGCGCACCGGCCGGCTGAGCCTTCTCCCCGCCGTTCTCCGTTCGAGCGGGATGAACCGCCATCAGCGAAAACAGCAAAGCTGAGGCGAAAATCAGAAAGCGATAGTGCCATTTTCGTTTCAAGCCCATTTCCCTCAGAATGCCATTCTATCGGTTTATCTCCGTGAGCGGCAACTGCGGCAAGGTCGGAGAAAACAGGAACAAGGCCTTGCGCTTGTGCCTGCTATTATTTGATGGTATAAAAAATGCATAAGGCTATTGGCAATACTCCGGGACCATCCGGGAAATGTGATTGCTTCGAGGAGAACGCAATATGGCTTACGTAATTGCTGAACCCTGTATCGGTACCAAAGACACCGCCTGCGTGGACGTGTGTCCTGTGGACTGCATCCACCCGCGAAAAGACGAGGCGGATTTTGAAGCAGAGAAAATGCTTTACATCAGTCCGGTTGAGTGCATTGATTGCGGAGCTTGCGTTCCGGTCTGCCCGGTAACAGCCATTTTCGCTCTCGAGGATTTGCCGGAAAAGTGGGCAAGCTTCACGCCTATCAATGCGGACTGGTATACGAACAAGAAGCCCTAGGCTAAGGCTTTTTGCGCGAGCAAGTCTGTTGAGCTCGCCTAGAGATTTACCACGGCGAATCGAGAGATTCGCCGTTTTCTTTTGCAGAGTGGTTAGACTTCGAGGCCAAGCACTTTGCGCCCGCTCTCGCTGATCATGCTCGGATTCCAGGCCGGTTCCCACACGATTTCCACGGTCACATCGCGCACTTCTTCAATGGCTGCAATCCGCGCCTTTACCTGCTCGGGGATGGCCAGAGCAGAAGGGCAACCTTGAGTTGTCAGCGTCATTTTCACCGCGACGTTTCCAGCGTCGTCGGAGTGCGCATCGTAAATCAGCCCGAGATCCACAATATTGATGGGAATCTCCGGGTCGTAACACTGCCGCAGCGCGTCTAAGATACGTTCTCGTTCTACCGCCATCTAGATTTCTCCTCGCTCGAATGGGCCATGATATTTGATGCCGCTGAGGCTCCGCCGTTGCAAATGAGCGCTAACCCAGCGTTTCATAGCCGCATCCAGGTGTCAATCGCTTCGGCGCAAACGTGGAATCTGCGCGCGACCGGCTTTTTCGCCTTCGCCGATGCTTCTTGCCCACCGTTTTGCGGCCGAGCGCAGATCGTCGATTGCCAAACCGCGGTGATGTGCGGGAAAACGTGACAGTTTGACGATACCGGCGGCGAGCAGCGATTCCGCTCCATCGGGGTTTTCGCGGAGGTAATGATGAAACGCCGCCGCGATTTGAATGATGCCTTGCAGAAAGGTCTTTTCCGGCTCGGCTTCCACGAGCCAAACCTCCTCCCACACTTCGTGAGCTTCGAAAAATTCCTGCGCGTTAAAATGCAAAATACCACGCTGGAATTTCTCATCTTTTTCCCTGGAATTCATCGCCCGGAAATCCTTTTCCCTTTAAACTCTCTAAATCGCGAGCCATCATAGCAGCCGGCTATCGCGTGAGCGAGGACACTCGTGGAAATCAATATCAAGCTGCCCGGCGTAAAACTGGGTGTGGTCGAAGCCGATGGCCTGCGCGTCACGCCTGCCGATCCTGGACTCGCGCAGTTGATGGACGAAGTCTGCGAACGCAAGCGCCGTGAATTTACTCTGGAAACGTTAGCCGACGCGAAGGCGGTTCGAGAGGTGCGCGCGATGTTCCGCGAGTGGGGCATGGACCCCTCGAAATATCGTCCGTCATCGGAAGCTTTGCTGCGGCGAGTGGTGCAAGGGAAGGGCCTCTATCGCGTTTCAAATGTCGTGGACATCGGAAATCTGGGATCTATCGAAACAGGATGGCCGTTCGGTTGTTACGACCGCTCGCGAATTCACCAGCCCATCGAATTTCGACATGGTATTTCAGGCGAGAGCTATGAAGGCATCGGCAAACAAACATGGCATCTTGACGGGCGTCCGTTGCTCGCCGATTCTCAGGGCCCGTTCGGCAGCCCGATAAGCGATTCCACGCGCAGCATGATCACGGAGAGCGCCCAGGATATCCTGATCGTTCTCTACGTACCCGTCGGCGCTGCCGACGCGTCCCTAGAAGTGGCGATCAAGCGGCTCATCGAGCGCCTCACGCTGTTTGCTGGAGCAGCTGTAACGCGTTCCGGCATCTCTCGACCAGCTTGACGCAGTTGGATTGCGCGATTTAGATGTTCCCGTGAATATCATAGAAACATGCAAGCACCCCGTTTCCTGGGAAGTTCGCCGGATTCAGGTTATTCTGTGAAGGTCAAAGAGGTTCAGTAGTGGCGAAATTCCAGCTAGCGCTACTCATTCACGCGCATCAACCCGTCGGAAACTTTGACGATGTGATGGAGCGCGCCTACCAGCAATCCTACCTGCCTTTCGTGCAAGTGCTCGAACGCCATCCCTTGATCCGCATGGGACTGCATTATTCAGGCGTGTTGCTTGAGTGGCTGGAGCGTGCGCATCCGGAATATTTCGCGCAACTTCGCGGGCTTGTGAAACGGGGCCAGGTGGAAATCGTGGGAGGTGGCTTCTACGAGCCAATCCTTGTAGTGATCCCTCCCGAAGACCGTTTGGAACAGATCACGAGGCTCGCGGATTACATCGAGAAACATTTTGGCCAGCGTCCAAAAGGAGCATGGCTTGCAGAGCGAGTGTGGGAGCCTCAGCTTCCATCATCGCTTGGTGCCGCGGGAGTTGAATACACTCTGGTTGACGACAACCATTTCCTCGGCGCAGGCTTTGAGTTGGAACAACTATTTGGCTACTACACTGCCGAAGATCAATGCCATTGGGTGAAACTTCTTCCCGGGCTGAAATCGCTGCGATACCTGATTCCATTCCGCGGTGTGGAAGAAACCACTCAATTTTTGCGCCGTGCTGCCGCCGAGCATCCGGGCGGGTTCGCCTCCATGGGAGATGACATGGAGAAGTTCGGCGTGTGGCCGGGAACGTACGATCATTGCTATCGCGATCGCTGGCTCGAAAAGTTTTTCTCCGAGCTTGAGCGCAATGTCGATTGGCTGGAGACCAGCACGCCCGGCGGTAGCGTCTCTTCGCACTTGCCATTTGGCCGAGCCGACCTTCCCACTGCTTCTTATAGCGAAATGATGGAATGGGCGCTGCCCACACCAGCGCGAAATCGCTACCACGCGCTGAGCGCGGAATTCGCGAACCGCCCGGCGGACCTGCCTTTCCTGCGCGGCGGCATTTGGAGAAATTTCTTCTCGAAGTATTGCGAATCGAATCTTCTGCACAAGAAAATGCAGCATGTTTCGGCGAAGGTCCGTAACCTGGACCAAAGCCGCCGGCACGACAAGCCGTTTCTCGCCGCTCGCGACCAGGCCAAAACGCTCGTGCTGCGCGGCCAATGCAACGATGCCTACTGGCACGGGATTTTCGGGGGACTGTATTCGCCCCATCTGAGGACTGCGCTTTGGCGCGCGCTGGTTCAGGCAGAAGCTATCGCCGATTCTCTTGCGCATCGCGGCCGGCGATACGCCGATGTAGCAACGATTGATTTCAACGCTGACGGCCGCGATGAAATCTATTTCTACTCCGACCGCTACGCAGCAGTGCTTGTGCCTCACGATGGCGCTACGATTTCCGCGATCGATTGCCGCGAATCCAATGCCGCGTTGGTTAATTCGCTCTGCCGGAAGCCGGAGGCGTACCATGCGGCTTTGAAAAATTTAACTACAAAGAGCACGCAGGGTGTTCAGTCCATTCACGAGCAGACGCGCATGAAGGAACCGGGCTTGGAGCGCTTTCTGAATTACGATCGCTGGCCGCAGAATGCTTTTCGGTTGAAGCTTTTCGGACGCGGCAAGAAATATGAAGATTGCGCAACCGTGCGGCTCGACGAAGATGCCGGCTTGGCTGGCGGCAGATATCGCCTGGTGGACCTCTCGCCTGCAAAAGCAACCTTTGCGTCGGAGGAAAGCGTGGATTGGCCCGCGGAAAAAACATTTTCGTTTGCCACCACACCGATGGGTTTTGAAATTATTTGCGATGTGACGCTGCGGCGAATCGCGCCGGGCGCTGCTTCCGTTTTCGTGGGAATCGAGGCAGTCATAAATTTTCTGGCGCCCTCCGCGCCAGATCGATATTTTGAAACCCACGGCCAGCGCTATCCGCTGCGTTGGGGCGCGGCAACTCCCGCTTCGGAATTGCGCGTCGTAGATGAGTGGCAGGGAATCAGCGTGACTCTCGGCGCGCCGAACGCGCAGGATTTTTGGGTGACGCCCATAGAAAGCGTGTCGGAATCAGAAGACGGTTTTGAGCGCATCTATCAAGGGTCGCAGATCATCGCAGTTTGGCCCGTGGAATTGGCGCCGGACGCGGAATGGAAGGGAAAGCTTGGCCTAAGAATCGAGCACCTGCCGGAAAAAACAAAAGTTTGAGACGGGAATGCACCATCGCGCGGGCAGTTGCTGTAAATCGCCAGGCTCTGCTACAGTGCGCCAGAAGAAAAAATGGAGGAATCCATGGCCGTATCCAAGGAATTGCTCGACATTTTGGTCTGCCCGGTAGATAAGACGCCGGTAGTTCTCACGGCCGATAAAAATGGACTAAAATGCTCGGCGTGCAGGCGCGTCTATCCCATCCGCGATGACATTCCGGTGATGCTGATCGACGAAGCGCGTGTCGACGCGAAATAATCCGTCAGGGCGTCGGCGAATCTTCCTGCTCTATGGCGGGAAGCCCAGCGATTGATCCTTAAATTGCACCCAAATCCGGACTTCCTGCGTTTTATTTTGCTTGGCCTCGTCATGGCTGTCGGGAAAAGGTTGAAACGGACTTACTCTGATCGTAGCAACTGCCCCCGAAGCCTCGCCGCCTGAAGCCGCGGCCATACGCTCGACGTGGTCTACATGATAGCTCTTGATCGGGCCGTAATAGCCGTCGGCCCCCCAGTCCTCCAAGAAATCCTTAAAGGAATACGTCGGGGTCGGCTTCCAGATTCGATAGGCCTCATCCATATTTCCTGCGGCAACGGTGTCCATAAAATGGCGGACGGTTTTTTCTTCGTTGTGAAAGCGAAGTTGATACGCAGCGAAGAGTGCAACAAGTACGATGAAGACCACACCGGTGATGATGTAGCGCATCATCTTCGCCGGCGGATGCTCCTCGGTTGAATCAAAAAGTCCCACGCACGCTCCTTGGAATTATAGTTGGCGTTTGAACAGCGCCAGGCAGCCGGCAATCATAACGACCGAGATGCCCAACAAAACTAACACGTCCTTGTAAATTCCTCCAATGCCCGTGTCTTTGAGCGTCAGGTTCCGCAGCGCGTGCACTGTATACGTGAAGGGGTCGATAATCGAGATCCACCGAAGCCAGCGCGGGAAGGCTTGAATCGGATAGACCGCGCCGGAAGGGAAGAATAACAGCGTATTGAGAACGCCGAACGTCGCGCGCGGCACCAGCGGATCGTCCACCCGGACCATCAGCAGAAACATAAAACTCATCATGGCGATGGCTGCCGCGGTCACCACGATCGCCAGATAAAACAGCCGCACGGGATCCCAGATGCGCGGAATTCCAGCGATCATCCCGCCAATGACGGTCAGCACCATGCCAGCCATTAATCCTTTGATTGTGCCTGCGCCGATTAGGCCGGCTACTAGTTCTGTTTTCTTGATGGGAGTTACCAGGTAGCCTTCGTGCAGGCCGCGCGCCTTGTCATCAATGAAAGTGATTCCACCGCCGATCATAGCCACCACAAAGATGGAAAGCGCAATCGAACCCGCCAGCAGATATTTGATGTAATCGATATACGGATAGATTTCTACCGTATCCAACTCTATCTGGTTCGCCAGGCGCGGCGTCACGTCCGGAGCGTTGAGCTGCTCCACCATCTCCTGGACCCGCTCCAGAACCGCGCTCGATATGAATTGGTCGGTATTGTCCTCCATAAAAGCAATGCGCGGGCGATCGCGGTGGTAGAAGCGCTGCGAAAAATTCTGGGGCACGTAAATGACCGCGCGGACATAACCGTTGCGAAGGTCTTCGTCCGCCTTTTCCGGGGAATTATAATCAATCACGTGAAAGGTGCGCGGTCCGGCGGCAATCCCGTTAAACATTTCACGAATCTTTTGCGATTCCGCCGAATTGTCCATATCCACGAAAGCGACTTGGACGCCGGTCACCTTGCCGCCAAATGCGTAGCCCAGCACGATCAACTGCATCAGCGGAAAAATCATGGAAGTCATCATCAGGGCCGGGCTGCGGAAGAATTTGCGGAGATCGCGCTCGATCAGCGCCCATACGCGGACGAAATTCATCGCCAGAGGCCTTTCGCGGTTTCGGGAAGCGCGTTGCGGCTAACGATAAAGGTGGCCAATGTCATAGCGCGCTCCCGATTTCGACGCATCCCGCAAATCGTTTCCAGTGTAATGCACGAAGACGTCGTCGAGCGTGGTGCTCTGCACGGAAACCCTTCGTACCACCACGCCTCGCGCGCGCGTCAAATCCATCAACGCAGCGATGGTTGCCGGCCCGTCATTCGACGCAATATGAACTACGCCGTCGTGGTCCGTTACGCTGGAAACGTGAGCCAGTGCCTGCAACTGCGCGGCCCAATCTGGCGGAGCTTTTTCAAATTCAGCTTCGACGGTGTCCGTGCCTGAAATGCTGTCCTTCAGCCGCGCCGGCGAATCCAGAGCCGCGAGTATCCCGTGATCCACAATCGCGATGCGGTCGCAAAGCTTGTCGGCTTCGTCCATGTAGTGGGTGGTGATCAATATCGTGAGTTCGGATTTTTCACGCAGCGCGCGAATCATTTGCCAGACGTTCGTCCTTGAAACCGGATCCAGGCCGGTGGTCGGCTCATCGAGAAATAATATTTTCGGCGAATGAATCAATCCGCGCGCAATTTCAAGCCGCCGCCTCATGCCGCCGGAGAAAGTGCGAACCAGCGCATCCTTGAACTTGAGCAAATCCACATCCGACAGCAAATCGTGGATGATCTGGCCGCGCTTCTGCCGGGGAACGCCGTAGAGTTTTGCGTGGACCTCCATGTTCTCCACGGCAGTAAGCTCCGGATCTGAAGTAAGCGCCTGGGGAATCACACCCATGGCGAAACGAACACCGTTCGCGTCGTCTCGAATATCGTGCCCGGCGATCCGCGCAGTACCGGAGGTTGGCGGCGTAAGTGTCGTCATCATGCGAATGAGAGTGGTCTTTCCCGCGCCGTTGGGACCGAGCAAACCGAAAATCTCCTGTTGCGCGACATTGAAACTAATGTCGTTGACGGCCACCAGGTCGCCGAACTTTTTCGTAAGGTGGTCTACTTCGATTGAATTCATCGTTTGCTCTGAGTCCGTTTCACGAGCGTGCAAACCAGCTCTTCCTGGCGGGCGGAGGAAGCAAGACGGTCGCCGTCATTCCCGTAAACAAACGCCGACCCGGGTTCGGAATGGATACTTTGATTGCAAACGTTTTGATATCGCGCTTCGTGCGGCTCACGTCGCGCTGCGTGGCGAAGTCGTTCTCCACACCCTTGAAAAACACCGGCCCTTCGAGCATGTCCCCTGACGGCAGTTTGATGCGCAGTTTTTGGCCGAACTCGATCGAGTCGATATACGATTCTTCCACGTCGGCGTGAACCCACAAGTGGTCCACATCCACGATCACCACGATGGGCGATCCTTGCGCTACAACTTCTCCCTGTCTGGCCACACGCACAGAGACGATCCCGTCAATCGGCGCGTAAACCTTTGTATAACCGAGTTGCGCCGACACTTGCGCGGCTGTTGCGCGCGCTTGCTCCAGCTGCGCGATTGTGGTGTTTACGGCGCTCTCGCGCGCGGCCACCTGCTTGCGGTTTTCCTGCGCGACGGTCTGGGTCGCAGCAGCGGCCTTCACTGCTTCTTCCAGCATTTCCACACTGGCTTGCGAAATTTTTACCGCGGCCTCGGCATGATCGCGGTCCTGCGCTGAAACCTCTCCTTTATCAAACAATTGCTGCATGCGCTTCAAGTCGTCCTGGTCGCGACCAAGTTGCGCGCGCGTCGGTCCGAGTTGCGCCTTGGCGGACGCCACTCTCGCCTCCGCTTCCGTCACCGATGCATCCGTCTGGCCGTTCGTCCATGAATAATTGTGGTTAGCCTCGTTGACCTGCTCTTCCAGGCTGTCAACATTAGCCTTCGCTGCGGAGAGAGTTGCATCCAGCTCCTTCGCGTCTAGCTCCGCAATCAAGTCCCCCTTCTTCACCACTGAGCCCTCGTCCACCGTCAAATTGACGATTCGCCCGGTAATCTGCGGGCTCACCACCACTTCGTTGCCGTCGATAACGCCGGTTAAGGGGATGTACTTTCCGCTCGGAGTCGTGAAGTAATACACCACGGCGGTAATCAGCAATATCACTCCGATAAATGAAAGAAATTTTCGGCCTGTCATCGGGACCTCGTTTGTCTGCGCATTAATCCGTGTTCCACAAAGTCAAGGAGCGCACGCCTCCGTATTTTTAGTGCTTGCGCGGAAAGAAAATCGTGGCCTACCACCCGGCTCATTACCGGAGCGGAGGCAAAATAAAATACGGTCATACCTATCAGCGTAAAAACAGTCTGATGCGCGTCCACTTTGCGGAATTCGCCGGATGCCACACCGTCCTGGATCAAGCCGGTAAGCCGCTTGTGAAACGGGCGAAAGTATTCGCGGACGATCCATTCGATCTTGGAAGTTTCCATCACCTCGCGTTGAACCAGACGCGGATAATTCGGATGCGAAGCGAGAAAGTCAAAATATCCGTTCACCCAGGCGATCAGGCGATCGCGTGAACTGGTCTTGGCCGCAGCGGCGCCAAAGGTGACGTTACGAAGTTGGCGCAGAAGATTTTCCATCACGGCGCGGTGCAGGCGCCGCTTATCCCCAAAGTAATAGTAGAGCATGGCCTTATTCGCATGGGCGGCCGCGGCAATTTCCTCCGTTCGCGCGCCAGCCATGCCTTGTGCGGCAAAGTGCTCTTCCGCCGCGGCTAAAATGCGGCGGGCGGTTAACGGGTTTTCAACCTTTTTGCGTCCTGATCTCATCTCTCGTTAGATCTCGCTGAAGAGGAGTTCTTTAACTAACTAGTTAGTTTAAGTAGCCCGACTCCCGTCTGTCAAGGGGAGGGGTTCTTAGATTGATACGCCTGTAGAGGGGAAAAGATTACGCGCCGAGAGCCCCGCCGGCGCCTTCCGGAAGATCGATGGAATATTTAGTGCGGGCCTTTTCAGCATGCAGTTCAAGCGCGAGGTCTATAAGCCGGTCAATTAATTGCATATAGGGCAGTCCGGAGGCCTCCCACAGTTTCGGATACATACTGATGGACGTAAAACCGGGGATGGTATTGAGCTCGTTGACGTATATTTTGCCGGTGCGGCGCTCGAGGAAGAAATCACAACGCGCCATCCCGCAGCCGTCAATTGCCCGAAACGCCTGTACGGCGTAATCCTGAAAGACGGCCACCTGTTTTTTGGTCAGCGGAGCGGGAATCAATAAACTTGTTCCACCCTCCAGGTACTTTGCGGTGTAGTCGTAGTACTCCCGATGAGGAACAATCTCGCCGGGAATCGAAGCGCGCAAATCATCGTTGCCAAGCACGGCAACTTCGATTTCGCGGCCCACAATGCCGCGCTCGATAACAATTTTCAGCGCAAATTCCGCCGCCAGATCCATCGCGGCAGAAATCTCATTCGCGGCTTTCACCCGCGTCATTCCTACCGAAGAACCCAGCGTGGCCGGCTTCACGAAGAACGGAAAACGGAATTTCTTCTTGATTGCCTTCAGTACCGGCGCGCGCTTGTGCTCCCATTCCGACCGTCGCACAACCATGAACGGGACAACCGGTAATCCAGCTTGTTCGAACAGCCGCTTCTGCACATCCTTGTCCATGCCCACGGCGGAAGCCAGGACGCCGGCGCCCACGTACGGCAGCCCGGCAAGTTCCATCAGACCTTGTATTGTGCCGTCTTCACCAAAAGTGCCGTGGATGACCGGAAACATCACATCCACCATTACGCTCGGACGCCCGGCAGCGGGCACCAGCGGTACGAGCGTGGCAGCCGTAGGATCGGAGGGGAGGATCACGCGATCGCCCGACTTCAAAACTTCCGCGAGCATATCGTGCGCGCCACGGCCCAAGAGCCATCGGCCGTCTTTCGAAATGCCGATCGGCACAGCTTCGTATTTTTCCGGATCCAGCGCGCGAATTACGGAGGCCGCGGAAGCCAGCGAGACTTCATGCTCGCCCGATCGTCCGCCGAAGAGCACGCCAATGCGCAAGCGTTTCCGGGAAATCATTGGGGGGCCCGAATGGTTGAATAAAGAATACGCATAGAAATCACAGGATTTTCTTTCCCAGCCCGGACAAAACGAGTTCGACGCCCAGGAGCGCGGTCATGTTGTGCAAGTCGATCACCGGATTAATTTCCACCAGCTCAAAGGAGACCATCGAGCGGCTGTCCGCAATCATTTCCAGAGCGAGGTGCGCCTCGCGGTAGGTAACGCCACCGCGAACGGGCGTTCCCACGCCGGGAGCGTCTGTGGGATCGACAAAATCCATGTCGAGGCTCACTGAAATCCCCGCAGTGTCATCGCTGGCAAATCGCAACGCGTCGGCCATCACCTCGCGCATCCCGCGTTCATCGATATCGCGCATGGTAAAAATATGAACGCCCGATTCTTTCACCAGGCGGCGCTCTTTCGCGTCCAGATCGCGAATGCCGACTAATGCCACATTGCGCGGTTCGACCATGGGCTTGATGCCGGCGAGTTCGGTAAGCTCCGGAGGACCGTAACCCATAATGGCGGCGAGCGGCATGCCGTGAACGTTTCCGGAAGGCGAGGATTCCGGTGTGTTCATATCGCCGTGCGCATCAAGCCAAATCACTCCGATGCGCTTGGATTGCTTGTTGAAATGGGCTGCGGTACCGGCAGTTGTTCCCACGGCAATGGAATGGTCGCCACCGAGCACCACGGGCACGAGGTCCTCGTCCAGCGTTTTCTTCACCATTTCCGCCAGTCCTTTACAGGCTTCGGCAATCTCGTCGAGGTATCTGGCACGTTTTTCGCCGTAGGGTTTTTCCTCGGGCTGTGGGACTACTACGTTGCCGATGTCTTCTACCTGACGGCCAAGCTGTTTCAGCCGCGCCTGCAATCCAGCGACGCGCAACGCCGAGGGACCCATGTCCACACCGCGGCGGCTCTGGCCCAAGTCCATCGGCACACCGATGATTCTTATTTTGTCTGGCATTTTGTTGTGTCTTTCGCGCCCTCGGCTTCCGGGCGAAGGAGCATTAAGGATAGACGCGATAGAGCATCCGAGGGAAGGGAATCACTTCGCGGATGTGCTCCGTTCCGCAAATCCAGGCCACGGTACGTTCCAGGCCAAGCCCAAACCCCGCGTGGGGCACGCTGCCGTAACGGCGCAAGTCGAGGTACCACTGAAATGCTTCCTCGGGCAAGTTGTGCTCGCGAAGGCGTTTAACCAGCGTGTCATAATTTGCCAAACGCTCGCCGCCGCCGATAATTTCGCCGTAGCCTTCCGGAGCGATCATGTCGAAGCTCAGTGAAAGGTCAGGGCGCTGCTCATCCGTGGCCATATAAAAGGCCTTCATGGCGGCGGGATAGCGGTGGATGACGACCGGCTTATCGAATTCCTTGGAGAGAATCGTTTCCTCATCTCCGCCGAAGTCGTCGCCCCACTTGGCAGGGTTGCCGGCTTTCTGCAAAACCTTGATCGCGTCGTCGTAACTGACGCGGGGAAAGGGCGGGACGATCTTTTCCAGCTTCGAAACGTCGCGCTGAATCGTTTCCAGTTCGCGAGTGCGGTTTTTAACCACGGATTGCACCACGGCGCTTACCAGCCCCTCGCCGAGCTGGACCATATCTTCGAGGTGCGCGAATGAGGCTTCCGGCTCGAGCATCCAGAATTCGGTTAGATGGCGGCGAGTTTTGGATTTCTCGGCGCGGAATGTCGGTCCGAATGTGTACACCTTGCCCAGCGCCGCAGCGGTCGCTTCCACGTAGAGCTGGCCGGATTGCGTCAGGTAGGCTTTCTGATCGTCAATGTAATTCACTTCGAAAAGCGTGGAAGTTCCTTCGCAGGCTGCGGGAGTAAAGATAGGCGCGTCGGTGAGCGTGTAGCCTTGGCTGTCCATGTAAATTCGCGCACTGAGCTCTGCCTCCGCGCGTATGCGCAGAATGGCGGCCTGCCGCGGGGTGCGAATCCACAGATGGCGGCGATCCAGAAGAAAATCCACGCCGTGCTCTTTTAGTTGGATCGGGTATGGTTCTGAATCGGATACTCGCTGCACGACTTCCACTTCGCTGACGTGCATCTCAAACCCGCCCGTTGCGCGCGCTTCGGCGCGAATCGTGCCGGTGACGATTACGCTGGATTCTTGCGGGAGACCCTTGAGGGCGTTGAAGGCTTCGGCATGTTCTTTCAGCGAGACGACGCCTTGAATCACACCCGTGCCATCGCGAAAAATGGGGAAAAGCAGTTTGCCCGATTCGCGCTGGTTGTAAAGCCAGCCTCGAATTGTAACGGTGCTACCGACATGTTTGCCGGCGTCTTCGATGGTGATGATGGTTGAAGCCGGCTGCTTATCCTGAGTCATTTACCTGCCCATGAATTATTTTTAATGGCCAAGGTCTAAGAGCGTGGCCGCTTTTTCTCGAAATTCTTTTCCAGCTTATCAAACGTCGCGCGAATTTGATCGAGCGTGGGCCCTCCGCCGGGCTGCTCCTTCACTTCCAGGACGAGCGCAACCGGCTGCGGAGCGTTCGCGATCGCAGCAAGGCCAGCCTCCCAATCGATGTTGCCTTCGTAGGGAAGCAGATGTTCGTCCTTTTCGCCGTGATTGTCGTGAATGTGCGCGGTCACCACGCGCTCGCGCATGGCGTCAAAACCTACTTCGACGCCCTCTTCGATATGCGCGTGGCCGGTGTCGAAGCAGAGCCGCAAATCATGCAAGTGCGTATCGGCAATAAAGTGCTGCAGCGAAGCCGGTGCGCCCAGCTCATCGGGCGTATTTTCCAGCGCAATCGTTACTCCACGCGCCTTGGCGAAAATCGAAAGTTGTTCCAGTGAACTGAAAGCTGCATCGAGCTTGCGGGGGTCTGCGCTTTGGCGGCCGTGTCCCATATGCTGAACCAAATAGCGGAAGGGAATTCGCTCGGCCACTTCGAGCGCCCGCTTTACCTCGTCTACCGCGTCGAGACGGCGGATGCGCTCGGTGTCGGAAATGGAAATGGGCACTCCGCTTTCGCGTCCCGGCGAAAGATCGCGCTCGGTGGGCGAATGCAGAGCGTGTACCTCCAGATGATATTCGCCGAGCGCTTCGGCGAGTTCTCGCACGGCTTGCGGCTCGCGATAGGTGAAATGCTGGGGCGCGCAAAAAATCTCAACGCCGGCGACTTCCGCTTGAGAAATCTCGGCCAGCAACGCCGGGGTGAGCGGCTGATTGATATAACGATATGTCGAAAGGACGCGTTGCATTCAGCCCCCGTGCAGTTTCATATCAGCTAGTCGGATGCGAAAACAAGTAGAAGCAGCGCAATAAAGGCTCCGAGGAAAAGCGCGAAGCCGATCCAAACATAGACAGGCCGCTTTTTTCGCATCAATCCCGCGGGCGGCTGAACGATTTCAGGAAGACGCGGGTCGGCGATCACGATTTTTTCTCGCTTGCGGAAGCGTTGCGAAATGATTTGGCGGCGGTGACACAAGAGCGCAGCTTTTCGACGGCCTCTTCAACGGTGCGGGTTTTTAACCCGCAGTCCGGGTCCACCCACACCCGCTCTTTGGGGAGAATGGTGAGGGCCTGCTCGACTCTTTCGCGCACGGCGCCTGCGCTGTCGTTCGTGTGCGAGTGCACGTCCACCACTCCGAAGCTAATGTCTTTCGTGAACGGATGGCGGCGGAAAAGTTCGAGCAGATCCAGGTCGCTATTGGACATTTCCAAGTCGAAATTATCCACAGCCAGATCGAGCATGCCGGGATAGATGTTTTCGAACTCACCGTAGCAAGCGTGGGTAATGAAATAGGCTTCCTGGCCTTTGGTGGTGAATTCCATGGCTTCGATGGCGATGGGCAATTCTTCAGGACGCACGGAGAGCGCAGGCTCGTCGATTTGAATAATTTTGCAGCCTCCAGCTATCAACGCTTCCACTTCCTGGCGGATCACTTTCGCCAGCGCAAAGGCGGTGGCGCGGCGGTCAGGGTAAAACTCGTTGAAGCTCCAGTCCATGATGGTGTAGGCGCCGGTGAGCATGCCCTTGACCGGCTTCTTGGTGAGGCTTTGAGCATACTTCCACCAGTCAACGGTGACTGGGCCGCGCCATCCAACCTCGCCGGTAATTACCGGCTTGTGGTAGTAGCGATTCCCATAGCTGCGAACCAAGCCGCTGGTTGCGAATCCAGGCAGCCGCTCGGCGAAGTAGGCGACCATGTCTCCGCGGTACATTTCGCCGTCCACCAGGACGTCCAGGCCAAGTTTTTCCTGCTGCTCGATCCAGAAAGCGGTGGCCTTACGTTCCAGATCGTGAAGATCTTTTTCCGGAATTTGCCCCTTCGTAAATTCTGAGCGGGCCTTCACCAGATAATCGGGTTTGGGGAAGCTGCCAACCGAAGTGGTGGGAAAGAGCGGCAACTGCAGGCCGAGCTGTTCCAATTTTTGACGGCTCATGGGCGGCCGCCCTTTAGCTCAGAGCGAACTTTTGAGAGCAATTCGAGCTTGGCGAAAGCGCGATCGCGCGGAAGATATTCGAGACCGGATGAAGTTCCGAGGAAGGCGCGTTCGCCTTTTATTTTTGGCAGCATGCGTTCAATCTGCCGCGCGATGTGGGCGGGGTCTTCCAGCCGCGTGTTGCGGCCGTCCACAAGTCCGAGTCCGAGCGCTTTCGGAGATCCTTTTGCGGCAATCATATCCACGAGTTTCGGGTAGTAAGTGAAATCCAGGCCGACGATGTCGACCGGAAGGGCTACCAGTTTTTCGTAGAACGGCGCGCAATCATGGAAGTAAACGTAGAGAGCCAGCTCGAGTTTGCGTCCGCTCTTGGTAAAAGTGTCGCGCGCTTTAACGAGTGGAGCGAGCGAAGCCTCGAAAATCGCCCAGTCGTTGGGGTACTTGATCGCGGCGGGCTCGTCCACTTGAATTAACTCGGCGCCCAATTGCGCGAGCGTCTCGATCTCGGTGGCAAGAATCTCCGAATAGGCCTGGGCGCGGTCTTCGAGAGTGGCGAAGGGTCCGGATGAGCCATTGGCGTGCTGTTCGCCAAGAGAGAATTTTGCGAGGGTGTACGGGCCGGTTAAAACAGGCTTGATGCTGAGCTTCCCCGCCTTGCCGGCTGGCGTAGGCAAATGGCCGAGGGCGTTTCGCGCGAAGCTGTAATCACCGGCGGCAAGATGTCCGCGTTTGAGGGGCGTTCCGGTGAAGATGGGCTGGCGAAAATAGGTGTTGGTATCGAAGAAGCGAACGAGCCCTTTGATTTGGATGTTGTCGAGTTTGCCGGCCAGGTGAGAAATCGGATCGTACCAGCGGATCAGCCCGTCGGTGACGACGTCAAGACCGGCTTTCACTTGTTCGGCGATGACGAAGCGGGTTACGTCGTTCTGTACGTCGAGGAGATCGGCAGTGGAGCGGTCGCCACGGTCGAGCGCGGCGATGGTTCGCCGCAGGAGCTGCAATTCCGGGGTATCGCCGATGCGCGGATAGCTTCCCGTGCTGGAGAGATAGAGACCGGGAGCGGCGCTCATGATTGTCCGGCCCGTTCTGAGGACTGGCGAGGAAACTGCGCCCGCCTACCCCTCATACCTCGGGGTAAAAAGGCGGCCGCTACAAAGGCTCGGAAATTGGAGTAATGGTTTGGTTCAAAGTTCTCGATTAGAACGGTTGGTCGGTGTTTGTTTTCAGCACGTTGCGGAATTTCTAATTCCGAGAGTTCTCGATTAGAAACGGGTGGGTTCTGAGCCAAAACCACGCTCGAATTTCGGGATTCGCAGAATTTGATTTTTTGGCGATTTGAGCAGTTCGCGGTTCTTTGTTTTCTGGGACTTAGAGTGGTTTCTACTTCTGGAGTTTGGCGATTTAACTTGCTGCAAAAATGGCTGGATTCGCTGGATGGTTGTACCTGTGATTGTGGCATTCTCGCATAGGCGGACCAAGACTTGTCGCGCGATTGCTCGGCGCCAGCCTCGACCAAACCCTCCTCGGGTGAGACGACGGCACGATTCCTAATTCCGGCGCAGCCGGTTAGGAAAGCGCCCTCAGCGCATCCAGCAGCCACCTTTTCGATTCGGACAGCCTCCATCAGCCACCCTCTGTCCTTATAAAGCAAACTCAGAATGTAATCAGAATTGGGCACGGGAAGCAAGGAAATGCAACCGAACGGCGGAAATCTAAACGCGAGATTCGAGAATCGAGGGGCGAAAGAACAGGGGTAAGCAAACACGACCGGGCGCGCCCGATCTGATTAATTTTGTGCCTGCGTCAGTCGGCGCAGCAGGTTTGGCTGCTGCGCCGGTGCGCTGGTTGGCGTTAGATACCGGTTCCGACGTAGCCGTTTTCCGCAGTTCTCAGGCCCATGTTTGGCATTTCAGTTTTTACTTTTACTGGTTCAAGACTCGGCTTGTTTGCGCCCTTGGCAAGGAAAGTAAGCTCGTACTGGTGCTTCAGGTTGTAGCTTACATCCTGCAAGTAGGGAGTGAAATCAACTGAAGAGCCGAGACCGAGGTAGTAGGTTTCGCCACCGGTCTTCTGAGCAAGCAGATCCAGGCCAGTCTGCGCCAGATTGGTACGGAAAGCACCACGGCCGGCGAGGCCTGCACCGGGGGTATAGATTGAATAGACGATAAAGCCTCCTCTTTGAGCGCGATTCAAAGCCTCGTCGAGGTAGGGGTTCGTGTATGGATCATTTGAAAATCCGCCGCCGAGAGGATCGATTCCGTTGGTGAACATCAAGATTTCGCGGCGGTCTTGGGTCTCCGGCCATTTCTTCATCAGGTCCGAAAGCGCCAAGTACGGGCTGGTGTATCCCGCCGAAGCGCCGATGGGCAAGCGCAACGCTTTTTGGGCCAGGGCGTGGTCCGTCGTAAGGGCTTGGGCGGTGGTGACCATGCCGTTGTGCATATAACCCACGGCGATGGCTGTGCTCGGCGGTTGTTCGTCGATAAATTTCGCGATGCTGCTGAACTGCAAGCTGAGGCTGTCTCTGGAATTGTCGTCGATCAAAATGAAAAGCTGCAATCCGGCACGGTCTCCCTGAAGCGGGATCCAGCTTGTCACTTTATTTTGCAGGTCGCGCTGATACACTTTCACGTCAGCTTCTGCGACCACTGGCACTTCTGCGCCGCGGTGCGGCTTCACCGTCACGACCATTTTCACCGGGACATCGGTTGAAGCGTTGGGCTTGTGAGGTGCGGCCAGTGTCGGTCCGGAGATCATGCCGAGAGCAAGACCAAGCATAGCTCCCAAGGCTATAGAGTGCTTCGTTATCGAGTTTTTCCCCATATTTAAGTTTCGCATTCGTCTCATCCCTTCTCTCAGAATCTGAGAGCTTCAACTGCTGATAGCGCCGATCTTGCCGGGGCCTGGAGTCGCGAGCCGAAGAACAGCATTTCAGCCCTATGTATAAGATGCGCTCACAGCAGTTTTGGGGTACCTGCAGATTTGTCTCTAACTGTAAGATTATAAATAACTTGGAAAAGAGCAATGGGGCTTACGCTCGCTCTCGGACTAATCCATGCTCGTCGTTCCGCTATGGAGCGATTTCTCTGGGATAGACGTTTATGGCGGCAGGGTCGATTTCGAAACGCAGGAGCCAGTCGCTTGGCACGCTGCGGCCGTCCATTTTCGCGGGGGAAAATTTCCAAAGTTGCGCGGCTGCCAGCGTGCGGTCGGCGAAATACGGGCTGGGGCCGGGAGAATCGAACGATGCTTCGGTTACGTTGCCTGATTCGTTTACGTGAACTTTGACGCTGACTCTTACTTTGCCTCGAATCGTGTCTCGGGCCTTCTGCGGAGCGTCGGGCAGGATTTGCTGAAGGACTTTGCCGGGGACAACACCGCTGGAGGATGTTGTGGCGGGCGTGGCGGATTGAACTGGGATCGGCGATGGAGCGGGATTGCTCGCGGGCGGTTTTTTCTCGTTGGGCTTTTGCACGGAATTCGCCACGGGCTGCGGAGCCGGCTTCGCGATGGGCGGAGCTTGTTGCGGCGTCCGAACAGGTGAGGCCGATTTGGCGGACAGCACTGGCTTGTTCTCTGGTTTTGGCTGAACTTTTGCAGGGACCGACGACTGAACTCTCGACTGTACTGGCGGCTGAGCTTGCGGCTGAACTTTTGGCTGAAGTGCCGGCTGGGCTGGTGGCTGCGCCGGCTGCTGGACTGCGACGGGAGCGGCCGGCTGATTCGGAGAATGGTTCCTAAAAAGAAGAAGACCCCCGAGGATTGCCGCCAACGCCACGCCAGCTAACACTACTCCACCAATGGCCCGCGGGTTGGCGAACGAAGATTCCGGGCTGGGAGTGATCTGTCTTGGCGGTGCGGGTGAATTTTGTTGCAGGCGCGCGGCGATGTCCGCAACGGTCCAGCGCAATTGCGGGTCGCGTCGCAAACAGTGGCGCGCCAAATCGAGAATCTCCGGTGGCAAGTTGGAGGGCAGCGACGGCTCGGCCTGATTGGTGCGCTCCCACGCGGGTAAGCGCTGGGTCAAAACTTCGGCCAAGGTCATGCCGAGCGACCAGACATCGCCAGCCGGAGAAATTCTTCCACCGGCTGCTTCGGGAGGATCGTAGGCGCCGGGCTTTCCCAAGCTGCCGCTGTATTCGCCGATGCGGCAAAGTCCATCGCTCGAAATTTTTAGGAGATCGTCATCGGCCATGATGTTGGCGGGTTTCAGGCGGCAATGAACGAAGCCCTTGGAGTGAACGTAGGCGAGCGCGTCAGCCACAGGGCCGAGAATGTCACGCGCTTCCGCAGGAGAGAGCGGCCTGCGCGCAACTACCTGGGACAAGTTCTCTTCGGCGTATTCCATCACCACGTAGAGCATCGGCGTGTGATCCAACTCGCAGCGGCCCATTTGCAGCAGGCGGATCAAGTGGGGATGAGAAAGCTTTGCGGCTTGTTTCCAGCGGGCGAGTTGAGCTGGGGCGTCAACTGAATCAGCCGGGATTAGCTTGATTGCGGCTTTGGGGACTTCCTGTCCGTCGTAATCAACCAGAAATACGGAGCTGCAGTCATTTCCACCGACAAATTGGCCAAGGCGGAATTTCCCGTCGACGACTTGGCCCATCTGTTTTGTCGCGGCCTCGGTCATGTAATCCCCCTGCATCGTCGCGAGCGATAATTGGCGAAATCTTGCCCGAGCGGTCGCGTTCGAGCTGCCAAGGAATGGAGCTGTATTGCGCCTGAGAACGGACTCGGCGCGCACTGCTGCGGCGTATCAGGCTGGGTAGGTGCCGGCTGCAGAGGGCGATGATTCCCCATTTCCACTCCCTCTTACAATACATTCTGCAACATTCTGGAGCTGCCGGCGCGGGAAACTAATTTGCGCGGTGCCCAATTGCAACCCTCTGGGACGGCTTGCGACGAACGGCTTCTGGCGAACGTGTAGAGCAGTAAGGCGAGACTCCAAGTGAAAATATCTGTCCACAATTACTTGCCGAAACGGGGCTCCTAGTCTCCAGTTCGATACAGGGATTCGAGAATCTTGCTGCAAAGTGCGGCTAGATAGAGGATTTTGTTGAGTCGCCGCCGGGAACTCAGAGCCCGGAGCGATCTATCAAACAAATTGAAGCGTAGAAGTGCGTCGAGAGAGGGCAATGGAGATTACTCCTGGCAGCCGATTGGGAACTTTCGAAGTGTTTTTGCCGGTCCGTTCTTCTGAGCGGGCGGTTCAGCCGCGTGGCGATGATGGATTTCCCGGACGATTATTCATCGTTGAAGGCATCGACGGGTCGGGAAAATCCACGCAACTAAGCTTGCTGCACAAATGGCTAGAATCGAAAGGGTATGGGGTGGTGTTCAGCGAGTGGAATTCTTCTCCGTTGGTGAAAGACACGACGAAGTTCGGAAAGAAAAAGAAGATGCTGACGGCGGCCACGTTTTCGCTGATTCACGCGACCGATTTCGCCGACCGGACAGAGAAAAGTATTCTGCCGCTGTTGAAAGCCGGCGCGGTGGTGCTGTGCGACCGCTACATCTATACAGCCTTCGCACGAGACGTGGCTCGGGGGATGGACCGCGAGTGGGTTCGCGAGCTTTATGGATTTGCGGTGAAGCCAACGGTGGCGTTTTATTTTCGCGTGCCGCTGGAGACGGCCATCGGGAGGCTGATGGATGGGCGCGATGAACTTAAATATTACGAAGCGGGGATGGATCTGGACTTGAGCGATGACCCGGAAGAAAGTTTCCGCCTCTTTCAAGGTTTGATACTGAAGGAATACGAAAAAATGATTTCGGAATTCGGATTGACGGTGATTGACGCCACTTTGCCCATCGAAGTGCAGCAAACGCAAGTGAGACAAATCGTAAAAACGCAACTCGAGAAAGCGGTGAACGTGAGGGTGCAACGATGAGGCAGACTTATGGAAAGCTTCTCCCGGGGATGCGAATTTCCGATCTCAGCGGCAAGCTGATCGTGATTGAAGGGACCGATGGCGTGGGACGCTCGACGCAGATTAATCTGTTGAAACCGTGGCTCGAGGAATTGGGGCACGCGGTGCTGGATACGGGGATGGCGCGTTCGACGTTGGCGGGTGAAGGACTCAAGCGCGCGAAAGAAGGAAATAACCTGGGACGGGTGACGCAAAGCCTTTTTTACGCGACGGATTTTATCGATCGCCTGGAGAACGAGATCGTTCCGGCGCTGCGATCCGGGTTCATCGTGCTGACCGACCGGTACGTTTATTCGCTGATGGCGAGGGCCTTCGTTCGCGGAATGGACTCAAAATGGATTCGCAGCATTTACAGCGTGGCGCTCAAGCCGGATGCGACATTTTATTTGCGGCTAAACATCGACCAACTGATTCCCCGCGTTGTCTTCTCGCGAGGGTTCGACTATTGGGAGTCGGGGATGGATCTTTATCCAGGGAAGGATATGTTCGACTGCTTTTGCAGTTATCAGACGGCGCTGATGGCGGAGTTCGACCGGCTTAGCGAAGAATATAAGTTTGAGGTGATTGAGGCGTCGGCGGATGCCGGGCAGGTGTTCGAGCACCTCAAGGCAGGAATATTCCGCGCTCTGGAAAGCGATTCCCGAAAAGAATACATTTCCGCGCGGAGTTCGAAGACATTGTCCATTTCCGCATTGCCTACGAACGAAAAGGTCGCTTCCGTGGCACAGGCCGCTAATGCAGCTAAGTTCGAATCGGTGTTGAGATCCATCATGGCGCACTCTGCGGACGGCAACAGCAGAACAGCGCAGCAGCAGAAATAGCTTCCTGGACACTAGACTACAATCGTGGTGCCAGGTTTCGTTATCTGATATGACTCGAATTTCTCGCTTGAGTCCATGATCACGAGCGATTCCTTCCCTGAAAAGGTAATCGTGAGAGTGCCGTTGCTCTCGCCTCGTGCATTCGTTACGGTCGCTCCCAGAAGACTCAGGGCGGGGGCAGCAGTGCTGGTTGCACCAGGAGACCAAATTGATGTCCCGTCTTCATTGTGAAGTTGGTAGCTTCCTTCAACGGAAATTGTCACATGCTCGTCAAAAGCAAAGATCACTTGGTAAAGCCCGACAGCTACTTGGATAAGCTCCCTCCCGGTTAAAAAGGACAAATCAATTCCTTCTTTTAATCCATACATGATACCGACCTCCCAAAACAATCTCAGAATGTAGTCAGATTGGGCGCGAGAAGCAAGATGGTGTAAACAAGCGGCTAAAACACAGGCGCCAGATTCCAGAATTACCGAGCAAGAGGAAAACAGGTACCCCGAGATTCAGCGGCTACTGCGGGTCTGGTTGGTCGCCGACGGAGAAGTAGGTGCAATCGGGATGATGGAAGACGAGAGCGCTGACGCTGGCTTCGGGGTCCATCATCATTCCTTCGGTGAGGTGC
>Ga0209530_1000571_pt1 | contig 24165 bp, 20 predicted proteins | sample BlaSpr_A8_Ref_O1_FD_187987 | JGI IMG/M metagenome (GOLD analysis project Ga0209530, IMG submission 187987) | Forest soil microbial communities from Thunder Bay, Ontario, Canada - Black Spruce, Ontario site 2_A8_Ref_O1 (SPAdes) (version 2) | ecosystem: Environmental > Terrestrial > Soil > Boreal...
ATGCCCATTCGTTGGGATAAATTCACCGTAAAAGCACAAGAAGCAGTCCAGCGCGCCAACGAGCTCGCCTCCGAACACGGCAATCCGGAGTTGATGCCAATCCACCTGCTCGCTGCTCTGCTCGAAGATAAAGAAGGAATCGTTCCGCCCGTCCTCGAAAAAATTGGTATCGGCCCGCAGGCCGTCCTCAACGACGTTTATCGCGACATCGAGAATCTTCCGAAAGTTTCCGGACAATCCGCCCAGGCCACGATGTCGAACGCCGCCAACAAATTGCTCGAGCAGGCCTTCAAAGAGGCCTCTAATTTCAAAGACGAATACGTCTCCACCGAGCACCTGTTGCTCGCCATCACGCACCTCAAGCAGGATGCGGCGCAGCAGATCCTCGCCCGCCATGGCGCAACTTATGACGCGATTCTAAAAGCTCTCACTTCAGTGCGCGGATCGCAAAAAGTTACCGATCAGAATCCCGAAGCCAAATTCCAGGCTCTGGAAAAATATGCGCGTGACCTTACCGAACAAGCCCGCCGCGGCAAGCTCGATCCCGTGATCGGCCGCGATGAAGAAATCCGCCGCGTGGTCCAGGTTCTTTCCCGCCGCACGAAAAACAATCCGGTCCTCATCGGCGAACCCGGCGTGGGCAAAACCGCCATCGTCGAAGGCCTTGCCCAGCGCATCATTTCCGGCGACGTTCCCGAAGTCCTCAAGAACAAGCGCGTCATCTCGCTCGATCTCGGATCGATGCTCGCCGGCGCAAAGTATCGCGGCGAATTTGAAGATCGCCTCAAAGCCGTTCTGAAAGAAATTGAAGACTCGCAGGGCCAGATGATTCTGTTCATCGACGAACTCCATACCCTGGTCGGCGCCGGAGCCAGCGAGGGTGCAATCGATGCCTCGAACATGCTCAAGCCCGCGCTAGCCCGCGGCGAACTCCGCGCCATCGGCGCAACCACGTTGAACGAATACCGCAAATACATCGAGAAAGATGCCGCCCTCGAACGCCGCTTCCAGATCGTCTTTGTCGGCGAACCGAACGTCGAGGACACCATCGCAATCCTGCGCGGCCTGAAAGAACGCTACGAAGTCCATCACGGCGTTCGTATCAAAGATTCCGCCATCGTCGCCGCCGCGACCCTCTCGCACCGCTACATCTCCGATCGCTTTTTACCGGATAAAGCCATCGACCTGGTCGATGAAGCCGCCGCCTCGATCCGCATTCAGATCGATTCTCTTCCCACCGATATCGATCAGCTCGAGCGCCGCGCCATGCAGCTCGAAATCGAAAAGCAGGCGCTGAAAAAAGAAGACGATGCTAATTCCAGGGATCGCCTTTCCGTCATCGACCGCGAACTCGCCGAGATTCGTGAAAAATCGAACACCCTCAAGGCGACCTGGAAAAAAGAGAAGGAATCGATTGCCCGCATTCGCGAGCTAAAAGAAAGAATCGAAAAACTTAAGATCGAAGAGCAGGCCGAAGAGCGCAAGGGCAATCTCCAGCGCGTCGCCGAGATCCGCTACAGCCTTATTCGCCAGGCCGAGGCCGATCTCGCCAAGCTCAGCGCCCAGATGGAGAGCAAGGGCACACCGCGCATGCTCAAAGAAGAAGTGGACGAAGAAGACATCGCCCGCATCGTCTCCAAATGGACCGGAATCCCCGTATCCAAAATGCTTGAGGGCGAAGTAAAAAAGCTCGTCACCATGGAAGAGCGCCTGCGCCATCGCGTCGTCGGCCAGGACCAGGCTCTGGAGCGTGTTGCGAATGCGATACGGCGCTCCCGCGCCGGGCTCAGCGATCCCAAGCGCCCCATCGGCTCATTTATATTCCTCGGTCCAACTGGCGTCGGCAAGACCGAACTGGCCCGTGCCCTCGCTGAATTTTTATTCGATGACGAGCGCGCCCTCCTGCGCATCGATATGTCCGAATATATGGAGAAGCATGCGGTCTCTCGTTTGATCGGTGCGCCTCCCGGATATGTCGGTTACGAAGAAGGTGGCCAGCTCACCGAGCAGGTTCGCCGCCGTCCCTATGCCGTTGTGTTGTTTGACGAAATCGAAAAAGCGCATCCCGACGTCTTCAACATCCTGCTACAAATCATGGACGATGGCCGCCTCACCGACGGCAAAGGCCGTGTCGTCGATTTCAAGAACACGATTCTGATCATGACCTCGAACCTCGGCTCCAGTTACCTCCAAGCCGAAAACCTGCGCACGCCCGAAGATTTCGAAAAAGCCAGCGAACAGGTGATGGAGGCGCTGCATGGCCACTTCCGCCCTGAGTTCCTGAACCGTGTCGATGACATCATCGTCTTTGGCCCGCTCGGCAAAGAGCAGTTGGTCAAGATCATCGAGCTCCGCCTCGAAGACGTGCGCCGTCTGCTCGCCGATCGCAAAATCTCGATCGAGCTTACCGACGCCGCAAAAGAACTCCTCTTCACCCAAGGCTACGACGCCAACTTCGGCGCGCGACCGCTGAAGCGCGCAATTCAGAAGCTGGTACAGGATCCGCTCGCCCTGAAGATTCTCGACGGCGAAATCCTCCACGGCGATCACCTTGTGATCGACGCCGACAAGAAAGCCGGCAAGATGAAGTTCGAAGTCAGCAAGCGCGTGGGAGAAAAAGAGCCCGCGAAAACTCGGCGGTAAGGCTGTTTGAAAGCACTACCGTGAGCCCGCTTGAAAGCATTGTCATCCTTCGGCGCCGCTTTTCGGCGCCGAAGGAACCTATGCGCCTTTATTTGAAGGAAACTGTGGCGCCTGCTTTCGCGCGAACGCTTCGATGACTTCAGGCGACGCCACCAGTAACCACCCAATTACCACTCTCACCATCACCTGCGCGCCCGAGAAAAAGAATCGCCAGCTCAAATCCCGCGCCGCTGCCGACACCGCCGGAACTGATCCCGCAATTCCAATCACCATCAGCACAATCGCGCACCAGCGCGCCCAATTGTGCAGACGATAAAGCCCCCAGCCGACCAACGCCCACCCCGCGCCGATCGAGATAGCCGTTTGTGGTCCATCTAATTCCCGCCCGTACGTAATGCCCGTGGCCCGTGTCATCGCAAGCGTCCCCGGCGACACGAATTCAGCGATCCCGATTACAACCAAATAAGCTGCCACCAGAAAAAACAGCGCCGCGATCACCTTCAGGCTGACAGGACGCTCCATGACAGGACGTTCCATGAAGTGAGGGTACCAAGTCTAGGCGCTAACCGTAACGACACGATGCCGCTCAATCTGTGGCACACTTAATTTGTGCACAGCCTCACGCTTGGCGACTTCGAACTCAGCATCTTCTCCGACGGCACCTACCCGCTCGATGGCGGTGCATTCTTTGGCGTCATCCCCAAAACCATGTGGTCGAAAAAAGTCTCCGCCGACGAAAAAAATCTCGTCACCTCCGGCCTGAATTCGCTTTTAATCCGCACCGGCAAACAAAACGTTCTCGTTGAAACCGGCATCGGCAACAAGCTCGCGGAGCGCATGGTCAAGTTCTACGGCCAGCCCGCGCAACTGCTTACGAATCTTGCTGCCGGAGGAATTGCCCCCGAAGACATCGACGTCGTCATCAATACTCATCTCCACTTCGATCACTGCGGCTGGAACACCATCCGCAACAAAGATGGCAAGATCGTCCCAACATTTCCCCGCGCAAAATACTACGCCCCCGAAGGCGAATGGCAATACGCCCGCAAGCCCAGCGAGCGCGATGCCATCAGCTACATCCCAGATAACTACGATCCCCTGGTCCAGAGCGGCCAGATGACGCTCCTCAAAGGCGGCGAAGAAATCGTTCCCGGCATTTCGGTAAAGACCTTCCCCGGTCATACCGCCAGCCTGCAAGCCGTGATCGTGAACGGACGTCCAGGCAAGAACTCCGGAGCGAAAGGGATGACCGATAAGAACATGATTGGGGCGAGCGAGATCGGGAAGGGCACGACTTCAGTCGTGCCGTCAGCGGTTTCAGAAAAGAGCGGGGCTTCAGCCCCTGCCGTCGCCTGCTACATCTCTGACCTCATCCCCACCACCGCCCACATCGACATCGCCTGGGGCATGGGCTTCGACCTCTATCCTCTGCAAACCATCGAGAGCAAAAAGCGATACTACGCGAAGGCTATTCCGGAGAAATGGCTAACTGTTTTCACGCATGACCCCAGGACACCTTGGGCGTATGTGGAAAAGGATGATATGGGTAAGATGTGGGCAAGAGTAATAACATAATGAAACGATGGTTAGAGATATGTGGCCTGCTGATGATCTATTGCGCTGGATACGCTCAGCAACTCCCATGCCCAGCACTTCCGCCGACGCTCCGCACTTGGGACGCACTTTACAGGTCGTATAAGTCATATAGAAATTGTGATGACGGGCTGATCGGCGAAAACTACAGCGAGTCTGTAGCACGTATTCTGGTCGACCACTGGAACACGCTCAGCCGCTTGGCTTTCCTTGCCCGGGAGAACCCCGAGTTCAGGAGATTTGTTCTGAAACATGTCGATGCCTCGCTCGATGGTGACGACATAAAGAAAATCAGGACAAAAGCAACAACGCAATGCCCGAAAGGATTGCGCGTGCTGTGTGATGACCTAAGAAAGCAGGCGGACACTGCCCTGAAAGAATACGCGACTCCCCGCTGAGAATTGATAAAACTTACCCAAGCGCGAGAGTTTGCTCTGAGCTTGCCGAATGGGTGCCTCCTCCACATAACCTCGCTTCGGAGAATCCCTCCAGCCATTCCTCTCTGGATTTCATACCTTAACTCTAGAGCGAAATTATTCCACATTGCGAGTAAGCAAAAGATATCCGAGCTGATAAACCGACGGGGAGCTGCATATTCTCACCTTTTCGCAGGCAAGGGTCCTCGCCACACATCCCTACTTCAACCCGTCCACCGCATACAAATCCGACAATTGCCGGCCTATCGAATAGGCATACGATTTGCCGTCCGCGCTGAATTTTATGAAAGGAATGCTTTGCGCTCCGGCGGGATCGGCGGGAACGATTTCTTTAAACGGGTCGCGCTTTCCGGTGGCCAGGTCGACGCGAGTGATTTCCAAAGGCAGAGCGCGGGTGCGCAGCAAAAGGCTTTTGCCACTGTCGAAAAAGCTCAGAACGGTTTCATTAGGACGAATCTCAAGGTTCAGCTTTTGCGGCGCGCCTCCGGCAATCGGGTAGAGCCAGCGTTGACGGTGTGCGTCGGTGGCCAGAAGCCATTTCCCGTCGGGCGTAACCAGGCTGCCAGATGTGCCCTCGGGCGTAATCGCCCGCGCGGCGCTGGCGGGGGAATCGATATCCTGCACATAAGTGCGGCGATTATGACCCGGTTCGGCGGAGGTGAAAATGACCGACTTGCCGTCAGGCACCCAGTCGGCAAAGTAATGAGCAGTCTTACCGCCGATTTGCCGCGGCTCGCCCACCCCGGTCGGCACCAGCATCAACTGCCCCGACTTGCCGTTTTCCACCAGCGCCCACTTTCCATCGGGTGAAAGCCGGCTAAAATCTCCATCAGAGAGTCGCACGGCGGGGGAGCCATCGGTTTGGCGGAGAAAAACGCCGCCGTTGTTGCTCTCGCCGCTTTCGGAAAAGAGCACCGTCTTGCCGTCGGGGGAGAGATCGTTGAGCAGCGACCAGTCGAACCACGAGAGGCTGCGTTCGCGGGTTTCCCCCGGAGCTAGCGCAAACAAACCCAGGCGAGTCTTATCGGTAGTGAGCAGCACCTCGCCGGAGCGGCTGATGTCGTGAATCGTCACACCGCCGGGCGCGCGGTAAATCAGGCGCTCTTTGCCGGAAAAATCCAAAGCGTAGAGCGAACGGGCAGCGCCGTTGGGAACGGCGGAAAACCATACTTCCTTGCCGTTGGGACTCCAGGCTAAGCCCTGCACGCTGGAATAAAACGAAGAACTGGTTTTTCGGTTGCCGTGCTGGTCGATGACGACAATGCGCCCATCGTCGCCGCTTTGAATATGATCGGCGAACGCAAGAAACTCACCGTTGGGCGAAAAGCGAACATGGCTGACCCAGGCCGCAGGCGCGTAGATCACCGTGCCGATGGGATATTCCAGAAGATTGCCATTGCCCACGCCTGGGCGAATCACGGCCAGCGATTGGCCGTCTGCCGACCAATCGGCCCACATCACCTGCTCGAGAACCTCGCGTGGAGCGCCGCCGGCCAGCGACACACGCGCCAAGGTGCCGGCTTGAGTGAAGGCGGTATAGACCGCGGGGTGAAGGTTGACTGCCATCTCACCCTTGGAAGAAATTGCGAGGATCTGCGCCGATGGCAAACCCACGGGACGCGAATCAGTGCTGTCGAAGCGCGTGGAGAAAAGTTCTTGCGGAGCGCCTTCCCAGGTTGCGCCGTAGATAACGGTCTGGCCGTCAGGAGCGAAGCGCGCGTCCCAGATGCTGCCGTTGCGGAAGGTGATTTCGTGGAATGTGGGATTCGCCCCCGCGCTGCGGCGGGCAAAACGATAAATGCCCGCCCACGAAGCCAACAGCAACAACGCGCCGAGAACGGGGAGCAACCAGCGGCGCTTAGCCGGCTCGTCTTCCACCTGTAGAGCGCGCACACCACCGCGGCTTGAACTCGCAATGTCGGTGAGGGTTTCCAGGTTGAAAGCGACGTCGCGAGCCGATTGAAAGCGCTCCGCGGGATTTTTTTCCAGGCAGTGACGAACGATGCGCTCCAGCGCGGGAGAAACATTACGATTCGTCTCCGTGAGGTCGGGAGGATCCTCCTTAAGAATTGCGCTCATCACCTCAACCGCGGATTCCCCGCGGAAAGCGCGCTTGCCGGAGAGCATTTCATAAAGAATCGCGCCGAAGGCAAAAATATCGGAGCGCGGGTCGGCGGGCTTGCCGCGCACCTGCTCAGGCGCCATATATCCAACCGTACCCATCACGGTTCCAGCGTCGGTGGCGATTTGTTGCGTGGGCGCGTCGCCGGAAGCATCGTCCTCAGGACGGGTGAGTTTGGCGAGGCCGAAGTCGAGAATTTTTGCGCGGCCGTCGTTGGTGATGAAAAGATTCTCCGGTTTCAGGTCGCGGTGGACGATGCCCTTGTCGTGTGCGGCAGCGAGGCCGCTGGCAATTTGCCGGGCATAGTCAATTGCCTTGCGCGAAGGCAACGGACCTTCGCGCAGCCGATCGCGCAGCGTCTCGCCTTCCAGCAGTTCGGAGACGACATACGGCGCGCCCTGGACATCGCCAATGTCCCCGCTTCCGATATCAAAAATCGAAAGAATGTTGGGGTGGTTCAGAGCTGCTGCGGCGCGGCATTCCAGCGCGAAGCGTTGCAGACGATCAGGGTCGGCCGAAAAAGATGCCGGGAGAATCTTGACCGCGACATCGCGGTTGAGCCGGGCGTCCCGGGCACGATACACCTCACCCATTCCCCCCGCGCCCAGGGGCGATTGGATTTCGTAAGGTCCAAGTTTCGTGCCGGAGGTCAGTGCCATGCGTGGGCACGATTATATTCCAAAGCCGTTGCGAGGGCATGTAGCCGGATCCGCACGGCACCACGCCTTAGGAGACGGGGAGCGCAGCCGTTTCGCGGGCGGGAGTAAGCGCCGAGCCTGTCGTAGGAGCGCCCGTGCCGCACAATCTAGCCTCGAAGAACTCTTCTACCCGCCCGAGAATCTCCACCGCGCTCTTCGATTCATAAATCGCCTTGCGCAATCCCGCACCCCCCGGCACGCCATGCGTAAACCACGACGCAAACTGCTTCATCTTCCCCACCGCATCCGGCAATTCCTCTTCGATCAGCATGCTGAAGTAAGTCCGGATCATCTGGTAGCGGTCAGCCTCCGTGGGTTCGTCGTAGAGTTTGCGTAATGATGAGGCGCCAGACGCGGGCACGCTCGGGAAGGGCACGGCTTCAGCCGTGCCGTTTCGTCCGTCCGAAATGTCGAGGGCTTTAGCCCCCGAAGGCCAGCTGCCGGAAGCAAAACGACCCTCAGCGGCTAAAGCCGGATTCAATGGTGCCCTCTTATCGGCACGACTAAAGTCGTGCCCTTCCCGATCCCCTGCGCAAGCGGATTCCACCCCCGCGCAGTACTGCTCAATCTGCCGGAAGATCCACGGATTCGACGGTGCCGTCCTCCCAATCATCACCGCATCACACCCAGTCTGCGTAACCATCGCGCAAGCATCTTCCGGAGTCCGAATATCGCCGTTGCCAATCACCGGAATCTTCACCGCATCCTTCACCGCGGCAATCCACTCCCACCGCGCCTGCCCGCTGTAGCCCTGCTCGCGCGTGCGCGCATGCAAAGCCACTGCTGCCAGCCCGCAGGATTCCGCCATGCGCGCCAGTTCCACGCAGACGATCTCCTCGTCACTCCATCCCGCGCGAAACTTCACCGTGAAAGGTATTGTCACCGCGCCGCGCACCGCTTGAAAGATGCGCCCAATGGCCGGAAGATCGCGCAACAGCCCCGACCCTCCATTGCACTTCACAACTTTTTTCGCCGGACACCCAAGATTTAAATCCACCAGATCGAAACCCAACCCTTCGACCATTCGCGCCGCCTCGGCCATCACATAAGGATCGCTGCCAAAAAGCTGTGCCGAGATGGGATGCTCGTCTTCGTAAAAATGCAGGTAGCGCTTTGCTTTCTGATCTTTCTTCCGCAGCACACCATCGGCGGACGTGAACTCCGTCATAATCAGCCCGCACCCGCCGAGGTTGCGGATAAAACGGCGAAACACCGTATCGGTAACCCCAGCCATGGGCGCCAGCACGGTCGCCGGCGCGATCTGAACATTCCCTACCAAAAGGCCCGGAGCAACAGGCTGCCAAGTTCGGTCAAAACCGGGGGCGCGTCGCAAGCCATTGGTCGCATTGTCCCAAACTTTACGCATGGAGGACCTAGGGCCGAATCTCCATATCCGCAGGGCGGGCTGACGTGAACTTGTCGATCTGCTTAAAATAAGATGAGTCCAGGCGGAAGCGCTCCGGGCGCACTACGAACTCGGCACGAAGCTCGTCTGCCCGATTCTCTCGAACTTGAATCACTCCAACCCTTCCCATGCCATCGGGCGCATAGAGAGACCGATCGGACGGATGGTAGCTCCCGTTCCCGAACAGTGCCAGGTATTTAAAGTGAGCCGGAATCCTGGCGATAGATCGAACACAGTTCGGCAGGTCACTCGAACCTAGCTTAACTTCGACAATGTGAATTTCGCCAGCACCAGCTCGATCTACCGCCAAGATGTCGACACCACTTTTTCGAGAAGGCCACTCGGCATCAAAAAAAATCTTCGGGACGATCAACGCGCCAAACAGGAAATGAGCTACTGCATTCTTCACCCTGGAGTGCTGTTGCGCTTCACTAAGCACCGACCGCAGCATGAAGGATCTCCTTAAAATAATTGTAAGCCCAGGAGTGAAATCGCTCGGCTCGGTCGATTGACATCCGGATGAGAGCATCATCCAGCCGCCGTCGGCCATAGGCGATGTTGGTTTTCTCAGTAAGCAGCCAACGGAAGTGGCCGATACCGTTTAAATTTTGCACACGGTGCTTTCTGGAAATACCCTCCAAGTCCCTGACGGCCGCTAGATGGTCTTGATGCCTGCACCTTTTGCCCGTGATTCCAGTCGTAATCGCATCGTTCAATGAGATGGCGCTGTGCACGGCAAGCAAAGCAATGCCGGTGCGATAGGGCGCAAATTCCAGCGCCGCTAGTTGCATTCCCTTTAGGAAATGATCCGCCTTCTCGATGTATTGCTGGGTCGCAATTGGGTCAAGATTCTTCACACAATTAGAAAGCTCCTACCAAGGTAGGAGCTTTTCGGATCTCCCTGTGCCGAAGAACGCTTACTTCTTTGCCGCCTCAGGCTTCGCGGGCTCGTTCTTGGCATACTTGCGGCGGAAGCGCTCGACCCGGCCCGCCGTATCCATGAGCTTCTGTTTGCCGGTAAAGAAGGGATGGCACGCCGAGCAAATTTCTACGCTGATATCCCCCTTATGCGTGGAGCGGGTTACAAAGGCATTGCCGCACGCGCAATGCACGCGAATTTCGTTATAAGCGGGATGAATGGCTGCTTTCATAGTGGTTTACCTCAATCCGAGTCTTAGATTCTACCGGAATGCCCGTGGATTCAGCAATCCCGCCCAGGGTGATGTCCGAATTTGACTTGGGCGCGGTTTCGTCGCATAAAGAAGCCTGAGGCGAATACGAAATGAGCTCAATTGGCCAGCCTGTCCCGGAGTTGCCGGTCGCTGATGTAGAACGCGCGCAACAGCATTACAAAGACGCCCTCGGCTTTGAGATTGGATGGCTTTACCCAGATAAAGAGATTGGCGCAGTCTCTCGTGAAAAAGCGGTGATCTTCCTCCGCAAGAGGCAGCCGCCGTTTGAGCCTGCGGTTCACTGGGTGTTCGCCGAAGATATCGACGCGTCGTATGAAGAACTGAAATCGTCAGGTGCGAAGATCGTGGATCCTCTGGAACGAAAGCCATGGGGGTTGCGGCAATTCACCATAAAGGATCTGGACGGAAACCTTTTCTATTTCCACCATGACTGAGCAAGTCCCCAAATTAGGACACACCACCCGCCTATGCACATAAGCCCTGCCCTCAATACCGGAACAGATAAGACACTTTAATAAACAATTGCCGGCTGTCGTTCATAAGTCCTTTGGCTGTGTATAGCCCGGCCAGCCCCGCCGGGTCCGGCGTCAGCGAGTGGTCATAGTTTTGCAGATTGCTGTTATACCCCAAATAAATCGCTGTACCGGGATGAACAAGATAGGTCAGCAGGAAATAAGAATTGAACTGTTTCTGAGTAGGCAGGCTAGTGTAAGGATAAACGGTGTTCCCCGGCGTGTTCGCCAGGACTGCGTTGTACTGCATAATCAGCCGCATCGAAAGTTGCGGCGTGAACTGCCAGTTCCACTTGCTCTGCAGAATATGGTTATTGAAAATGCCCCGCCCGATCGGCGTACCCGGCATCTGCGATTGCACTAATAGATAATCGAACTGCGTAGCCCGCAAACGCTCGAACAGATAACTATTTTCAATCTTCAGCGGCTTAAGCGGACGGATGATCACCGTCGCATCGGCCGTATTCGAGCGTGCCAGCAGCGATTGCGGCAGGGCGTTCGCCGCAGGCACAAAGTTTGCTGCGTCTCCCCAGGTGTACCCCGCTCCGAGCGTGGCCCTGCGAAAATAACTCGATAGGAAATTAGCCGACGTGCTGTGCTCGTGATAGTCCTGATTATGATCGATGCCGGACAACCCAAGGAACGCGAAGTCCTGCGGTCGCAGCCGCTCGCGTAGCTCTTCGTAAGGAGTAATCCAAATGTGCATTTGCCCGCGGCCTTCAATCCTCAGATACGGATCGTAGTAGGTGTCCAGCCGATTCCCTTCGTGATCGAACACATACCGCTGCCGCAGTGACGGCCCCCACGCCAGTACCCAGCCTTTCCTCGGCCGGAAGCGGTAATAAACCGTGTTGTAGAGCCCGCGAATGTCGACCCGGTTCACAAATCCCGGCACCGTAACAAATCCAGGGCTCACGTCCTGGTAACTGCCGATGTAATTGAAGTGCAGCCCGTTGCGCCGGAGTTCGACTGTCTCGGCTGGCCCGGCGAAATGGTTCCCATTGCCCACGTTGCCCGAGCTAAAGGGAAACAAATTGTATTCGCACGTTGTTTCCAGATTACCGCCGGGCGAAAGGTATGCGTTCAGGCCCTTGAGGCTGCTCGAACTGGTTACCGCCTGACCTTCCAAAGTCCAGTTCGAATTGAACCGCAGCCGCGTGTCTACACCGCCTACCCGGTTATATTCCCCAGTGGTCGGGCATTCCCAATCGGCATAGATAGCCCCAATGCTGGATTGCTTGAAGATGTCGCGGCTCACCCGCGCGATCGTGAAATACGAACGGATTCCAGTGAGATCGTTCGAACAAAGCAGCTCCGTGGGGGGACAAAAACTAGGTACCGACACCCCCGGCGCCCGGTCATCGCTGCTCATCAGCCCCACGGAATAAGGGCCCTCCTTTCCCGTAAGCCGTATGCCCGCGGAAGGGTCTTGAATATTGCGGGTAAAAAACAAATCGATTGGCGTTCGGAAGTAATCCTCGTTTTCCAAAAAGAAGGGGCGCTTCTCGGGGAAATACACTTCGAAGCGCTGGTTCACCGTAATCTGTGGGTCTTCGGTCTCCACCTGGCTGAAGTCGGGATTCGCAGTCAGATCCAAGACAAAATGGTCGTGAATCACAAACTTCGCATCCATGCCCGTCTGCCCCTGCACCGTCGCATTCTGAAAATAAGGGTTGTACGGATCCTGTTCATCCAGAGATCGAAATCCCCGCAGAATGCCATAAGGCATCAACTCGATGTCCCGCCCCGGCGAGATCCCTTCTAATCCGTCGAGTATGGCCGCTTGTCCCAGCCTGCCCGCTATTTGATAGGAGATTCGCGGCCAGAAGGCTTCTTCATTCTTGCGCGTGATGCCGCGGTACAGAATGATGCCCCACTCCTGGAACTTGCTCGCCGGGAAACGCAGGCTCTTGAATGGAATCGACATCCACACCACGAAACCCCGTCTGGTTACTTTGCCTCTCGAATCCCAAACTGCATCCCAGGAAGTGTCCCAGTTCCCGCCAACCTCGGCACGTGACGCTTCGGTATAGATCGCATCCCATTGCACCGCCAGCGGCGTTGTCTGAAATTCATAAGCCCGCCTCCGGTCATGAAATGTATCAAGCAGCACTGCGACTTGATCGTCGTCGGTAATGTCTTCGCGTACCGACATCCGCGCCCGCACCTGTTTCGGATCGTCAAAACATACAAAAACGATATATAGATTCTTCTGGTCGTAGCCCAGATAGGCCGCTGTGTCCTCGGATACTTTTTCTCCATCATGCGGATTCCGTTGCAGAAATCCAGTCACCTTTGCCATCTGCAGCGCGGCGTCTCCCTCCGGCTGCATGCTCAGGAAATCCTCCAGCACCGGACCTCGAGTCAAACGCGGAATAGTCAGAGTCGGCGGAGCAGGTGCGGCCTTGGTGACCGGCTGTATCTCCGGTTTCTTTACCGGTGGTTGTAAAGGTTGAGCTGGGGGGAGAAGTGTTTGGGGAGCGGCCTGGGAGTTTTGCGGAGTGGAATTTTGCCGGGCTGAAGAGTCGACTGGCGTCGTAGAAACTGCCGCCTGACTCGGCTGAACCTGGCTCTGTTGAATCTCCTTCTGCGGAACCTGCAACCAGGACGCAGCCGAAGCGTGGGATGCAATCCCGGCTGGCAAAACTACCGTCAGGATTGCGAACTTCAAGAAATGCATTATGGCTCGATGCGACACCAGGACAGACTCAAGACTCCCCGCCTCCGGCAGGATTGAGAAAGATACACCAATTTCGGCCGAACAGAACAAAAAATGAATGTTTGTATCGAAATCCGGAACTCCAGGAAGGAACTTCGTGTAGGGACAGCCGCCCTCGGCTGTCCGCGAGCGAAGCGAGCCTCTCCTGTTGGTTAGAGTTCCGTCGCCGCGAGTTCAAACTCCGTCCAGCCAGGAGATCGCGAAACCACTAGAACAACGAACTCTGCCTTCGGCTCGGGGCGATTTTGAAGTGATCGTAGGCCAGTTGGGTGGCCACGCGCCCGCGCGGGGTGCGGTTCAGAAATCCGATCTGCATCAGGAACGGCTCGTAAACTTCTTCAATCGCATCGGGCTCTTCTGCGAGAACTGCCGCCAGCGTATTCAGACCTACCGGCCCACCCTGATATTTTTCGATGATCGTCAGCAGCAGCTTGCGGTCAACTTCGTCAAAACCGTATTGATCCACTTCCAGCATCTGCAATGCGGCCTGCGCCGTCGGTAAATCGATCTTGCCCGCCCCGCGCACCTGCGCATAATCGCGCACCCGCCGCAGCAACCGGTTCGCAATTCTCGGCGTCCCCCGCGACCGGCCGGCGATTTCCTTCGCCCCCGCATCATCCACTTCCACTCCCAAAATCTCCGCCGACCGCTCCACGATCACCCGCAAATCTTCCGGAGTGTAAAACTCCAGCCGCAGCACAATCCCGAACCGCGAGCGCAGAGGCGCCGAAATCAATCCCGCCCGTGTAGTCGCTCCCACGAACGTAAACGGCTTCACTTCCAGCGTGTGCGTTCGCGCCGAAGGCCCCTGCCCAATGATGATGTCCAGCTTGTAATCCTCCAGCGCCGAATACAGCAACTCTTCAAGCACCGGCTGCAAGCGGTGAATCTCATCGATGAACAGGACCTGCTTCTCCTGCATGTTGGTGATAATCGCCGTCAGATCGCCCTTGATCTGCAACAGCGGCGCAGCCGTCGGCTGGAAATGCACGCCCAACTCGTTGGCAATAATATTAGCCAGCGTAGTCTTACCCAGCCCCGGAGGCCCATACAGCAGCACATGATCCATGGCCTCCCCACGCGACCGCGCCGCCTCAATCGCCACCGCCAGATTCTCTTTCACCTTGTTCTGACCGATAAACTCTTTAAGCCGCTGCGGCCGCAGCTTCAGCTCAAACGAAGAATCGTCCTCCACTGCCGCCGCCGACACCAGCCGGTCAGGACTGTAATTCAAGTTGGGATTGTTCTTGGCAGTAGCCACTCGCCGGATATTACCACGACCCAAGTGGAGACAGCCGTCTCGGCTGTCAGGGGTGCGCAGCGCCGTATTCCCTTTCTTAGAATCGGCTCAGCCTCGCTTAGCGGACGCCAGAATGCAGCCGATATGTCATAAGAGTGCGCGACCATGCCACAACCTGCGAAAATGCCGTCGATCACTTTGAGTCAGTTGCGAGGTACCAAGCGCCTCCTGGCCTGGCTTCGCGCGGGAAAGACGGTTGAACTGCGAGAGCGCAATCGCGTGAGCGCGCATATTATTCCTGAGAAGGAGGACGATGGCCCCAACGCGCAAGGTTCGAGTAGCGGAAACCCGAACCGCAAGCTGAAGCGAGCCCTCGGGAAGATTCTCCGGCGCGTGGATCGCCTTCCTGTGCTTGACTATCGTTCGCCCGATGGGATTATCGGTCATGACAAGGATGGCTTGCCGCATTAAGAAACAACTGTTCAGATCTACTCTTCACATTTAGGAGGGGTATATCCTGCAAGGGGGTGAAAACGTTGTGACCGGTGTCCAAGGGACCTAGGTCGCGGCCGCCTTTTATTGGCCGCATTCTTCAATAGCGGCGGCCAGAACCCATGCAACCTTGCTCTCTTTCTGGGAGTAAAAGGACAGCCAGTACGGACGAGCGACAACGACCGTATATGCAGGTTTCCCTTTTGAGTGCCACCGGTAGACTATCTTGCCCTGCGATTTTCTCGATTCCTTCATGGTTGTAATCGACCTCGGGTCGATCTTCAAGAGTTTCGCAAGGCCATCGACAGCCACTCTCTGTGGGTCCAGAAGGGCCCACCCCGCCACTCCTGACTCTGCATCCTTCTGACCCTGAAGCATATCTTGATAAGGCTGAATGGGAGTGAGATACCGATAGCCTCCGCATTTCAGCTTTTCCAAACCTGGCGGATCTGCGTATGACTCGTAATCCAAATCACCGCGGTCGTGAGGGTCCACGCCGACAACTTGTTGTATAACGAGCAGACTACAGCACCCCATGTGTCCGTACCCGCCCCAGTGTTTGCCTCTGGTATCTGTAACCTCCCGTCCGGAAAAGAAGCGTCCGACAATGACGGCGTGCGCCATTGCATCGGAGCCTGGGATCTCAAGGAGTTTATCGAGCTTCCTGAAATTATCGTCATCCGCGAGCGAAACTGGAACGTTCTCGACTTCTATCTGCTCCGTCCGAGTTCGTGCGTTCGTTACGCCGCAACAGTACATTGTCCCGGATGCGGCTTTCCCGCCGTATTCCAGCCAAACATCGGGCCAGTCATCGCAGCTTGGATCTTGGAGCGTGAAGTCTTCGAATCCGTGAGAGAGGAACGAGGTTACTTGGACCAGCTTGTGGTTGAAGGCCGGAGGGTCAGCTTTCAGGTCGCAAACGGTAACCTTCTCGGGTTCCTCGCAGATCGCAAGGGCAGCCAGGCTCAGAACCACCAGCACTACTTTCCACATCATGGGAAACCGCCACTTCAACTCGCTACTCTTCTTCTTCCTTCACCTCGCCCCGCTCGGCCCGCGCCTTCTCGATAATCTTCTCCTGCAACTGCCCCGGCACCGCATCGTAATGATGCATCTCCATGTTGAAGCTGCCGCGCCCTTGCGTCATGGACGTCAAATCCACGCCATAGGTCAGCATCTCGGCCATCGGCACTTCGGCCTTCACCACCGTATTGCCGCCCTTATTGTCCATTCCCTGGATGCGCCCGCGCCGGCTGTTCAGATCGCCCATAATCGATCCCGCAAAATCGTCCGGTACCGTGATCTCGACATGCATCACCGGTTCCAGCAGAGTCGGCTTGGCCTGCTCCATCGCCTTTTTGAACGCAATCCGCCCCGCCATCTGAAACGACAAATCATTCGAATCCACATCGTGATAGGACCCGTCATACAGAATCACGCGAAAATCCACCACCGGAAATCCCGCCAGATACCCGCGCGACGCCGCGTCCTTAATTCCCTTTTCCACCGCCGGAATAAAATTCTTCGGAATCGCGCCGCCAAAAATATCGTTCACAAATTCAAACTGCCCGCCGCGCGGCATCGGCTCCATCTTGATCTTGCAATCCCCGTATTGCCCATGCCCGCCCGTCTGCTTCTTGTGGCGTCCCTGCACGTCAGCCTTCGCCCGAATCGTCTCGCGATAAGGAACCTTCGGTGCCTTCAAAACAACTTCCGTGTGATAGCGCTTCTTCAGCTTCGCCACCACCACTTCAATATGCTGCTGCCCCGTCCCGGCAATCAGAAATTCTTTGGTCTGCGGATCGCGGAAGAATCGCAGCATCGCATCTTCTTCCATCAGCTTGTGAATCCCCGGTCCCAGCTTGTCTTCATCGGCGCGGCTCTTCGGCTCAATGGCAAATGTAATCGCCGGCTCCGCCAGCTTCACTCGCGGATATTGAATCGGCGCCGCCTTATCTCCCAGGGTGTCGCCGGTCAGCGTGTCCTTCAATTTCGCCACCGCTCCAATATCTCCGGCATGCAACTCGGTCACGGGAACCGCTGTCTTGCCTTGCATAATTGAAACATGCGACAGCTTCTCCGCCGATCCCCGTGAGAAATTCTGCATCGTGGCTTCGTTCTTCAGCACGCCGGAAAAAACTTTAAAATAAGAAATCCTGCCCGCAAATGCGTCCGACACAGTCTTGAACACATACAACGACACCGGCTCCGCATCCGTCTCATGCCGCTTCGGAGCGTCTCCATTTCCCGAAGCCGCCGGCTCACCCTGCACCCACTCGTGCTCCGAGGGCGCCGGAGTGTAGTCGACGATAAAATCCATCACCCGGTCCGCGCCAATATTTCCCAGCCCGGAAGAAAAGATCACTGGAAAAAGTTTGTCTTCACGAATCGCATTATGCAGCGCGGGTATTAAGTCTTCTTCCGGAATCGTCCCCTTCTCAAAAAATTCCTCCATCAGCTTGTCATCGCCCTCGGCCACCAGTTCCACCAACTGCTCGTGCGACTCCTGCACCTGCGCCCGCATGTTGGCCGGAATCTCCATCTCTTTCCCCTTGCCGTTCCCGCCCAGTTCGTAGCTGTAAGCCTTCATCCGCACCAGGTCGACTACGCCCGTCAAATTCTTCTCGCTGCCAATCGGCAGTTCAATCGGAATCACGTTCCGCCCAAATGCATTGATCAACGATTCCAGCACCCGCTCCGCATTGGCGCGGTCCCGGTCCATGCGGTTCACCACAATCAGCCGCGGAGTTTTATATTCCTCGCAATCGTTCCACACCCGCTGCGTAACCACTTCGACGCCCGCCACGCCGTCCACCACAACAATGGCCGCGTCCACCACCGGCAGAACCATCCGCGCTTCGTGAACGAACATGTTGAAGCCCGGAGTATCGATCACATTGATCTTCGTCTTGCCCCACTCCACATACGCCGCTGCAGCCGCAATCGACATCTTGCGCGCGATTTCTTCTTCGTCGTAATCCGTGGTCGCCGATCCGTCATCCACTCGCCCCAGCCGCGGCGTTGCTCCCGCCGTATAAAGCATGGCGGAGAGCAGCGTGGTCTTTCCCGCGTGCCCGTGCCCCACAATTGCAACGTTGCGTATGTTTTCTCCGGTATACACTTTCACGAGATAGGCTCCTTCGCGGGCGTGCAAGATGAAGAGAGGAGGCCAGGAAGAAAATCAGCAAATTCAGAACGGCCAGCCCTACACCACCCGCCAAAACCTAGGATGCTACCACGCGGCGAGCGGAAGCCTCAACCCACGAGCAAGTGTAGGGACAGCCGCCCTCGGCTGTTGGTCGAGCGAAGCTCGACTCTTTACCTTCCACCGGGCCAGCAACCCGGTCCGGTATGCCGTGCAAACTCACTGTCGGCCGATGTATCATCCCGCCATGCTCGGCAACCGCACCAGCTCCCAGTGGATCGCGCAATACTCTTCCAGCCATCAGAACCCCATAAACCGCGCCTGCCACACTCTTGGCATTCCTACCATCCTGCTTTCCCTGCCGCTTTTCATTGCCAGCATCTTTCTCCATCGCTTATGGCCCTACGCGATCGCCCTCTTCATTGTCGGCTGGATCTTTCAATTCGTCGGCCATGCCTTCGAAGGCAAAGCTCCGGAGTTCTTCCACGACTGGCGATTCTTATTTGTCGGCGTCCGCTGGTGGTGGGCGAAAATCCGTGGCAAAGCATAGGTCGGATGCAACGATTCCCGCAGTACATACTGCCCGCGATTTGGAGATCAGGCGTCCTCCCGAAGGCCCGCGTTTTCACCAGCGGGCCGAGGGATCTCCCCGGCCCCGCGGGATCCTATGGTACTCACTAACCCGCTAGTCCCGATTCCTCCGCCTTGCAAGCCCAAACGCCACAAAGCCGGGCTGGTTGGCCCGGCTCTCTTTGCGTGGACTGGTCGGAAGAAATTTGGTTCAATCATTCCGGCCAGCATCTCAAGTTTTTAGAACTTTCGATCGCGCATCCGCGCAATCACATCACCATCGCCAGGTTCTCCAGTTCATACTGGAGCACAGGCAAAGCGCACCCCGCCATTTCGACGCGTCCCGCGGCATCCAGCGCCGCCTTCGGCGAAACTCCGTATCCCCGGCCCATCAGAAAAACCTGGAGCAGTTCCGCGGCTTCGTAGGAATCAATCATGCCGCCTTGCAGCAGATCGCTCCGCAACGCAGCCAATTCCGTTGCCGTGAACCGGTCCTTATCGTTATAGGTTCGATCGTTGGTCACCCGATCGCTGATTACATCCTCGTTCATTTCATCCTTATACATGGCCGTCATCACCTCCGACTCCGACCTGCTACCACAGATACCCATTAGACTCATCGGCAGCCAACGAAGTTGCATGCAATTCTGCTGCCGCAGCGGTCGTTCTATCCTAAGTACGTAAAACACTCCGCTTTAGATTCATAAACCCTTATATACACGCGAAGTTGCAGCCAAGCTAACAGACTTCCGCTCCGCCGGTAAGGTCCTCTGTGTACTTTTGTGTACTTTTGGGATTCTCAAAGTTGACGCAGAGTGTCATTTCGGTCCGGAGATGCACAACTCTGGAGTTTCACTCCATCGTGTACGGCAAATCCTGGAACTGAGAAGACAATACGCTGGGAAGGTTCCGAAGGTGTAACAGACATGTAACCAAGGTGTAAATGTTCGTAAAGATTTGGTAGTGGTGCAGTTTGAAAAGTCTTGCGCTTCACTTTTTTCGGAGTCATCCCGAAAGCCCGCGTTTTCACCAGCGGGCTGAGGGATCTCCCACGCGCACGCCACTCTTCCGGTCAAACTGCACCACTACCAAAGATTTCCACCGCGCGCCGACCTCTGAAACCTAAGGCTTGAGAGCCGAGAATCACAAGCCGAGGACTACGCGCTCTCGATCTTCGCCTCGTCGATCAGCATAATAGGAATATCGTCCTTCACCGCATACACGCGGTGGCAAGCCTTGCACTTCAAGCTCTCGGGATTGCTTCGATATTCGAGCTCTTGCTTGCACGCCGGACAAACCAGAATCTCCAACAGTTCCTTCGCGATCATGAAAAGCATTCTACGACAGAATCCAACTGCAAAATATTGATGTGGGGACAGCCACCCTCAGCTGGCCTGCCCTGAGCGAAGCTCGACTTTTTCCTTACTGGCGACTGCAGGCAGCCGCTATGTCTGACTGGTTCATGCGATAGAATCTCAACCAAGCCAATGCCCGCCAAAATTCTCGATGGTACCAGTATCGCCAGTGACATTCGCCGTGAAGTAGCCTCGGACGTGAAGGCGATGGCCGCGGCTGGTATGCGCCCTGGTTTGGCAGTCGTCCTGGTCGGGCACAATCCGGCCTCGGAGATTTACGTCCGCGGCAAGGTCAAAGCCTGCGAGGAGGTCGGCATCTATGGTGAGCAGCACTCGCCTTCCGAATCCTCCACTACCGCTGAGTTGCTTGCCCTGATCGAAACTCTAAATCGCCGCAACGAAATCGATGGCATCCTCGTGCAGCTGCCGCTGCCTCCGCAAGTGGACTCGAAGAAAGTCCTGCTTGCAGTCGATCCCGCCAAAGATGTCGATGGCTTCCATCCCATGAATGTCGGCTATCTTTCCACTCAGCGTCCCGGCCTGGTGCCTTGCACGCCGGCTGGCGTTATGGAAATCCTTCAACGCAGCCACATCCCGATCGCCGGACAGGACGCCGTTGTCGTGGGACGAAGCGATATCGTCGGCAAACCCGCCGCCATGCTGCTGCTCAATGCCAACGCCACCGTCACGGTCTGCCATTCGAAAACCCGCGACCTGCCTGCGGTATGCCGCCGCGCCGATATTCTCATCGCCGCCATTGGCCGTGCAGGCATGATTACCCGTGACTTTGTGAAGCCGGGCGCTACCGTGATCGATGTCGGCATGAACAAAGTCACCGACCCAGCCGAATTTCAGCGCTTGTTTGCCGGGAACGCCAAGCGTGAACAAACCTTTCATGCGAAAGGATCCACTCTGGTGGGGGATGTCCATCCCGAAGTGGCAGAAGTGGCGGCAGCCTTGACCCCCGTCCCCGGAGGCGTCGGCCCGCTGACCATCGCAATGCTGATGTTCAACACCGTGAAGGCCGCGAAATTACGGCGGGGGCAGGTGGCCACTGCCTCGTGATCAGGATCGGAAAAACCGAGCGTTTTTGAGAGAGGTCAGGCGTTAGGTCTTAGGACTGCCGGAAACTTTTCGCCGCTGAAGCCACCGCCCATTGGCCGCTGGCAACAGGCCACTACCTCTAAACCCTATGCTAAAAGTCGGACTCACCGGTGCAATCGCCTCAGGCAAGTCAGCTGTCGGAGAGATGTTCGTCGCGCTGGGCGCACACCTGGTGCAGGCGGACCGCATTGCCCATCATCTGATGTTGCCCGGCCAACCCGTCTACAACGAGGTCGTTCGTCACTTCGGCGGCGCAATTCTCAATCCCGATATGAGCGTCAACCGCTCCAGGCTGGCCGAAGCCGCTTTCGGATCCAGCACTCCCTCCGGCCGGGCGGCTTCCACGTCCTCATCCGCGGCCTCCGCGATTTCCCGTATCGATGAGTTGAACCGCATCGTCCACCCCGCGGTGATTCGCAGCCAGGAGGAATGGATGGCCGAGACCGGACGCCAGGATCCACACTCCGTCGCCATCGTGGAAGCGGCGCTGATCCTGGAAGCTGGCGCGGCCCGGAGCTTCGATTGCCTGATCGTGGTCACCTGCACCGATGAGCAACGCGTCTCTCGCTTCGCCGCACGGCAGAAATTAGCGCTGGACGTCGCTCGCAAGGAAGTCGAACGCCGCATGGCCGCCCAGCTCCCAGAAGCGGAAAAGGTCAAAGCCGCCGACTATGTAATTGATAACTCAGGGTCGCTTGAGGAAACCCGCTCCCAGGTTGTGCAGGTCTGGAGTCGCCTGCGCGCCAGAATTCCGGACTAGTTCGAACTCTTCTCTCCTACAGCGTTAACTGTATACGGTCCCGCGCCGCGCGAAAGTAAGATGGCTCAGGCGAATGGGGTAAGAGAGTCTCAGTCTTTAGTTGCGGCCATTCAAGTTACGGCCATTCAGGAACATTCCATGCGGGTTCTAGTAGTCGATGACCATGAAGTCGTCCGCCGAGGCGTGCGATCTCTCATTCTCACCGATCCCAAGTACCAGGTCTGCGGCGAAGCGGTGGATGGACAGGACGCGATCGAGAAGGCCCTGCAACTGGCTCCTGACGTCGTCGTGATGGATGTCAGCATGCCCCGGCTCAACGGGCTGGAAGCAACTCCCATCATCCGCGCGGCTTTGCCGCAATCGGAGGTCCTGATCCTCAGCCAGCACGACTCGCCGGAGATGGTTCGCCAGGCCTTCAACGCGGGGGCCCGCGGATACGTGGTTAAATCCTCGGTCGCCAGAAACCTGCTCTCCGCTCTCGAGTGTGTCAGCCACCACCAGCCTTTCTTCGATCCGGCGGTCCCCGCGCCGGCCGAATCCATTCCCGTTGATCATAAAGAGATCATGCAGCGCAGCGTGGCCTTCGAGCAGGCCTTGCGCGAGAACGAGGAACTGTATCGTTCCACCTTCGAACTGATCGGCGTGGGCGTGGCCCACGTGAGCTCGGATGGCCGATTCCTTCGAGTGAACGACAAGCTGTGCGAGATCACCGGCTACTACAAAGAGGAATTGTTGGCGATGACCTTTCGGGACATCACCCATCCTGAGGATATTGAAAACGATCTGGTTCATACCGAGAAGATGAAGGCTGGCGATCTGGAAACCTATGCGATCGAGAACCGCTACATCCGGAAAGATGGCTCCATCCTCTGGGTCAGTCTGACCGTCTCCGCCGCGCGCGATACCCGCGGACGGCTCAAGCATTTCATTTCCGTCATTGAGGACATTAGCTCCCGCCGCGAAGGCCAGGAGGCAAAATACAAGCTGGCCGCCATCGTGGAATCCTCCGACGACGCCATCGTTTCCAAAGACCTGAACGGCATCATACAGAGCTGGAATTCCGGCGCCGAACGCCTCTTCGGACACACCGCCGCGGAAGTGATTGGAAAGCCGATTACCACCATCATTCCCCCGGAGCTACGGGATGAAGAGAAGCAGATTATTGCCCGCCTGCGCAAAGGCGAGCGCATCGACCACTTCGAAACCGTGCGCATGACCAAGTCGGGAAACCGGCTCAACGTATCCATCACCGTTTCCCCGGTGTTTGACTCGAGCGGGCGCGTGATCGGCGCTTCCAAGGTCGCCCGCGACATCACGGGACAAAAAGAGGTCAGAGACAAGCTGGAGGCTCGCGTCCAGCAGCGCACCCAGGAACTCGAAGAAAAAAATGAAGCGCTGCGCCGGCAGACGGAAACGGTTCGCGAGCTTTCCATCCGGCTGCTCCGGACCCAGGACGACGAACGCCGCCGCATCGCCCGCGACCTGCACGACAGCGCCGGACAGCTTCTTGTCGCGCTCAAAATGAACCTGTCCCCACTCGAGGCCGAGGCCCAAAAGCTTGACCCTGAATTCCGCGACGGCGTTGTCGAAAGTCTCAAGCTGGTGGAAGAGTTATCCAAAGAGCTGCGCACCTTATCCTATCTGCTGCACCCGCCCTTGCTGGACGAAGCCGGGCTTCCCGCCGCGCTGCGCTGGTATTTGGAAGGCTTTACCCAACGCAGCAAAATCGAAGTGCAACTGGCAGTCTCGCCCCAACTCGGCCGCCTTCCCGATGATATGGAAATGACCATCTTCCGCATCGTGCAGGAATCTCTCACCAACATTCACCGCCACTCCGGCAGCCGCGATGCCCGCATCGCCCTGGGGCGCGAAGCCGGAGAAATTTGCCTTCGAATTCAGGATAGCGGCTGCGGCATGCCCGTTTCGACGAATGGCGGACTCCACAGAGCGAAAACTGGCGTCGGGATTCAGGGCATGCACGAGCGCGTCACACAACTCGGCGGACGCTTCGAGATCCACTCCAACGGCACCGGCACCCAGGTTACCGCCGTATTTCCCCTCGCTTCCGGTCCGCCCCAAAAGCAGGATCCCGATTCCGCTGCGATCTCGCGCGTTCGGTAGACTCCTCGAACTGACTCCGCTAGTGGCTCAGCCTGATTGTCATCAACTGGATTGTC